>Ga0302189_10003563_pt1 | contig 11918 bp, 10 predicted proteins | sample II_Bog_E2_2_FD_194551 | JGI IMG/M metagenome (GOLD analysis project Ga0302189, IMG submission 194551) | Peat permafrost microbial communities from Stordalen Mire near Abisko, Sweden - II_Bog_E2_2 | ecosystem: Environmental > Terrestrial > Soil > Wetlands > Peat | place: Sweden: Abisko...
GGTATTCCTCGCCGTCGTCCTCGGCGCCAGCGTCAACTTCCACTACTACCGCCTGGTGATGCCGCTGCCCGCAGTCATCCTGGTGATTGCCCTGCAATCCTGGCTGTGGCTGTTCCTCATCTTTGCGGCCCGCCGCCTCATCGTCCGCTACCAGTCCTGGTGGACCGTCCTCGTCTACCCCGTTCTTTGGGTCGCGGTGGATTCGCTGTTCGCTGCGCTCCTTCCCGACGGCAACTGGGGCAGCCTCGCCTATTCGCAAGGCGACAATCTGCCGATCCTTCAAATCGCTTCTCTCTGCGGCGTCTCCGGTGTGCTCTTTCTCGTCACGCTTGTTCCTTCCACGCTTGCCGTCGCCGTTGCTTATGACCGCTCATTGCGCCGCGGCTGGCTGGCCTACGCTCTCACGGCTACCCTCCTCGCCGCGTCGATCCTGTACGGGGAAGCCCGCCTCCGCCAGCCCGTCACGGGCACTCGTACCACCTTCGGCATCGTATCCATCGACGATCCCATCGGCCCGCATGCCTCCGCGGCCTACGCCTCCAACATCCGCGCCGGATATGACAATCTTGTGCAGGCTCTTGCCGCGCAGGGCGCGCAGATCCTCGTCCTCCCCGAGAAAATTGCGGTGCTGCCACCCGCAAACGTCGCCGAATGGCAGCACCACTTCAGCGCTCTGGCCCTGCAAAATCGCGTCTGGCTCGAGGTCGGCATCGGGATTGACGACGGCCGCAGCCCCACCAACTGGGCGTGGCTCTTCACGCCCCAGGGCGATCTCGTCTCCACCTACGAAAAGCACCACATGGCGCCGCCCGAGCGCCGCGAGCATTATGCCTCCGGCACGGAATATAACGCCTACACGGTGAACGAGCAGACCTACGGCCTCGCCATCTGCAAGGACATGCACTTCGCCGCATTCGGCCGCGAATACGGCCTTCGTCACGCCGCCGTCGTGCTCGTTCCAGCGTGGGACTTCGCCTACCTGGACGGCTGGCTCGAGGCGCGCACCACCGTCTTCCGCGGCGTCGAGAACGGTTACTCCATCGTGCGCGCCTCGCGCGAGGGGCTGCTCACCGCGAGTGATCCCTATGGCCGCATTCTTGCCGAAACGCCCAGCAGCGGACTCCCCGGCCGCTCCCTGCTTGCAGCGGTCACTGTCACCGGCCCTATATCCACCCTCTACACCCGCATCGGCGACCTTTTTGGCTGGCTTTGTTTCGCTGCCGCCGCCCTCTTTCTTGCGCTCGGGCGCTCTCACGGGCACAAATCATCGCCCCGCGCTTCGAAGCGCGCACCCCGACACGCCAGAATTCCCATATAACTACTCATTTTTAATCACTTAAACGCCCATGAGCGCAGGTCTCTACCCTTTGATGGCCTGCTCCGCGCGAACGCCTTCAATAATCCGTTGCATCCACATTACAAATGACATATGATGAACCCCACCTTGGTCGGTCGCTGACAATATCCCTTGAGAGGCTTCCTTATGCAATCGCAAGCAAGTGACTGCGAGCGTTCTAGCGCTGCGGGTCTATTCTCATCATCGTTTGCCCGGGCCCCATTTATCGGAGCTTCAATGATTCGAGCCTCGTTGATCCTGCTGGTTGCCAGCGGTGCGACGCTGCTGCTCGCCGGCTGCGGGCCGAAGCGGGTCCGCGCCGACTTCACGCACTACGAGAACAGCTACGCCGTCACTTCCAATCAGGAGATGTTGCTCAACCTGGCGCGCCTCAATCAGCACGACCCCACCTATTTCTTCAAGCTCGGCCAGATCAACTCGAGCTATCGCATGGAAGCCGCTCTGACAGGAAACGGCAACGTTCAGACGGTAACCAATCCGCCAGCCACCACAGTCCCCACCGGCACTGCCACGCCCACTTTGCTTTATGAAAACGACCCCTCCTTTAGCTTCATTCCTGTCAACGACCAGACCAACGCGCAGCTCTTGATCTCGCCCGTCCCTGAAAACGTCTTTTACAGCCTCTTCCAGCAGGGCTGGCGCGTCGATCAGCTTTTCCGTCTGATGGTGGACCGTATCGAAGTCACCCTCCCTCCCGATCCCACCAGCCCCACCGATAAAGGCTGCCGCATCGAGGTCATTCGCAACGTGCCTCCGCCGGCCTTTGAAGATCCGAACTCACCGGAAGGCGCGCGCAGCCTGAGCCGCTATGTCACGTTCCTCCGGGTCAGCGCCGTGGTCTACGAGTTGCAACAGCATGGCCTGCTCCTCTTGCGCGGAACCAACACTTTTTCGCCCATCGACAAGGCTTCCTTCATTCCCAATACCGAGAAACCCAGCGAGGCAAAGGGCAGCGGCCCGAAATCGGACGGCACGATGACAACGCCTCCGCCGGACGAAGTGACCATCGACGTCAAGAGCCAGGGCGGCGCCGATGCAGCCGGTAAGAACGCCCAACTCCCTGCCGCCAAAGACTTCAACGACGCGGCGTCCAAGAGCCAGCAATGGGAACTGGTGGGAGCAGACGCCAATTACAAGGGCGGCATATGGGTCCTTGGCCAGAAAACTCTCGCGCCCAAGTTCCAACTCAACACCATGGTTCCCAACGCCGACGTGCAACACGACCAGATTTACGGGCAGAGTGTACAGACCGTGGAAAACTTGTTGCGCAACGACTTGCTTCCTTACGATCCGAGCGTGGCCTCATTGGCCCAGGCGCCGGAGCTCACCGATACTCTCGAGGTTCTGTATAGCGGTTTTGCCATCGGCGGCTCGGCCACCGATCAGGACACTGGCACCGGACCGTGCACTTCAGCAGAGGACAAAAAGCACTATGTTGTCACCTCCCATCTTGTCCTGCGCTCTCTCATTGGGCTCATGGCTGCCGCCGCGCAGGAGCAGTCCTTCTTCGACGCTCTGGCAAGATCCGGAAAAGACCCTTTAATCACCATCGGACAAGACGACATCGTGCAAAGGATCCATGCCGGTCTGCTGGTCGCCCAGGGATTGGATCCTGGTTCGCAGGACAATCCCAACTATCTCAAGCTCGCAGGCGCTGTTAAAGGCAAGCAGGTTCCGTTCAGCATGCTCGTCCCCCCCATTGAGCGGCTGCCTGTTCTGCGCCTCACATGGCCTGCCGAAGTCAAGCCGCCTGTGTCGCAATCTGCTTTCGAAGCCAGGCAATATGGCCTGGCAGTGAATTACAGAGGCAAGGACTACGTCGTTGCCGACGTCGATCCCGACTCCGTGACTACCGCTGATTACGCCATCCAAAACGAAACCTGGAACCGCGATATGTTCCGCCTCATCAACGAGCTCTCTTCGCAGGTCACCGTCGACATCTCCAAGTTCCCGCTGCCGGATATCTTGCAGCTGCGCACGGAGTAAACAGGTATCATCAGGCGAGTATGCCCTTACATCCCAAGGGAACCAATCCGCTCGTGCAGCTTCCCGAGGTACTGGCCGTCGGCTTCACCGGTCATCGCAAGGTTCCCTACGAGACCAAGAGCCGTCAGGTGATTCGCGACTTTCTGGCGCACCAGAAGGAGTCTCACCACGGCATCTTGTACGGTATCTGCTCGGCCGCAGCGGGCGGCGATCAACTCTTTGCGGAGAGCTGTCTCGAGCTCAATATCCCGTTGCGCATCCTCCTGCCCCGCCCCGCCGAGCAGTTCCGCGCCGACTTTGACGAAGCGTCCTGGCAACGCACCGTGCGCATTATGGAGAACGCCATCTCCGTCGAAGTCACCGGCAGGCAAGAAGCCCAGAACGAGCAATACTACGACTGCGGCATTCAGACCGTGGCGGAGAGCCAGCTTCTGGTGGCGCTGTGGGACGGCCAGCCATCGCGCGGCTTCGGCGGAACCCAGGAGATCGTCTCCTACGCCAGGAAAACCGGCCATCCCGTCGCCTGGATTCACAGCGAAACCGGCGCGCTGCAATTTATCAACAAAGAAGCCCTCAAGCTCATCGACACCAGCTCCGAGCTTGAGTTTCTCAACGGGCTGCCCGACGCGGGTGTCGCCGCGTCCGGCGCATCATCCCGCGATCTGGCGCAGGCTTGGCTCGATAAGGCCGATGTCAACGCCAATCGTTTTGCGCCACAGGCGCGCCGCGTGGCCTCCGTTCCGATCGTCTACACCGCGGCCGCCGCGGTGATGGCGGGCGTGGCGCCCGAGATACCCGGTGCGGCGCCGTGGCTGGGCATCAGCGCCGCGCTTGGCATTTTCTCTCTTGCGATGCCCGCTGTCCTTCGCCTGCACGCCCGGCAGGCGCTGTGGGCGCGCACCCGCACCGCGGCGGAAATCGCCCGCTCGGTTCTCGTCACCTGGCGCACGCCCCGGCCCTATGAAGTCATCGGCGCAGAAGTCGCTCCCTGGCTCTCCGGCATTCTGCGCTCCCTCAACTTCCTCAAGATGGAAGACAATCGCCGCGCCGAAACTCCGCTCTCAGATTTCAAGCAGGAGTATCGCCGCGACCGCGTGGCCCACCAGATTGAATATTTTTCCCGCCAGGCGCGAAAGGCCGAGCGCCAGGAGCGGCGTTACGCAACGCTGGGATGGGTCTGCGGTGCCGTGGCCACGCTCATCGCCGTCGTCTGTCTCTCCGGCGGACTCCAGTGGCTTGCCAATCACGGTTTCTCGGGCCGGCAATGGCTGGCCTTCACCATGTCGGCCCTGTTTGAAGTAGCCACTATGGCCGGCGCTTTTGCCGCCATGAAGGATTGCGCGCGGCGGCGGCGCCGCTATCGCGAGCTCAGCCACGCCTTGCGCCGCTGGGACACTCAATTGGAAGCACTCAACACCTGGAATTCCGTGCTCCGCGTGGTGGAGCGCATCGAAAGAGCCCTGATCGTAGAACTCTTCGAATGGCGCTCTCTCGTCCTGGGCGCGGCCTCGCATAAGGGATAACACCATGAAAAGAATTCTGTCTTTGGATGGCGGCGGTATTCGCGGCGTCTTCACCCTTGAGGTCCTGGTCAAGATCGAAGAACTGCTGCGCGAGTATTACGCAAAACAAGACCCCGAGAAAGCCAGGACCTTCGTTCTCCGCGACCACTTCGATTTTCTCGCCGGTACCTCGACCGGCGCCATTATCGCCACCTGCCTCTGCTGGGGCATGCCCGTCGAGCAGGTCAGAGACCTCTACCTCCGCGAGGGCCGGAAAATGTTTGAGAAGGTCTCCTGGCGCACTCCCACGGCTAAGCTCGCCGCCCTTTACGACCCCAAGCCCATCTCCCAATTCCTCCAGAAAGTCTTCGTCGAAAAAGATGGAAAGCTCGCCACTCTCGCCAGCCCTCGCCTGCGCGATGGCGAAAAGAAAAACCTTCTCATGGTCGTGGTGCGCAACAACACAACGGGATCGGCATGGCCCCTCACCAACAATCCCGACGCCATCTACAACGATCCCACACGTCCGGACGACAACCGTCTGATTCCCCTCTGGCAGTTGGTGCGCGCCAGCACCGCGGCGCCCGTGTTCTTTCCTCCCGAGACCGCCAAATTGGGAGATACCACCTACGAGTTTGTCGACGGCTCCATCACGCCTTACTCCAACCCGGCACTCATCGCCGCGCTCACCGCCGTCCTGCCCGGCTATCGCGTCAACTGGACGCCCGGTCCGGAAAACATCCGCCTGGTTTCCGTGGGCACAATCGCTTTTTCCTCTGAGGTTCCTCTCGGCGATCCCAGAGTCGGCCTCGGTATCATGGCCACCAAGATTCCCACTGCCGTGCTGCAAACTACCGCCGCCTTGATGCAGTCCATCGGCTGGCAGCAGGACTTTCTCTGCCGCTGCCTCGGCGACTGCATCTTTGCCGAAAAGCTCGACCCACAAACCATGTCCGGTGAAAAGCTCGATACCGAGGTTGGCGATCTCCTCCGCGGCAATCCTGCCGGCGCTCCGCCCGCGGGCCGAAGTTGGTTCAGCTACGTGCGCTATAACCGCACCTTCCGTAAGAAGGAGATGCTGAAGATCCTGGAGAACGACCCGCGTCTCAAGCGCATTGACGCCATCGATGCCATTCCGCGTCTGAGTGAAATCGGAAAAGAATACGCTGAAGCGAACGTGAAGATCGAGCACCTGGTCTAAGCCGGAGCGGTTAGCGCGCCTCAGCAAGGAATCCAACGACGGGTATAGCTTCGCGCAGTGACCACCCATCCATCACGTGGGGCGGTGATACTCGGAACAGCGAGGAGTCCACACTCCTCCAGTCCCTTAGTCCCTAGTCCCTTAGTCCCTGCCTTCCCCCCCCCGCGTCGGATAATAGATAAGTCCGAAGGAATTGCACGCCATGCCGCAAGCCCCCACCGTCCTCACCGCACGCCGCCTCTACGACGGCTCCCGTCTCCACGACCACCCCATCGTCGTCCTCGACGGCGGCCGCATCGCCTCTATCTCCACGCGTGCCGAAACCGCAGCGCCCGCCGCACCCGCCGGCGCGCCCACCCTCGACTTCCCCGACGCCACGCTCGCGCCCTCGTTCTTCGACATCCACATCCACGGCGCCGCGGGTCACGACGCGATGGAAGCCACCCCCGAAGCCCTCGCCGCCATGGGCGCATTTCTCGCCTCGCGCGGCACTGCTCGCTTCCTCGCTACCACCGTCACCGCGCCCATGGACGCGACTCTGCGCGCCGTCGCGGGATTGGCAAAGCTCATCGCCACGCCGCCGGCGGCAGGCGTAGCCGTCCCGCTCGGCATCCATCTTGAAGGTCCGTTCCTCTCGCACTCCAAGCGCGGCGTACATCCGCCCGCATTCCTGCTCGAGCCGGACATCGCCCTCTTCGACCGCATCTTCGACGCTGCCGAAGGCCATGTCCGCCTCATGACTCTCGCGCCCGAGCTGCCCGGCGCGGCGCAACTCGCCGCCCACGCCACCGCGCGCGGCGTCCGCGTCTCGCTCGGCCACTCCAACGCCACAGCCGCTGAAACCCGCGCCGCTATTGCCGCCGGAGCCACCAGCGCCACGCACACCTTCAACGCCATGCGCCCGCTCGACCACCGCGAGCCCGGCATCCTCGGCACCGTGCTCACTGACGATTCTCTCTTCGCCGAGATCATCTGCGACGGCATCCACTCCGCGCCCCAGATGACCAAGCTCTGGTGGCGCGCCAAGGGCCCCGAGCGCGCCATCCTCGTCACCGACGCCATGAGCGCCACCGGCATGCCCGACGGCGAATACAGCCTCGGCGGGCTCACCGTCCAGGTCGCGAACGGACGCGCCATGTCTGAAGGCGTTCTCGCCGGCAGCGTCCTCACTCTCGATCGCGCCCTCGCAAACTTCCTCGCCTTCACCGGCGCAACCCTCGAGCAGGGGCTGCGGCTGCTCACGGGCAATCCCGCGGCGCTCACCGGCTTAGAGTCCGAAGCCGGCACCCTCGCCCCCGGCGGCCCCGCCAACCTCGTCGCCGTCAGCCCCGACGGCCACCTCGCCGCGTCGTTCCTCAACGGCATCTCCGTCCTCGCATAACGGGACAGCGAGGGCGGACACCTGAGAGGCCACCCGGATTCTTACCGGTCTTCCTTGTGGACGAGACGCCTCCAATGTGGTGTACTTGAATCGAAAACCAGGTGACGCGCGAGATGAAGAACGAATCTAAACTTCGGCTGGTTTTCGATGCAGCTACGACGGCCAAGAGTGCAGTAGAGAGGCCTTACGTCTCCGGATCCCGTCTCCTTGACGAAATCCTTGACCAAGGAGTGATGTTGGGTGACGCTGGCGAACTCCTGGTTCGCCTTCCACGCCAAAGCGTGGATCTCTTTTTTACGAGTCCGCCCTACGCCGACGCACGAGCATATAGCCGCGTCCACCCGGATCGCTATGTCGATTGGTTTCTGCCCTTCGCTCGAGCCATGTACAACGCGGTCAAGCCGACCGGCAGCTTAATTCTTAACATCAAGAACCGTGTTGCAAACCGCGGCCCGCTCCGCGGCCAGCGCCACCCCTATGTCTATCAACTGGTACTCGCCCTGCAATATATGGGCTGGCGGTGGGTCGAAACATACATATGGGCCAAACCAAACGCCGTGCCGGGCAGGTTTGGACCCAGAACCAAAGATAGCTTCGAGTACGTTTATCACTTCGCGCGCACTGCCAAGCCATATTTTGATTTAGCCGCATTGAGAATCCCCTACAAGGCCGATTCCGCCGAAATCGAAAGGCGTAAGCGCGATACAAATGGACGGCGCAACACGGGAGCGGGGTTCGGCCGCGACCGGACAAAAACCTACTTGCTCGGAGGTGCAGACCCTGGCAACGTCGTCAATGTGCCGCAAACCTACAATCAGCACTACGGCGTGGAACATACTGCGGCCATGCCTGAAGGGCTCGCAGAGTTTTTTATCAAAGCCACCAGTCCCATGGATGGTGTCGTCCTCGACCCATTTGCTGGCTCTGCCACCACTGTTGTAGTCGCGCGACGGCTCGGACGAAGATCGGGTGGAATCGAAATCCATGAGAAATTCGCGCTTGACGCCAGGCGCCGAATCGCTGCGAATATCGCAAGCGACACGCAGGGTAGACTGTTCGGCGCTGCCGCCGGTTAAAGCATGACCCAAGCCATCTCGACCATCAAGCGTATCGTCGAAGCACCGAACTGGAACCAGCGCGTCGCGCAGATTCGATTGATTCCGCAGCACCACGGGACAGGAGAACATGCGCAGATCTTCGCAGAAATCGCTCGTCTGTTGTATGTGCCTCATTTGGCCCCCGACTTTGCCTACATCCATGAGGCTCCATTTTACGAACAAGAGTACTTCGCTGCAGCGTACGATGCCGCCCATCGGGCTACAAGAGGATTTACAGAAGTATCGGAAGACAATCTGAAGAAAACGATTGAGAGCGATCCGAAAACGCTCCTGGTTTTCCGGACTATCCTCGGCCTGACCCGAGAGGAGTTCGCACAATCAACGACCCTGGCCGCAAAGCCTGTTGGGCTGCAGAGCCTGACCCCCGGAAAGGTCGACTCCATGGAGCGGAATGGATCGGCAACCACTGCGGAGCAGGCACTGGTCGCGGCCAAAACAGTTCGGCTTGTCATGGACGGAACTCTCTTCGGTGAGCCTCCTGCTGGCTTGCGGAGCAAACAGGCTAAACCGGACACGGCGCGCGGCTGGGAGAGTGTCCAAAGATTCGCAACCCGCGGCGTTCCGTTCGCCACCTTCCTACACCAAAGACATTACGGCGGAGCCTTCCGGCAAGTCCTGGACGCTACTTCCACGCAACGCGGAAACCTGATCGAAGAGGCAGTGCAGTCCCTCTTCAGCGAATACCGAATCCCGTTTCTCCGCACAGGAAGCAACAATCAGGCCGAGATAGCCTCGAGGTTCGAGGTCCGCGTCACGCCCGCACCGGATTTCGTTGTATTCGACAGCGCAGGCTCCCTAAAGGCAATGCTTGAGTGTAAAGGCACGAACAACGGGGGAACTGCTCGCGACAAGGCATTAAGGTTTCGAACATTACGCGAGGAATCCATTCGTTTAGGCGGAATCCCACTCATCGCGGTTCTTGGCGGTTTGGGGTGGGCAAGGGTGAATGATGCCCTGGGTCCGGTTGTTCGCGACACGGAGGGAAGAGTATTCACCCTCGCAACGCTGAACTCTATGCTTGAGGTCGCTCCATTTCCATCACTCGTCAACACGGCCGGCGCCTCCTGACCTTTTCTCGGGTAAACAGCTCGCCTACCCCGTCCATCGCCGCGACGCCACCCTCAAAAAAAGCCCCGCACAGCCGCCCCGCTCCCGCCGAAAATCTCACCCTCCCTTTGCTCCCGTCCGATTAACCGTCGCCCCGCAACCCACTCCCGCCCGTTTTCCGCGCAAGCCCCTGAAAACAATCCGCAAGCCCCGCCCTTCGATTTGCAGATAATTAAGCCCTCCCGGCGCATACTGTTCCCAACAATACAAAATCAGGTCTAAGGTCCGCGGAACCTCGTCTTTCTAGTCCCAGGTCCCGAGCCCCTGCCGGGGTCCCCGGCGAGCGGTCTTTGCTCGCCGGGGCGGCTTAGTTCCTGCTTTTCACAACGGAGGAATCACCCATGGCAAGCAAACAGGAACCCACTGAAATCGAGACCGTCGAAAAACCCAGCCCAGCCCTCACAAACCCCGCCATCTCCCGCTGCGCCGAGGCCTGGGACCAGGCCTACAACGAACAAATGGACGAGGACGAGGACGAATACGACGCCGCAGAAAAAGCGGGGGAGGCCTACCGCGCCGCTCTGCCCCCGCTCACCAGCCGCGACAACTGCCGCGACTTCATCGCCTGCGTCGCCCATGGCATCTTGCTCGGCGCCATCCCTGAGAGCAGCGCCGGCAAGCTCCTGTACGCCGCGCAGGTCGCCCTCGGCGCCGTCAGCGCCGAAGAAAAATCGCGCGAATCGGCGGGCTACGCCGTCTACGCCAATCTCTCCGAAACCGAAACCGCGCGCGTCAAAAAATTCATGCCCAAGCGGAGCAAGATTGCATGACGAAAATGAAAAATATTACCGTCTCCATCTCCGAAACCGCCTACCTCAGGGCGCGTGTCTGGACCGCCGAACACGGCTCCTCCCTCTCCTCCGTCGTAGCCTATCTCCTCGAAACCCTTCCCAAAATCGAATGCGCCAAGAAGTATTACCCCGCCCGCACCCAAACGCCGCCATCCGGCAGCGGCAAGCCCCTCACAACCCGCGGCCCGCAGTCTTCCAGCCCCTTAGTCCCGAGTCCCTTAGTCTCGAGTCCCTTAGTCCCGAGTCCCTTAGTCCCGAGTCCCTTAGTCCCGAGCCCCTTAGCCCCGAGTCCCTTAGCCCCGAGTCCCATAGTCCCGAGTCCCTTAGTCCCGAGTCCCTTAGTCCCGAGTCCCTTAGTCCCGAGTCCCTTAGTCCCGAGTCCCTTAGTCCCCCCCCCCTCCCCCCTGCCATCTACCCCCACCCCCCTACCCACTGCGAAAGTGGGCTGTGAAACTGTGGAGATCGTAAGCAACTAAGAATCATAAACTTACAGCCAAAGCCGCCCAGCGTCACAGAAACTGTGAAACTGTGATGTCGTCCAAGACTCTTAAAATCAATTATTTACGGAAACGCATTCCGAGCTTCACAGCGACTATGAAGCCGCGAGGCAGCGGACGAACGCGCATCGCCTCTTCGCGGAGCGCTTTGTCTCCCGCCATGAACTGTCGATTACGAACGAAGATCTTATCGCTGAAAACTGACAGCTTTCGCGCGCGCCAAATCTACTCTTCGATTTTGTAAGTGAATTCTTCGATGACGGGATTGGTGAGGACTTCGCGAGCGATGCGCTCCACTTGCGCACGCGCCTGCTCGGCCGTGAGCGAGTCGGCGAGCGAGAGCGCGAAGTATTTGCCCTGGCGCACGGCGGTGACCTCGGCAAAGCCGATCTTGCGGAGAGCATTGTGAATGGTCTGGCCCTGCGGATCGAGGACCGATGTCTTCAGCGTGACATAGACATGCGCCTTCATGTTCCTAGATTATAAGAGCAGGGACCGAGGGACCAAGGGACTAGGGACTAGGGACTGAGGGACTAGAAAGCTTGGATCAAGGGGCAGCGGTGGGGAATGTGAGATTGCTGAAAAGCAACCGCAGGTCCTTCGACTTCGTTTGCCGCATAAAGCGCGGCAAACTCCGCTCAGGATGACAAGGTATTGCTGATGCGAACTGCGAACTGACGACTGCGAGCTGACAACTGTGAATTGACAACTGCATCAAAGTACACACTTCCCCAAGGAGAGATTGAAGCTAATGCCAAATTATCTGGAGTTGCCGGTGGGCGACCGCGCGCCGGAGGTCTTCCGCGTGGTGATCGAGATCCCCAAAGGCGGTACGCAAAAGTTCGAGTACGACAAACAACTGCACGTGTTCAAGCTGGACCGCAATTTGCACTCGCCGGTGCACTATCCGGGCGATTACGGATTTATTCCTTCTACGCTGAGCGACGACGGCGATCCGCTGGACGTGCTGGTGCTGGT
>Ga0302189_10003564_pt1 | contig 11918 bp, 10 predicted proteins | sample II_Bog_E2_2_FD_194551 | JGI IMG/M metagenome (GOLD analysis project Ga0302189, IMG submission 194551) | Peat permafrost microbial communities from Stordalen Mire near Abisko, Sweden - II_Bog_E2_2 | ecosystem: Environmental > Terrestrial > Soil > Wetlands > Peat | place: Sweden: Abisko...
CACTCTATCAGGGCACGACTTTACAGCCCGCGGAAAAACTCCCTTCCCGCGCAATTTGCGAAGGCTTTGTATCAGGGCACGACTTCAGTCGTGCCGCAAATGGCTGATAATAAAGGTGGGCTTTAGCCCCTGCGGGATCCATTTCACCACCAACAATGCCTTTTTCCGCAACCTCTTTAGCCGTGCCAAAATGCGCTGGAATAACGAGGGGTTTTAACCCCTGCGGGATAACCTCCCAGATTTCCTCGGCCATTCTTAAAGCACCCTCTCGGTAACCTGATCACGGCGTCAGACCATCCCACCTGTGCTAGTATCCCCGCAAGCGTTCCCAGACATTTTCTTAGGAGTTTAGCTTGGAAAACTACTTACGCCCTCTCACTCTTGGCGAAATCCTCGACCGCACAGCCCAGCTTTACCGCGAGAATTTCCTTCTTTTTGCGGGAATCTTCTCCGTGTATGCCGGCGTCGGCCTGGTGCTGAACCTGCTGCTGATTGCCCTGGGAATGCTGCTCAAGGCGATGCACATGGCCGGCGCCCAGGTCTGGATTACACTCGCCGCCGGTGGCGTTGAAATGCTCTTCCTGTTTCTTCTCTTTGGAGCCGCCGTGGCCGCCATCAGCCGTGCCGTGGCCTGGGTCAACCTGGGAGAGCCGGCCACCATACGCGGCGCATACGCAAGCGTCTTGCCCTCGCTGGGCCGCTACCTGTGGCTCATGTTCATCACGGCGTTCATCGTTTATACGCCCATCACCCTGCTGTATGGCGGCTATTTTGGGTCCATGATGGTTTGGGGCAAGTTGAACCTCATCCACCCCGACCCCGCTGCCCAGCAGGCCGCCATGTCCAATCCGCAAACGGCTGTCATGTTTGGGTTGGCATCGCTGGTGTTCATCCTGCTGTTGTTTCCCTTTGGCTTTTACACCGTTCTCATGAGCCTGCGCTACTCACTCGCCTTGCCCGCCTGCGTGGTCGAAAACCTCAAGGCGCGCCCCGCCATTCGCCGCGGAATCATCCTCAGCAAAGGCTCGCGGGGACGCATTTTTGTCCTCGCTCTCCTCATCGGCGCAATCAAGATTGGACTGGTTTTGGTGACCCAGATGTTCACCCTTATCACGGCCGTAAAGAACCATGGCGAGCTGGGACCAGGCATGACCGCCGTCTCGCAGATCATCGCATTCTTCACCAACACCTTCCTCGGCCCCATCTGGGCCACCGGCGTCACGCTCTTCTACTACGACCAGCGTGTCCGCAAAGAAGGCTTCGACATCGAGTGGATGATGCAGGCCGCCGGAATGACAGTGCCCGCGCCCCTTTCAGCGCCGCCTGCTGCGGTTGATCCAGAGACGGCTTCGGAAGATCAAGGGAGCGTGCATGAATGAGCCCCTGCGACCGCTGAACCTGAGCGAGATCCTCGATCAAACCGCCCAGTTCTACCGTTCGCGATTCCTCGTCTTCATCGGCATCTCGCTCATACCCACCGTGGTGGTGTTGGCGCCCCTCTGCGGGTTGGTTCTCTTCTTTACGTGGCTGGGATCGAGCGGCGCAACCTCCCAGAATCAGGCTGCCGCGGTTGTAGCAGGGCTGCTTTTTCTTCTTGTCTTGCTGCTGGCGGTGCCGGTCTTTGTCGGAATCAACGCGTTGGCAGCAGGAGCCATCAACCATGCCGTTGCCCGCGCCTGGCTGGATGAAACGATTACCATCCGCGATGCCTACAAAGTCGCATGGCGGCGTGGCTGGCGCTGCCTCGGACTCTATGTTCTTGAAGTCCTTATCGTCTGGGTCGCGCCGTTTGTCGCCTGGTTTGTGCTGTTCAGCATATCTGCATTTACCGCTGTTCAGCTGACAAAGGCCGGCTTGCCCGGCGACACATTTCTGGGCCTGGCAGCGGTTCTGGTGGTAATCGCTTTGTTTACCTACGGCATCTGGATGCAGTTATGCCTCTCTCTCGCCTTCCCCGCTTGCGTAGTCGAAAAAATCGGCGTGGGGTCCGCAATCAAGCGCAGCTTCTCGCTCAGCAATGGGACCAAAGGCCGCATCTTCGTGCTCTATCTCCTCGGAATGGCTCTCAATACGCTCCTTTCCATGGGGATCACAGTGCCGCTGACGATTCTGATGTATTTGTTTCCCTGGGCTAACGACCCGAAACACGCGCAAGCCGCCGGAACCATCTTGCTTCTCGTCTTCTACGGAAGCGCCTTTGCGGTCCAGACGTTCACGCGCCCGGTCTATGGCATCGCCCTCATCCTCTTCTACTATGATCAGCGCATACGCCAAGAGGGGTACGATATCGAAAGGATGATGGAATCTGCCGGAATGATCACGCCTTCGACGCTGCCAGAGTTGCCTGCGCCGGCAGCGCAGCCTGGTGGGAGCGAGGTGCGGATTTGAAACCTTGCTCTATCTTCGCGGGCGCAGCGCTGGTCGCAATCCTTGCAGCCTCGCACGCGCGCGCAGCCTCGCCCACCCCCACCCCTCCCGCCGCAACCGCAGGCCGATACAACGATGTATCGCAGGACGATTACCACAACCACCTAGCCGCGCTAACCGCCATTGTCGAGTCCTGCGCCAAAACGCGCGACACCAAAACCTGCGACCCGGCACTGGTCTCGCTCGACGACCGCGTCCCGCTGACCCAGGCCCCCAATGCCGAGCGTCGTCTCATTCGCTATGGATGGCTCCGCATCCTGCTGTCAAATGCTCAGGATAAAGACAAAGTCGAAGATACCAGCAAGGCCAAACCGGTCACCGGCGCAAACCCGGATCAAGCCCTGGCCGGCGTTCTCCCGCCCCCCAAAACAACCACGCAACAGTTGCAGGATGCGCTGGTTCGCCTGCGCCACGATATTGCCGAAGACGGCTCCGCGGCTGCCGCGCCGCCCGCCCACACTGCCGAGCGCGAAGCCATGAAGCAGGTGCTTGCAGGCCGTGAATTCAGCAAGCTGGAAGCGCCCTCCCCGCTGGACAGGCTTGAGGAGAAGGTGGGCACATGGCTCAACCAGCTTCTGGAAACCGCAACCAGGTTCGGCGCTCGCTCGCCATGGATTGGCCAGGCACTGATTTGGGGATTCGTTCTGGCAGTCTGCACCGGCCTCGTATGGGGGATCATACAGTTAGAGAAGCGGTGGCGCGTCCGGTTGACGCCTGACTTCGCCATTCCAGCCCCAACCGCCGCCTCGGCCCGCGAGTGGCAGCTATGGCTTGAAGACGCGCGCAAAGCCGCCGCCGCCGGCCTGTGGCGCGAGGCGATTCACTTTGTCTACTGGGCCGCCATCTCGCGCCTCGAATCCCGGCGGCTGTGGCCGGCCGACCGCGCCCGAACTCCCCGCGAATACCTGGCGCTGGTGGCCGCGACCGATCACCGCCGCCCCGGCCTGGCCACGCTGACCGGCAGCTTTGAGCGCACCTGGTACGGCGGCCGCCCGGCTGGCGAAGACGATTACCGGCGTGCCGAGCAACTGGCCAACGCGCTCATCTCCGGCAGCTCGCCTGCGGCCTCTGGTGGAGGCGCTTCGCAATGAGTTTCCTCTCCACCCTCGACCCAAAAGACCGCAAACTCCTCCTATGGTTTATAGGAGTGGGAATTGCGCTTGCAGTCCTGAGCGGCTTCCTGATCCCCGGCGAGAACAGCAACGACAATCCGCTGCCTTCGACTTATTTGTCCGGCCAGCACGGCGCGCGAGCGGCCTACGAAACGCTGCTTCAATCCGGCTACGCAATCGAACGCTGGGAGCGGCCCCTGGGCGAGTTGGCCGCCACCGCGGGACCCGATACCGTGGTCATCTTTGCCGAGCCGTTTTCGCGCGATCCGGAAGACATCAAAGCCGTCCGCGCCATTCTCGATCGTGGCGGCCGGGTGCTCTCCACTGGCTTCTGGGGCGGATTCATTCTCCCCGGCGAGGCCAGCGATACGCGCCAGGAGTTTGACTTTTCCGCCTGCAAGCTGGCGCCTGAGGGCATCGATCCGCTCTCCAGCGCCGGCGAAGTGTGGATGGTCCCTGAAGCCACCTGGCAGGTTGGAGATCCCACCCATCGCGTCGAATACAGCTGTGCCGGCCATCCGGCGGTGGTGGAGTTCGACTGGAACAAGGGCCATGCGGTCTGGTGGGCCAGCGCAACGCCGCTTGAGAACGGCTCCCTGGCCCGCGCCAACAATCTCGACCTGCTGCTCAATTCGCTGGGCCCCCGCGACCGCCACCATTTCTACTGGGATGAGTCGCTCCACGGCGATATCCGCTCCGATTGGAGCTACGCTTCAGGCCCGGCGCTCACCATGTTGCAGATTAGCCTGCCACTCCTTGGCCTCCTGATTGTCTTCAGCTTCAGCCGCCGCAGCGGGCCAGTGCGCGACTTGCCCACCCCCCCGCGCGCCACGCCCGTCGAGTTTCTCATGGCCCTGGGATCGCTCTACCGCAACGCCGATGCGTCGTCCACCGCGGTTGCCATAGCCTGGGAGCGATTTCGCCGCCGAGCCCTGCAGCTTTGCGGCCTTAAAGGAAGCCAAATGAACGCTGCCGACTTGGCTGCGCTTATTCGCCGCCGCTCGCCGGCCTCCGATCCCAGCCTGGAGACCGACCTCGCCGCCTGCGAAGCAACCCTGCGGTCCGATACCATCGCCCCCCGTGAGGCCCTCAAGCTGATCCAAACCCTCCACCGTCACCTCGAAAAGCTCGTATCCGCCGTAAAACCGGGCCCCCAGCCCGCAAGAATCGAAGATACTTATTCCATGCCAAAGGAAAGCGCTTGATGAGCCAGGAACCGTACCCCGTTGAATCGCAGCCGCCGTCTTCTCTTCATGCCACCAGCCAGTTGATCGCCCACTCGCGCTCGGAACTGGGCCGCGTAATCTCCGGCCACGCCGAAGTGATCGAGGAGGTGCTGATCGCCGTCCTGTGCCAGGGCCATGCGCTGCTTGAAGGCGTGCCCGGCATTGCCAAGACGCTTATCGTCAAGGCCCTGGGCCGGTTGCTTGGCCTCGGATTCCAGCGCGTGCAGGCCACCCCCGACCTCATGCCTGCCGACATTCTCGGCACCACCATTCTGCGTCCCGGTTCTGATAACTTCAGCTTTCACCCCGGCCCCGTCTTTACCGACCTGCTCCTCGTAGACGAAATCAACCGCATGCCCCCGCGCACCCAGGCCGCGCTCCTCGAATGTATGGAAGAGCGCCAGGTGACCAGTGACGGCACGCGCCGCCCCCTGCCGGTGTGGTTCACGGTCTTCGCAACCCAGAATCCGGTTGACTTCGAGGGGACTTATCCCCTGCCGGAAGCGCAGTTGGATCGTTTTCTGCTCAAGATTCGCGTTGCCTATCCGTCCGAGGTCGAGGAGTTGCAGATTCTCGAGCGCCATCACGGCGGCACCGGCGCAGGCCTGCTGGAGGACACGGCAATCGCTCCTATTCCAGACGGTCTGCTGGCTTCCGCGCGCGCCGAGGTCCGTGCCATAAGAATCGAGCCGGAACTTTACGGCTACATTCTTTCCCTGGCCCGCCGAAGCCGCGAGTGGCCCACGCTACTGCTGGGCGCAAGTCCCCGCGCCGCTTTGAGCCTGATGCGCGTAGCCCAGGCCGCGGCTGCCTTCGATGGCCGCGATTACCTGGTTCCCGATGACGTCAAGCGCGCGGTTCTGCCAGTCCTGCGCCATCGCGTAATGCTAAAGCCCGAAGCCGAGCTTGAGGGCTTCGACGCCGACCGAGTCCTCTCCGACCTGATTGCGGCAGTGCCCGTGCCCAGGCAATAATCCTCGCTAGTGTCCTGAGTCGTTAATTCGTTCACAAAACCTGGCCACGGAATCTAGGATCTGGTCGGCGGTTTTGTGCCAGATAAAGGGCTTCGGGTCGCTGTTGTGTTGTTCAATGAAGCCATTGATGGCTGCTTTCAGTTCTTTTGTCGAGCGGTGAACGCCGCGGCGCAGTTGGCCTTCTGTGAGCAGAGCGAACCAGCGTTCCACCAGGTTCAGCCATGAGGCCGAGGTGGGCGTGAAGTGAACATGGAAACGGGGTCGTTTCGCCAGCCAGTTCTGAATCAACTTCGTCTTGTGGGTTCCGTAGTTGTCCATGATGAGATGAATGTCCAGTTCTTCGGGCACGTTCTTTTCGATGGTGTCGAGGAAGTTGCGGAACTCTTCGGAGCGATGGCGTTGCTGGTTCTGGCCTATGATCTTGCCCGTCTTGGTGTTCAGCGCGGCAAACAGGCTGGTGGTGCCGTGCCGCGCATAGTCGTGGGTGCGGCGCTCGATCTGCCCAGGTCCCATAGGCAACAGCGGAGCCGTGCGGTCAAGCGCCTGGATTTGGCTCTTTTCATCCACGCATAAGACCAACGCGCGCTCCGGAGGGTTCATATAAAGCCCCACGATGTCGCGCACCTTGTCAATGAACAAAGGGTCTTTGGATAATTTGAACGTCTCGGAGCGATGCGGGGCCAGAGAAAAGGCGCGCCAGATGCGGCTGATCGCGGTCTGGTTGACGCCTGTGGCCTGTGCCATCGTGCGGGTCGACCAATGGGTGGCGGCGGGCGGCTTGCTCTCCAGCGTGCGCACGATTACTTCTTCGATCTGCGCATCGCTCAGTTTGCGTGGCTGTCCGGGACGCGGCTCATCGAGCAGGCCATCCAATCCCCGCTCATCGAACCTGCGCCACCATTTACTGACCGTTTGAATACACGCATGCGTTTCAGTAGCGATGGCCGTAGCCGTCAGTCCCTCGGAGGCACGCAATACGATCCGTGCCCGCATGGAAAGCGCCTGCGCGGTCTTCCTTCTCCGCGTCCAACCCTGCAAGGTAATGCGCTGCTCCCCGCTCAGTTCCAACTGCGGCAATCGGCGTCCTCGTCTCATGACTCGCTCCTGTCATGTTAGACGCGCCCGGTCGGAATTAGTTTAGCGAATTAATGACTCGATACACTAGCGAACGACTTCACATCTTGCCGAAAAACTCATTGCTTTGAAAGGGCACGACTTCACAGCTTGGTGAGAAACTCTTTTCGGAGGGAGGCGGGGGTTTTAACCAACGCATAAAGCCAATGGAATCAAAGCGGGCTTCAGCCCCGGAAGGCCTGTTTCTTTCATTTTCATCCGCAATCGGGACTTTTTCACCAAGCTGTTCAGTCGTGTCCTGAAGGCTGCAAAATCAATGCGGCTTTAGCCCCTGAGGGAAGGCCTCCTTCTACACCACCATGAGAAATGCAATAGCCGCTCTGGGAAGTTTGCCTGCAATTTGGCGAGAAGCCTTCCGGTCAAAAAAGTTCGCTCCCGGCCCAAAATATCGCCGTGGCTCTCCGTAACCAACCAAGGCAGCGAGCTCATTCGCCCGCGTCAAGGAAGGGATTGCATCTTCTCGCGAACTTCCGGAGCGCTCTTGGAGTTTGGCGCCAATGCCAGGAACTTCCCATACGCGTCTTTGGCTTCGGCCTTCTTCTGCAGATTGAAGTATGCGTCTCCCAGATTGAGCCAGGCCACCGCTCGTTTGGGATCAACCGCAGTGGCTTGCAAAAACCACTTCGCGGCCTCGTCGTACTGGCCCATGCGATAGAAGGCGAAGCCCGTGTTGTTGGCGAAAAGTGCGCTGGCCGGCTGCAATTTAAAGGCCTCAGTGAACTTCGCCGCAGCCTCTGCATAGAGCTTTTCCTTGTAGAGGCGCATGCCCTCGTCGTTGGCAGCGGCTGCAGGATCTGGCGTCGGAGTCACCTGGGCGCCTTGCACCGCGCCACCGCCGGCAGTTGCCGGATTTGCGCTCGTTGCGAGAAGCGTCGGCGAAGCGGCAGTAGCGGGCTGTGCGCCTTGTTTCAACTGTGCCTCTGCAGTCGCCAGCTTTTTCCTCAGATCCTCGTTCTTCTCCTCTTCTTCCTTCATCTGGCTGCGAAGCTTTTCCAGCTCCGCGTTCAACTTGATCCCCTGATCGTCCAATTGGGCCGATTCTCCATTCAGGAATTCGGTTTCATGCTTCAGGCTGAAGATGAAGTCCCCACCCTCGGTGCCCGGCATGTTGCCGAAGGCGGGCGTCTGATGAGAAAGCGCGGATACCGCCGGTGCAACGTAGGCCGCAAGCTCGGTGGCCGTAATCACGCCGTCGCCATTCAAGTCGGCGCGGCCATCCAGTCCCTGCAGCACCGTCCACGTAAAGATGGAGTGCCCGTTGGGGCCATTGTCGGCAACCTGCTCGTCAGCGCCGCCTGCTGTGAACATCTGCCGCGCTTCGCGGCGGGAGATTTCGTTCAGGTAATTCTGCGAGGGCAGAGCCGGACCGCCGCGCGTCAGCGCAAGCCCGCTGTAGCAGGAGTCCATCACGAACAGCACATGCTTGGCGGGGATGGCTTCGGAGATGTCCTGGAAATTCGTCATGGAAATCGCGGTGCCTTCGAAGTCCGTAAGGTCCGCGTCAACCGGGATAATATATCCAAGGTCCCGTCCCGAGGCGAGTTTGCGGGTGGCGCCATGGCCCGCAAAGAACACCAGCACACGATCCTCCTTCTGCACCATCGAGGGGTCGGAAAACTTGTCGCCCAGCAGCGAAAGAATCTTCTCGCGCGTCGCATCGCCGTTCAGCAGCGTAAACACGTGGTCCGGCTTGAAGTTGTACTTCTGAATCAGCAGATCCTTCACGCCTTCTGCGTCGTGCGCTGCGTATTGCAGCTTCTGCCAGTTCACGTAGTCGTCAATGCCGATGATCGCCGCCCAGCTATCGTGATAAGGCTGAGCCGGCTGCGGCGCGGCGGTCACTTCCGGCTGGTCGCCGCGGGTCTGGGCAGGTGCGAACGCTGTTCCATTCCACGAAACGAAGCTGTATCCATCCGCCTTCAAGGTCTCAATCACAACCGGCAATGCATCAATGCCCACCTTGTGAATGTCATGAAACAGGATGATGCCGCGCTGTTGCTTTTCCACCTCCGTGATCACGCGCTGCGCCACGGAGTTCGGCACCGGATCGGCCCAGTCTTCCGAATCCACGTTCCAGATCACCGTCTTCATCTTGTCCGACTGAATCTCGGAAAGGATCTCCGCATTGGCCGCACCATAAGGCGGCCGGAAGAGAACAGGCGGCGACTTCAGCACATACGTCAGAATCGCGCTGGTCGAATCAATCTCCCTGGCGAAGTCGGTTTGATCCAACTTGGGGAGAACGGGATGAGTATAGGTATGATTTCCCAGCGTCGAACCTGATTCCAGAATCCGGTAGCTCGCGGCAGACGTGGGGCCCAGGGTCACTTCGTTCTTGTCGTTGACTGTACCAATGTTCCTGCCGATCTCAAAGAAAACCGCATGAAGGCCGTACTGCTTCAGAATGGCCAGCACCTGGTCGGTGTAGCGGGGGTGCGGACCATCGTCGAAGGTCAAGGCGACCGTCTTCAATGGCATCTCGGTCCCCGATATCTCCAGTTTGCTCTTGGCCGCCGCTCCGCCGCGTGTCTCAGCCGGAGGAAGTTGCGATTCGGATTCTCTCAGGATCTGCTCGCGGTTGTACTTCGTCTTCAGGAACGCGACGTAATGCTCCCATGCTTCACGGTGCACGGCCATGCCGCGCGGCTGAAGCCCGGAAAAAACCTGCGCAATCTCCTTCTGATAAAGCGTCTGGATCTGCTCCATGGCAGCGGCATCGTCGCCGATGCGCTTGCGTAAAGAAGTGCTGGCCGCTTGCTCTGGAGTCAGCGCGGCAAGACCGTCAAGAACATCCCGGAAAGCCAGCTTGTCGGCATCGCGAAAATCGGTGTTGCTCTCCAGGCGAGCCAGAAAGGCTGCGGCCAGCAGTGAGTCACTCTTGGCAGCATCCGTGTGCAGTACTTGTTCCAATGCGTCGAGACGTTCACGATTCCTCTCAAACAGAATCCAGGCCGCCGTGCGTACACGCTCACGGTTTCCATCGTCCAGAACTGCGGTGTTGTCCATCAGGACGATAATCTTGCGGTACGAGGCCACACTCTCATTCATGCTGGCATCCACCGCGGCGGCGCTGCCGGGGACCGGAGCCGAATGCTGGGTCGGCGGCGTTTGTGGTGCGCAAGACATCGCTCCAAACCATAGACCGGCAATCACGGCTAAGTGCCGCAGAAGATGTGTCCGCATGCTGGCACCAAAAAATGTTGCTTAACTATGAGGGTACTCCAAAAGGGCTCCGGCTGCGCCTGCTTAGGCTCAGCTCAACGCAGCCCCTGCGTGGGAACAGCCTCTCCGCCAAAGCGTGAACCTATCCTCACGCCTCACCTCGCAACATACAAGGCGGGAGTCCACAAAACTCGCCCCGCCCCAGCCCCAAGCTCTGGTACTCTAAACCCCAGGAGCCTCCTCCATGGACATCACTTCCCCATTCTTCGTCGTTCCCGTAATCATCGTCGTTTTTGTGGCAGCCATTCTGTTTGCAACCAGCAGCAAAGAAGACGGCCACGAGACGCACTGATCCCGAGGCACATCATGCCGCATCCGCGCGCATCGGCTCAAAGCCGCAGAGAGTTTCTCGCCAACGCGGCAAATGCCGCCGGAGCGGCCCTTTTCGTTCACCCACTCAACGCCCTCGCGCAGGATCCACCACCCCAACCTGCCAAATCCTGGGAAGCCGCGTGGAGCGCCGCCGCCGCCGTCCTGGCGACCAACATCCGCACCGTCCCCGGCTATGGGCAGCCCATCCTGTTTGAGGGCAGCACCTACCAGGGCATCTGGCAGGAGTGCGGCCCGCACGAAGCCCTGGTCTACGCCACCCTCGCCAAAGGCCTGCCCCCCAATCCCGCCCCAGCCACTCCGCTTGCAGCAGCCCGCAATAATCACATGGCGTTTTTCCAGTTGCAGCGCCCCGACGGTCAACTCCCCGCCAGCATCAAGACCACCGAAAATGGCTATGGCCAGATTCAGATGGTCGTCCCCATCGCCGCCACAGCCTGGGAGCTATCCCAACTCGCCGGCGACGAGCAGCTTCTAACCGCCGCCTACACTTCCTGCAGCCGCTGGGACACATGGCTCCGCCAGTATCGCGACACCCGCAAAACCGGCCTCGTCGAGGGATTCTGCACCTACGACACCGGCCACGATAACAGCCCGCGATGGCGCGGCATCCCTAATCGCTGCCCCAACGCCGACGCCCGCATCTGTCCCCCGCTCCCCTCGATGCCCCGCCTTTGCCCCGATCTTTCCGCAACCGTCTACGGCGCCAGAGTAGCCCTCGCCTCCATGGCCAATGCCCTCGGCAAACCCGCGGAAGCCGCCCGCTGGCAAACCGATGCGGAGACCATCCGCCAGCTCATCATCGACAAACTCTACAGCCCTCAAGACGCCGCCTTCTACGACCTCGATGCCCAGGGAAACTTCGTCCGCGTTCGGTCCGACGTCATCAGCCGTGTTCTTGGCGAGCACGTCCTCCAGCCTTCCAACCCCCGCGATCGCTCCATCTTCCACGCCGTCTGGACCCGCCAGCTCCACAATCCAAAGGCTTTCTGGTCCGCCTATCCGTTTCCAAGCATCGCCCTCGACGACCCAACCTTCGTTCGTCCCATCCCCCGCAACTCCTGGGGCGGAGCATCCCAGGCCCTCACAGCCCTGCGCGCCCCGCGCTGGATGACCCACTACGGCAAGCACGCCGAACTCAACACCCTCATGCGCCAGTGGTGCTCGGCAATCCTCCGCCACGGCGAATTCCGCCAGCAAATCGACCCCCTCACCGGCGACTTCACCCAGCCCGATCCAGGCGGCTACTCTCCCGCCGCTCTGGTCTTTCTCTCCTTTGCCAAGGCGCTCGGCAAAAACCCCCACGCGTGAATCCCCTTGCCCCCTCCCGCCACGATTCCAGGAACATTTCCCCAAACCCAGGCGTATAACAGGGCATGAGGTCGATTGTCATGACAATGAAACCGGCAATTACATTAGCTTGCCTGGCGCTGGCCGCCGGCATTGCAGGATGCAGGGTGCACGTGGACAAGGACGCCAACGGAGAAGATAAA
>Ga0302189_10003569_pt1 | contig 11912 bp, 8 predicted proteins | sample II_Bog_E2_2_FD_194551 | JGI IMG/M metagenome (GOLD analysis project Ga0302189, IMG submission 194551) | Peat permafrost microbial communities from Stordalen Mire near Abisko, Sweden - II_Bog_E2_2 | ecosystem: Environmental > Terrestrial > Soil > Wetlands > Peat | place: Sweden: Abisko, Stordalen...
CTCATGAGGGGCTGCTGCATGCAATGCCCCCTGCAACCAAAGATACCCGGTCCGCCCACGTGAATCAAAACGAAAAGCCTGTGCAAGATGAGGAATACTATCCGTGGCCAGCAATGTGTGCTCGTCGTCACGGCGAACGGCCAGATCGGCAGCCAATCCGTGCAAATAAACCGCCGCCTCCACCGCCTGTGCCGGCTCGTTCGGATACTGCGCCAGCAAGCCCGCAATCAGCCCGGTGAGCAGATCGCCGCTGCCGCCCTTGGCCATGCCGGGATTGCCCGTGGTGTTCACGGCCACGCGTCCATCGGGATGCGCAATGAGCGTCCGCCAGCCCTTGAGCACCAGCGTTACGCCGTTGCGCTGGGCAAACTCGCGCGCCACCTTGAGCCGGTTGGCTTGCACCTCGGCCACCGTGATGCCAGCCAGCCGCGCCATCTCGCCAGGATGCGGCGTCAGCACCAGCGTGCGCCCTTTCGCCAACTTCGACAGCAACTCCGGCTCCGCTGCCAGAATGTTCAGCGCATCGGCGTCAATCACCGCCAGAATCTGTGTCGCCTCAAGCAGCCCGGTTACGAATTTGGCCGTCTCCGCACTTTGCCCCATGCCGGGACCAATGGCCAGCACTGTCTTACCAGCCGTGAGCGCCTTCATAGTTTCCGGAGCAAGATTTTCTGCCGAGATCGAGCCTGCCGCAGTAGCCGCCAGCGGCCAGGTCATCAGCTCCGGCGCAACGGACGCCACCAGCGCCAGCGCCGGTGTGGGAACAGCCGCCGTCACCAACCCCGCCCCGGCCCGCAATGCGCCCAACGCCGCCATGGCCGGTGCGCCGGATTTGCCGCCCGCCGTTCCAAGCGTCCCGCCCACCACCAGCACGTGCCCAAAGTTGCCCTTGTTGGCCGTCGCCGCGCGCGGCTTCTGCGTGAGCGCCAGCGCCGTGCCGGCCCACGCCAAATTCAGCGCCGAGACAATCGCCTCATCGGGCGAGCCGATTGCCGCAACCACGATGGGCTGCGACCAGTGCCGCGTCAACTGCCCAAAGACATGCGCCGGCTTGGGCGCTGTAAAAGTAATCACCGCATCGGCAGGAAAAACCGCTCCGGCAACGGTCGCGGCAGTCTCGTCCGCCGGCCAGCCTGAGGGCAGATCCACAGCTAAAAATGCTGGGTGCCCCATCCTCGCGACGTTTTTGTTTTTGTCGCTAGGGTGGGAAGGATCAGACTCCACACTCGCCTTCACCCATTCCAGCGCCGCCAACGCCAGCCCTTTCAGCGGAGGCTTGAAGCCGGTGCCCACCACTGCGTCCACAATCAGATCAGCTTCCAGCGCGCTGTTATGCCGGGCAAGCTCTTCGGCAGTTTCAATAATATGAACCAGCCCGTGCGCCGCACTCGTCAGCTCGCGCCAAGCTGTGGCCGCGTCGCCCGCGAGCCCATCGGGTGAGCCCAGCAGCAGCGTAGTCACCTCCAGCCCGGAGGCCGCCAGCAGCCGCGCCGCCATCATGCCGTCGCCGCCGTTGTTCCCGCGTCCGCAGAGCACCGTCACCCGCCTTGCAGCCGGAAACTGCTCCCGCGCAAAGGCCGCCACCGCCCCCGACGCTGCCCGCATCAGGTCAATCGACGCCACCCCGAACCGCTCGGTGGTCACCCGGTCGCAGGCCTGCATCTCGGCAGCAGAAAGAATGTGCATGGAAACATGGTACGACAGTGGACAGTGGTCAGTGATCAGTGGTCAGCCGGGCCGGGCTCTTGCTGATCCCTGATCTCTGATCCCTGACCCCTGTTCTCACTTCGCCATCAGCACCAGCAGCCACCCATTCAGCCCCGCAATCGCCACGGCGACAACCCACGCCAGCGCCTTCAGCCAGCGGGCATTCACAAACTCGCCCATGATCTTGCGGCTGCCGGTGAACAGCACCAGCGGCACCACGGCAAAGCTCAGTTGCAGCGATAGAATCACCTGGCTCAGGATGAGCAGTTTTTCCGTCCCCTGCTCGCCGGTGACCGCGACCACAATGATGGTGGGAATAATCGCCAGCGAGCGCGTAATCAGCCGCCGCAACCACGGCGACAGCTTGAGGTGGATGAATCCCTCCATCACCACCTGCCCGGCCAGAGTGCCGGTAATCGATGAGTTCTGCCCCGAGGCCAGCAGCGCAATGGCAAACAGCGTACTCGCCCAGGCCGCGCCAATCAGCGGGCTGAGCAGCTTGTAGGCGTCCTGAATGGCGGCAACCTCGTAGTGCCCGCTACGATGGAACACCGCCGCCGCCACAATCAAAATGGCCGCATTCACAAACAGCGCCACCGTCAGCGCCAGCGCGGAGTCGATGTTGGCCATTTGAATGGCCTCGCGCTTGCCCGCCGGCGTGCGCTCATATTTGCGGCTCTGCACAATCGAGGAGTGCAGATAGAGATTGTGCGGCATCACCGTCGCGCCCAGTATCCCAATCGCGATGTACAGCATCTCCGGGTTGGTGACAATGGACGGCGAAGGCACAAAGAAACTTTTCAACGCCAACCAGTGATTCGGGTGGGAGAGCAACACCTGCACCAGGAACAACGCTGTAATCGTGCCGATCAGCGCAATCACCAGCGCCTCAATGTAGCGGAAGCCCCAGCGCTGCAATAAGAGAATCAGCAGCACGTCCGTCCCGGTGATGAGCACGCCATAAAACAGCGGAATGTGGAACAGCAGCTCCAGAGCAATCGCCGAGCCGATCACCTCGGCCATGTCGCAGGCGGCGATGGCGATCTCCGCGCCGATCCACAGCGCATAGCTCACCCTGGGGCCGTAACTCTGGTGGCACATCTGCGCCAGGTCGCGCTCCGTGGCTATGCCCAGCTTGAGGCTCAGGCTTTGCAGCAGAATCGCCATCAGGTTCGATGCCATGATGACGAACAGCAACGTGTAGCCGAAGCGCGATCCGCCGGCAATGTCCGTGGCCCAGTTGCCGGGGTCCATGTAGCCCACGGAAATCAGGAATCCGGGGCCGAAAAATCCCAGCAGACGCCGCCAGTACTGCGGCGAGCGCGAAACCCCCACCGTCGCATGAACCTCCGGCAGCGAGGGCACCAAATGCTCGGGCCCCGGCGCAAGACCGGGAAGAACCGGCAGCTCGGCGAACTCCGTCGAATCGGGTATCGGGTCTTTCATCGCGGTATCAACTTCAGTCTAAACTGCACTGCTTGTCATCCTGAGCGAAGCGCCAAAATAGCCTGTCATCCTGAGCGACCGGAGCGAAGCGAAGGGAGTCGAAGGACCTGCTTTTTTAGCCTGTCATCCTGAGCGACCGGAGCGAAGCGAAGGAAGTCGAAGGACCTGCTTTTTTAGCCTGTCATCCCGAGCGACCGGAGCGAAGCGAAGGAAGTCGAAGGACCTGCTTTTCGTACTCATCTCTTTCCGCGCGGATTTACAGCTATCGCACGGATGCGATAGGCTTTCGCCATGGAGGAGCGAACCTACTTCACGTATATGGTGGCGAGCCGGAGCCGAACCATCTACATCGGCGTGACCGGCGACCTGCTCAAACGGGTCTTTCAACATAAGCGGAAAACTTATGAGGGATTTACTGACACATATAACTGCAACCGGCTTGTGTGGTTTGAGCGGTACATGGACCCAAACAATGCGATTGCGCGAGAAAAGCAGTTGAAGGGTTGGGCTCGAAGAAAGAAGATTGTATTGATCGAGAAAGAAAACCCAACCTGGGAGGATTTGAGCGCGCCTTGGTACACGGCAGAACAGTTAGATTTGACGCGGAGTTGAGAAGCAGGTCCTTCGACTCCGCTGCGCTCCGCTCAGGATGACAGCCCTTTTGGAAGTTCGATCAAGATTGACCTGATCGACAGCTAAAAGCTGCTTTCACTTCACCATCACCTTCGGCTCCACCGACAACCCCGGCCGCAGCTCGTGCTTTGAGTCTTCGCCGGCCAGATTAGTGAAGTCGATGCGCACCGGAACCCGCTGCACCACCTTCACGTAGTTTCCCGTCGCGTTTTCCGGCGGAAACAGCGAGAGCACCGAGCCCGTAGCGCCGCCAATCTGCGTCACCTTGCCGTGGTACGTCTTGCCGGTAGAATCCACCTCGATCCCCACCGCTTGCCCGGCGTACATATGCCGCAGTTGCGTCTCCTTGAAGTTGGCCGTCACCCAAAGGCCTTCCAGCGAGATCAGCATCATCAGGTTCTGCCCCGGCGCAACGTTCTGGTTGATCTCCACGCTCTTGCGGGTGATGATGCCCGCCGTCGGAGCCACGATTTTTGTGTAACTCAGGTTGAGCCGGGCCATGTCCAGTTGTGCCTGCGCCTGCGCCACCTGAGCCTGGGCCTGGCGGGCCCGTGCGCTCTGCGCGGCCACCTGCTGCGGGGCGGTCTGGGCAAACTTCAATCCCGCATCGGCCTGGGTCTCCCGCTCGCGCGCCACCTTCACACCGTCTCTGGCGGCCTGCTCGGAGTGGCGGGCGGCGTCGGCGGCGGCTACGGCGGCGTCAAACTGCTGCTTGCTGATCACGTCTTTTGCCACCAGCGGCTTGTAGCGCTCCAGGTCGGCCTGGGCCTTGGTGTTGTTGGCCTTCGCGGCCTCCAGTTGCTGCTCTGCCTGCTCCACGGCGGCGTGCGAACCGCTTACATTCGCATCGGCTGCGTTCAGATTGCTGCCCGTGTTCACCGTTGTAATGGGCACATTCACGTTGGCTGCCGCGGCGTTGGCCTCTGCGCTGGCCAGGGCGGCCTCCGCATTCTCCACCGCAACCTTGTAGTCGCTGGGGTCCAGCTCCGCAATCACGTCGCCCGCCTTGACCACCTGGTTTTCATCCACGTACACCTTGGCCACCTGGCCCGCTACGCGCGAACTCACCTGAATCAGGTGCCCATTGACCTGCGCGTCGTCGGTGCTTTCGCTAAAGGTGGAGCGCCACCAGATTCCCGCGGCCACCAGCGCCAGAATCACCACCACCACAACGATGATGCCTCTGCGGCGGGATCGCGGCTGCGCGCTCTCCATCTCTGTTTCCTGCTCGATTGGCTCCGGTGTTGGAATAAAATCCGCCACGTCTACTTTCCTCCCAGATAACTCTTGTAATTCTCGCCTGCTCCAAGGGCACGGGCCAGGTTGAGCTTGGCCACATTGTGCCGGTAGAGGCTGGTCACGTATTGATCGTTGGCCTGGGCCACGGACTGCTGCGCCTGGCTCACGGCCAGGTTGTCGCTCACTCCGTTGGCATAGCGTTGCTGCGCCTCGCTGAGCGCCTCACCGGATAACTCCACAGACGAGCGAGCCACTTCAACCTGCTTCTGCGCCGAGGCAATGTCCAGCAGCGCATCGCGCACATCGGCGTCCACCTGCGCGCTTTTGTCGCTCAGCCGGGCCTGCGCCGTATCCAGTTGCGCCTGCGCCACCTGCGCCTCGCCGCGCAACCCAAATTCCTTGAACAGCGGAACGCTGAGATTGCCGGCGGCGTTGCCCGTGCCGTGCGAGGTCTTCAGATTCACGCCGATGTCGCCATAATCGCCATTGAGGGTAAGCGTCGGCAGCCGGTCGGCCGTGGCCGCCTTGCGTTGCTGCTCGGCCGCCCTGGTCTGCTCCACCATCGCCGCCAGGTCCTTGCGATTGGCGTGGGCCTCGTGAATCGCAGCCTCCACATCGATCTGGTCGAAGACCGCGTAGGGCGCCTTGTCGGCCAGCGTGAAGCTCTGCGCCAGCGGCAGCCCTATTACCCGCGCCAGTGCCAGCTTGTCTTTTTCCAGAGCGTTGCGCGCCACAATCAGTTGCTGCTCCAGCGACTGCGAATCCACCCTGGCCCTTAGTTCGTCCAGCAAGGGCGCGGTGCCCGCCTGGTGGTTGTCAGCCGCCTGGTTGAGCGAAATTTTGGCCGTAGCCACCTGCGCTTCCACGCTGGCAATGCGGCTTTCATCGGCCAGCGCCAGCAGGTAAGCGTTGCCCACCACCAGCACCACCAGATCGCGCGCGTCCTGAGCCGACAATTGCGCGGCGCTAAAGTTGTGCCGCGCGGCCAAATAGTTCCGCAGCGAAGCCACATCGATCAGCGACCACGTCAGCGAGGCCCGCAGATCGGTATATCCAAACGGCCCGATGATGGTGGGAAATCCCGGAATGCGCAGCCCCTCGGCGGGCAGGTCCAATTGCAATACAGTTTCCTTGAGGCTGCCATCCACCGAGGGCAGCAGCGTCTGCAACTGGCTGAGCCGCTCTCCGCGCGCCGCGGCCGTCTGCGCGCCGCTCAGAATCACGCCCAGGTTGGCCTTCATGCCTCTCTGGATAGCTTCGTCCAGCGTAAGATTGACCGGCTGCGCCGAAACTTCGCCCGCTGCCACGCTGCCCTGAAAGGGAGACGCGGCCTGTGCGGACGAACTACTGGGTAGACTAGGCAATGTCTGCGCCACAAGCCCGCAGCAAAGCAGCCCCGCCAAGCCCAGGGCGAGAGCGAGGGCACCGGGCCGGATCGAGTTGTTGCCTGTAGAAATGGAAAAAATCAAGGTCGTTCGACTCTCAGTAAGAAGGTGCGGCCCAAAAACGCTCGCTTCCCTTTGGATGCGAAAAGCCGTCAGCAGGGTTCGTATCTCTAGTGTATCGAATGAACGGGCCACGCAGCCGGATTCCGCCGCAAATGGCTGATGGGGCAAGCCGATACGCGGTTCCCGCCCATGAACGATTACGGAGAGGAAAGGAAGTCGCGGAGGCATTGCATGCAGCAGCCTTGAAAGCCAGAAGTCGGGCCTATTTACGAATATGGTGAGGAAAGGAGGTCGCGGACAATCGCCAGAGTTCTGGTGCTGTGGCAGCCGGGCGTATTTACGATTACGGAGAGGAAAGGAGGTCGCGAGCAATTGCTCCGTGCCCCATCCTTTCGCTTTTTTTCTGGCGAAAGGGTGGGAATATCTACAGTTCTTATAGCTTTTTATAGTTTTCTAGTCCCTAGTCCCTAGTCCCTGTTCCCTATTCCCTACTCCCTACTCCCTGTTTCTAAGCACTTGCGACGCCATCGAGCACAACCCCTGGCGGAAGACCTCGCTCACTACTTCCGGGGTCCATGCGGCAGCATGCGGCCCGCCGTGCAACTTCAGCAGTGCGGCCGTCTCAGCGGCGTTGAAGCCGGCCACCGCGCGCAGAGCGAAAACAGTCCGCATCCACGTTGGCAAACTGGCCAGCCACTTCCGCACACGCTCACGCTCCTGCCCGCTGATCATGCCATCCAGTTCCCCGGTCGAAATGCCCGCCGAGGCCAGGTCGTCGCCCTCAATGCAGATTGAGGCCTGCACCAGTCCCTGCGGTGCATCCAGACAGCCGGGGCAGCGGCCGGCCAGCAGCTTCAGAGCCGCAATCGCCAGCGACCTTCGGCTGCACCAGCGCGCATTTTCCGGATCGGCGCAGGGAGACACCTGCGCAGTAGCGATCGCCTCCTCCACCAGCCGCGCGCTATCCTCGCCCTCGCCCACCAGCATCGACGCCAGACTGTAGAGGCCGGCAGCAACCATTTCGAAGATTTCCTCCATGCCTGCAAGGTCCGGTTCGGGCATCAGGCCGTTAAAGGGATTGGCAAGTTCCTGGGGCATGGAGACGGCTCCTTTCAGGGAAGTAAAGCAAGCGACTCACCCCTTATCCTCAACCCGCAGGGCCGGGCCGGTCAATGCGAATCGAAGGTCGGAAGAATCCGTTAGCCGCGCAAATCCGCTAACTTGCGAACTGGTCGGGTGCCCTACCCTCGAAGCTGTCATCCTGAGCGAACGGGGCCCCAGGCGTACTCTTCAGCCTGGGGATGGTGAGTCGAAGGATCTCTCGCACACTCACACTCACACTCACGCTCACGCTCACAGCGATTGTTCTTCAATCAACTTCTGACTCGCCATGCCAGCGTGGGATACATCGAACCTCTACCGCCCCGTTCCTCAACAGCGCGCTACTGCGCCCACCTCTTGCTCGTTGCTCATGACCAGAGTCTTTCCGGATAATCGCCGCGGCGGATAAGGCGGTTGATGTTTTCCACCACGCGCTCGCGGTCCTCGCGATAGGTGACCCCAAACCACTCGCCCTGCGTGCGTAATACCTTTACTCGCGCTTGCCCGGCCATCACCAGATCATTCACCACGCGGGGAATATAGCACTCCGAATTCTCTTCCGCGCCGTGTGCTTCAAGGAATTTTATGAAATGTTCTTCCAGTAGCGCAAAGATTCGCTGCGTAAATCCCCACATATTCATCGAGACCACTTCGCTGCCCTCCAGCCTGGTCGTTGCGCCGTTGGCTTCGATGTTCTTCGCATGAGATCCGTCGCGTGCAATCTTCGTCATTTCCACCACGCCCACCAGGTAACCGTCGCTGCTCTCCCGGCACACACCGCGCGCCACCGACCCAAACACCGACAGCGTATTGCGCAAGACAAATCCGGCCATGGCATACTCCGTCCCGCCGGACTGCAGATGCTGCGCCAGCAGGCGATAGCCTTCGGCCCCGTAGAAATCGTCTGCATTAATCACAACAAAGGGTTCGTTAATAACACTGGCGGCCAGCAGAATTGCCTGTGTCGTGCCCCACGGCTTGCTCCGTCCCACAGGCGCGGAAAACCCCGGCGGAAGCATCTCCAATTCCTGAAAAACGTATTCCACCGCGATGCGCTTTTCAAATCGCCTGCCAACGGTTTCCTTGAACGCTTGCTCCATCTCCTTGCGCAGAACAAACACCGCCTTGCCAAAGCCCGCGCGCAAAGCGTCGTAAATCGAGTAATCGATAAGGGTTTCGCCGCCCGGCCCCACCGGGTCCATCTGCTTCAAGCCGCCGTAGCGGCTGCCCATGCCGGCAGCCAGAATGAGCAGCGTCGGAGTTGTCACACGTTCCATTTCGACTTTCATCTCCCCCATCGCGGCAACTCTCCCTGCCGGGTTCCATTCCGGAATCAGGAAGGTATCCGCTCGCCCATTCTACATCCATTCCCGAAATCTCTCGCAGTTGCGCAATGTGAACCGCAGAGAATTCCTCCGCGTTATCATGGATGTCTATGGCCTTTCCCATCAAAACCTGCGTCGTCTGCTCGGAAGAATTCGAGCTCTATCCCGGCAAGCCCGGCTTTGCCAATCGCTGCCCCACGTGCAGTGCCCCTGAGGAAACGGACTCGTCCAGCAAGGACAGCGGCGTCGCAGACGCCGAAGATAGAGAGTTGAACGAAGCCCGCCGTCGAACCATCCGCGACATGCTCTACCGCAAGGAAAGCTGAAGGTTCTTGAACGGCCGAAATGGATCGCCGGCCTCCCGGCCAAAATGTAGCGCGGATGTCCTCGTCCGCGCATGTCCATGCACAATGACTAAATCACACGGTCTTAGCTCTAGAAGCGGAATAAATAAGACGCCTTGACGAAAATCTGCCGCCCGTCATTCAGGAAATTCGTTGCCCGCGGCGCCACCGTATTATTGGGATCGCAAGCCCCGCACGGCAGCCGGTTGCACAGCGACCGGTCCAGATTCTGCATGTCGTTGTTATAGCCGATATAAATCGCCGTGCCCGGATGCGGAAGCCATGTCAGCAGCGCCTCGGTGCCCACTCCCTTGGTCCGCTTGAGCGACGTCTCCGCGGGATTGGCCAGCGTCGAGTCGTACTCCACAATCACCCGCGCCGAGACCGCCCGCGTGAACTGATAGTTGACCTTGGTGCGGAAAACCTGGCTCTCATAAACCAGTGCGCCGCCTTTGACCGCGTGATCGCGATCCAGAAGATAGGTATTGTCCGCGGTCAGTTGCCGCAGCGGCTGCAAGGTAAATAGCGCCTGAACCGTTTCCTGGTTCATCAGAAACGGCGTCCCGCCCGCCACGGGGTTGTAGTTCACATTGCCGCTGCGGATCGCCTGCAAATTGAAGTTAAGCTGCGCGAACGGAGCCCCGCGCGCCACGAACCCGCCGAAGTTCTCGGTGAAGTTCCTGTTCTGCGTCAGCAGGTACCCGTTCTGCGGACCCACCGTGTCGGAGTTCTGTCCAACCACCGGCGCCAGCAAAAAGTTGCGCGGCAGGAGAACAAAAACATCGAAGTTCGAGTAATGGTAGACGCGGTCGCCTAAATGATCGTAGGCGACATTCTGGTTTGTTTCCAACCCAATGCGTTGGATCGTTCTGTGCTTCGGATACCACTGATAGTTCATGTACGTCTGGCCGTTGTGAATATTCGCAGTCTGGATAAATCCCAACTGCGTCTGAAAGCCAACACTCATGTCCTGGTACGTCGAATTCAAGTTGAACGTATGCCCGTTGTGCTGCAACTGAAAATTGCTCGCCGGGCCGGCCGAGTAGGTCGGCGGCGTGCCGCTATCCACCGTGCCTTTGGTCGAGCTTTCCACCATCTGGCCCAGCGCCGTCCACTTGTTGGTCATCCGCCAGGTAAAATCCACGCCCCCGATGCGATTCCATCCCTGGCCAAACTCGTAGTCGGTATAAATCGCGCCGATGCTCGATCCTTTGCCCAGGTCCCGCGACACGCGCCCCACGGCGATGGTCGCGCGCTTGTTGTAGAGAGGATCGCTGGGCGCCACCGTCTGCCCCGGCTCCCGGTCGTCAATAACAAACAATCCCAGGTTGGTGTGGCCTGTTTTTCCGGTTACGCGACCGCCGTACTCCGGATGCACGATGTTGCGCGTATAAACCAGGTTGATCGGCGTGGCAAAGTAATTCGCGTTCTCCAGAAAAAACGGCCGCAGCTCCGGAAAGTACACCGGGTAGCGCTGATCGACCGTAAACTGCGGCTGGTCCGACTCCACCGTGCTGAAGTCCGGGTTGATGGTCGCATCAAAGACGATGCGGTCTTTCAGAATCGCCTTCACCTCGCCGCCCGCCGTGCCCTCCAGATGCTGCGAGCTGAAATAGGGATTCAACGGATCGAGGGTCTTCAGTTCGCGCTCGTTCTGCGCCAGCACATATGGATTGATCTGCGCATTATGCGAGCCGGTCACGCCCGCTATGCCCTGCAGCGTTCCCTCCTGGCTCAGAATGCCGGTGATGTTGGTGGAAACCCGCGGCCAGAAGTCCTGCTCGCTGTTGCGCGGAAAGTTGTGCATGAAGACCACGCCCCAATCCGCGCCATTGGGCCGGAAGCGCAAACTGCGAAAGGGAATCTCGATCAGCGCCATCCATCCCTCGCGCGTCACCTGTCCTTCCGAGTCCCACACCTGGTCATAGCTGTAATCCGCTCCGTTGGTATCGTCCCAGGACGCGTCGGCCTGCACCCCTGCCGCGTTCACCACGAAGATTACTCCCTTGCGGTGATCCTGAAAGGGATCCAGCAGCACCGCCATGTAGTCGTCCTTCAGAATGTTTTCCCGCCGCGCCAGATGTCCGCGAATCAGCTCAGGATGGCGATCGTGGCAAATAAATACAAAATAAATGGCGCTCTTGGTATATCCCAGCCAGACCACCGTCTCTTCCGTCGCCGGCTGACCGTCGTGCGGCGAATTCTGGATAAATCCTGAAATCTTCAGCAGCTTGTCTTTCAGCTCAGGCCGCGGTTCCATGCCGGCAAAGTCAGAGAGCCGCAATTTTTCTTGAATGAGCGGCGCCTTGTACTCGCTGGCCGGCTGCGCCTTGCGCTGCTCCGCCGGAGCCTCCGCCTGCCTGCTGTTACGCGCGGCACAGGCCTGCGAAGTAATCGCCGCCATACATGCTATGAGTAGGATGACTTTATGCTTCATGATTCCTGTTTACGCATCACTCTCTTTATCAGTTCCTTGCGGCTGCGCGATGAAGTACCAATCCTCAATGATAAAGCCCACGCGCGCGACGAACGGGTGCCCCAGGTCCCTCGCATTTTGGAACCTGGGAATCGCGCGACGAACGGGTGCCCCAGTTCCCTCGCATTTGGGAACCTGGGAATCACGAATCCCATGGCGCGCAAGCGCCGTATGCCTGGACGGCCTGCCCTGA
>Ga0302189_10003588_pt1 | contig 11872 bp, 9 predicted proteins | sample II_Bog_E2_2_FD_194551 | JGI IMG/M metagenome (GOLD analysis project Ga0302189, IMG submission 194551) | Peat permafrost microbial communities from Stordalen Mire near Abisko, Sweden - II_Bog_E2_2 | ecosystem: Environmental > Terrestrial > Soil > Wetlands > Peat | place: Sweden: Abisko, Stordalen...
GGTTTCCTCGGGCCGGGACACGTCTCGATGGTGATCGGCACCAAGCCTTATGAGTTTATCGCCAATTTTTACAACAAGCCGATGGTGGTCGCCGGCTTCGAGCCGCTCGATATCCTGCAGTCGATCTGGATGCTGTTAAAGCAGATCAAGGAGGGTCGCGCCGAGATCGAGAACCAGTATGCCCGCATTGTTCCGGACCGCGGCAACACGCCGGCGCTGCGGGCGGTATCGCGGGTCTACGAGCTGCGCGAGTTCTTCGAGTGGCGCGGGCTCGGCTCGATCGATCACTCCGGCGTCAAGCTGCGCGAAGAGTATGCCCATTTCGACGCCGAGCGAAAATTCGCGATTCCAAATCTGAAGGTCGCCGATCCGAAATCATGCCAGTGCGGCGAGGTGCTGAAGGGCTTGATCAAGCCGTGGCAATGCAAGGTGTTCGGGTCGGCCTGCACGCCGGAAACCCCGGTTGGGGCGCTGATGGTGTCGTCCGAGGGTGCCTGCGCGGCCTATTACCAATATGGCGGCGTCAAGCGCCACAAGGAGGCGGTATGAACGTCGCTCCGTTCATTCGAACCCGGCGGCTGGGCAAGGTCAGCGTCGGCACCGTGACGCTCGCCCACGGCGGCGGCGGCAAGGCGATGAAGGACCTGATCGACGACGTGTTTGTGGCCGCGTTCGACAATCAGGCGCCAGCGCCGCTGGAGGATCAGGCGAGGTTCGATCTCGCCGAGCTTGCGCACCATGGTGACCGGCTGGCGTTCACCACCGATTCCTTTGTGGTTGATCCCTTGATCTTTCCCGGCGGAGACATCGGCAAGCTCGCGGTCTGCGGCACCGTCAACGATCTCGCGGTCGGCGGCGCCAAGCCGCTGTATCTGTCGTGCGCCGTGATCGTCGAGGAAGGCACCAGCGTCGATGTACTGCGCAGGGTCGCGCGCTCGATGGCGGAAACCGCCAACGATGCCGGCGTCCGGATTGTCACCGGCGATACCAAGGTGGTGCAGCGTGGCGCCTGCGACAAATTGTTTGTCACTACCACCGGCATCGGCATGATCCGCAAGGGTATCACGCTCGGCGTCGATGCCGCGCGCCCCGGCGACGCGGTGCTGGTCAACGGTCTGCTCGGCGATCACGGCGCCGCCATATTGTGTGCGCGGGGCGACATGGCGCTCGACAGCCTGATCGAAAGCGACTGCGCCTGCCTGGATGGCCTGATCGAGGCGCTATTGACGGCGGCGCCTGGGGTCCGCTTCATGCGCGACGCCACCCGCGGAGGTCTTGCCACGGTCCTCAACGAGATTGCCGATGCCTCACAGGTCGCAATCGAGATCGAGGAGGGCGCGACGCCGATTCGCGAACAGGTCAAGGCGTTCTGCGAAATCCTCGGATTGGATCCGCTTTATCTCGCCAATGAGGGCAAGATCGTCGTGATCGTACCCATGGCGCAGGTCGACGCGGCTCTCGCCGCGATGCGTGCGCATCCGCTCGGTAAGGGCGCCGACATCATCGGACGGGTTAGCCACGGAGAAGCCGGCCGCGTCACCATGCGCACAGTGTTTGGCGGGCGGAGGATCGTCGACATGCTGGTCGGCGAGCAATTGCCTCGAATCTGTTGAGGGTAATTCAAGAACCCGGCATGCTCCCGATATGGTCGTGAGCGTTGGCGAGGATACGTTCGGCAGTCCCTGTCAGTGAAGCTGGTAATCGTCAGTCACTACAGCGGAGAATTCGCGGGCGGCGATGCAAGCTGTCGGATCGACAAATATGACAAAATCAATTCGCTGCCGCTTCGATTAGCCCGCTCGATGCTGGATTATAAGCCCGTGCGCCCGGGACATGGCGCCTTTGTGATCACTCCGCGCCAACCCGGGCCGAGAATTGCACGGGTTCTGAGTAGTTTCCGAGTCTTCCGTTCAAACTTGCGGCGACTAGGATCGCGATCGAAGCCAAGCTGACCTACGGACAGCTTACCAAAACGCCGGTTTGCCACGGGTCGACAGACGCCGTGATGGTTGGCGCAATCGCGATCCACGACAGCATAGAAAGAGAAACAGCTCATGGCCTATCAAAGCCTGAATCCCGCCACCGGCAAGCTCCTCAAGAAATTCGATGAACTCACCGACAAGCAGCTCGAAGAAAAGCTGGCCACGGCCGAGAAATGCTTCAAGACGTGGAAACTAAAGACCTACGCCGAGCGAGCGGTCATCGTCGCCAAGGCTGCCGGACTGATGCACGAGAGGGTCGATGAGCTTGCCCATACCATGACGCTGGAGATGGGCAAGCGGATCAGCGAAGCGAAGGGCGAAGTGGAGTTTAGTTCCAATATTCTCGCCTATTATGCCAAGAATGCCGCCAAGTTCCTTGCCAATGTCGAACTACATCCGACCCTCGGCGATGGGCATATGGAAAGCAGCCCGATCGGCGTGATCTTCGGCGTTGAGCCGTGGAACTTTCCCTATTACCAGCTCGCCCGGGTCGCAGGCCCGCATCTGATGGCCGGCAATGTCCTGCTGGTAAAACACGCAGGCTGCGTACCGCAGTGCGCGATCGCTTTCGAGAAGCTCTGGACCGATGCGGGCGCGCCGGTCGGGCTGTATACCAATCTTCTGATCTCGCACGACCAATCGGACGACCTCATCGATGATCCGCGGATCAAAGGCGTGGCGCTAACGGGTAGCGTCGCCGCCGGCAGAAGCATCGCGGCGCGCGCCGGACAGAACCTCAAGCCATCTTCGATGGAGCTAGGCGGCAGCGACGCGTTCATTGTCCTCGAAGACGCCGATCTCGAACACACGATCAAGTGGGCGGTTTGGGGACGGATGTACAATACCGGCCAGACTTGCTGCGCAGCGAAGCGGTTCATCGTCGTGGAAGAACTTGCCGACAAATTTCTGGAGAAGTTTCAGGCAGCGCTTGGCGCCCTCAGGGCCGGCGATCCCCTGGATGAGAAGACGACACTGGGACCACTTTCCACGGAATCTGCCCTGGTCGATCTTCTGAAACAGATCGATGTAGCCGTTAAACACGGCGCGAAGGTGCTGATGGGCGGTAAACGGATCGACCGTCCAGGATCGTTCATGCATCCCACGATTCTGACAGACGTCAAGCCGGACAATCCGGCCTTCAGAGACGAGTTCTTCGGCCCGGTCGCGATGTTTTTTCGCGTCAAGGACGAAGACGCGGCAATTGCGCTCGCAAACGACTCCGACTTTGGTCTTGGTGGTTCTGTTTTCACCAAGGACCTTGCGCGCGGCAAGCGGGTCGCGAGCCGCGTCGACACCGGCATGATGTTCATCAACAACATCAGCTGGTCGGATGCCGAGCTGCCCTTTGGCGGCATCAAGAACTCAGGTTACGGGCGCGAGCTCGGTGACATGGGCATCCAGGAGTTCGTGAACAAGAAGCTGGTTCGTTACGTATCGGCCGAAGCGCCGCAGTAAAACCCACCGATAGACGACTTCGCTAAAGCCGACCTGCGGCGTCGATGAGGGATTTCGTCCGACCGGAATTCTTCGTCGACCGCCGTGATCAGTCGGACGGCACCATCAGAGAAGCCAAGACCAGAAGCTGGAGCTCGCATGTATGTCAATGTCGCCGTTTTGAAGGAAACCCAGCCGCACGAACGGCGCGTGGCGCTGGTACCGTCGGTCGTGCCCAGGCTTATCAAGCTAGGCGCGAAGCTGCACATGCAGACCGGCGCCGGAGACGCCGTCAAGCTGACCGACGCAGCATACAAGGATGTCACCTTCATCGCCGATCCCAAGAAGTTGGTTGCACTCGCCGATGTGGTGCTCGCGGTTCAGCCGCCCTCGATCGAGGTCGTCGGCCAGATGCAGGAGGGCGCGATCCTGGTGTCCTTCATCTACGCCAAACACGATTCGCCGCTGGTGCAAATGCTTCTCGACAGGAAAATCACCTGCTTTGCCATGGAGCGTGTACCACGCATTACACGTGCGCAGTCGATGGACGCGCTCTCCAGTCAGTCCGCGCTCGCGGGCTACTATTCCGTGCAACTCGGTGCAACCAATCTTGGCCGTGTCTTGCCGAAAATTACCACGGCCGCCGGCGCCATCGGGCCGGCCAAGGTCTTGGTCATGGGCCTGGGCGTCGCCGGTCTTGAGGCGCTCGCGACGGCGCACCGGCTGGGAGCGGTTACCGAAGGCTATGATGTCCGCCCGGAAACCCAGGAGCAGGCATTGTCGCTTGGCGCAAAGTTCGTCGAGACCGGCATCGATGCACGTGGCAAAGGCGGCTATGCCCGCGAACTGACCGCGGAAGAAAAAGCTAGGGTTGATAGTGTTCTGACAACGCATATCCAGGCCGCCGACCTGATCATCACGACGGCTGCGATTCCGGGCCGGGAATCTCCAAAGCTCATCAGCAAGAAGCAGGTCGCCGGCATGAAGGCCGGCGCCGTCATCGTCGATCTCTCAGCCGATGGCGGTGGCAATTGCGAGGATACGATTCCCGGAGAGACCGTGCAAATTGGCCTGGTGACAATCGTCGCGCCGCTGAACGTTCCGTCCCTGCTCGGTGAGGATGCGAGCGCGCTCTATTCGAAGAATCAGTACAATCTGCTCGCCCTGTTCGTGAAGGACAATATCGTCGAGATCGATTGGACCGATGAGGTTCTTTCCAAGACCGTCCTGACCCATGCCGGTGAGTTGAAGAGTGAAGCGGCAAAGCCATCTGTCCCGGCAGGCAGCGGCAAACCCGAAGCAGCCAAACCAGCGACCAAAGTGGCGTAAGCCGGAACAGGAAGCAAATATGCAATTCTCGATAGCAATCAGTGGATTTGTCGCGCTTTACATCTTCATGTTGGCCGCTTTCGCCGGCTGGGTCATCATCGGGCACGTACCGGCGATCCTGCACACGCCGCTGATGTCGGGCTCCAACTTCGTGCACGGCATCGTCGTGGTCGGCGGGATCTTTGCGTTGCTGAACGCAGGCACGGTGCAGGAGCAGGCGATCGGCTTCTTTGCGGTCCTGCTCGGCGCGGGCAATGCCGCTGGCGGGTTTGCTGTTACCGACCGCATGCTCGCAATGTTCCAGCCGAGCTTACCTAAGCCGGTCCAAGCCCAAGTAGTCGATCACCAAGCCAGTCAAACCCGGAAAGCATGATGAACGACTTTTTGAAGATCATTCCACAGCTCACCATCAGCGCGGTTGATCTCGTCGCCGCCCTTCTATTCATGTACGGCCTCAAGCGTATGTCTTCTCCGGTCACCGCCCCTTCAGGGATCAAGGTCGCCGGGATAGGCATGGCGGTCGCCATACTCGCGAGCTTCCTGTACGCCTTCGATGTCGGCGCAACAGCGAAGCCGTTCCTGATCGTTAATATCGGGCTGGCCTTCGTTGCAATTGCAATCGGTGGCGGGATTGCCTGGTGGGCCGGCAGGAAGGTCGCGATGACGGCAATGCCGCAGATGATCGCCATTTATAACGGCATGGGTGGCGGCGCGGCCGCCGCGATCGCAGCCGTCGAGTTGTTCGGCAACAAGGCGGACGGTGTAACCCAACTCGTTGTCACCTTGCTTGGCGCGCTGATTGGCGCCGTGTCGTTGTCGGGTTCAATGATCGCATGGGCCAAGCTCGATGAGATCCTCAAGAAGCCTTTGCGCTTCCACGGTCAACAGACCTTCAATGCTCTGGTCGCGGTAGCTACGCTGGCCATTGGCGGATACATCGTGGCCGTGACGCACGGGCTCATCACATCGCCGGTCGCGACGTCTGACTTGATCTACATTTTCTTTGGCACCGCCTTGGTATTCGGCCTTCTAATGACGCTGCCGATCGGCGGCGCCGACATGCCAGTCGTGATTTCGATTTACAACGCATTCACGGGTCTTGCAGTCGGCCTCGAAGGGTTTGTGCTGCAGAATCCGGCGCTGATGATCGCCGGCATGGTGGTCGGTGCCGCCGGCACGCTGCTGACGCTACTGATGGCGAAGGCGATGAATCGGTCGGTCAGCAATATCCTGTTCACGAACTTCGGTACTGTCGTCCAGCATAAGCAGGGCGACATCAAGGGCAACCTCAAGCCGGTCGAGGCCGGCGACGCCGGCATCTTCATGCGCTATGCCAGCTCTGTCATCATCGTTCCCGGTTATGGCCTTGCTGTCGCGCAGGGGCAGCAGAAGCTCTATGAGTTCGTCAAGCTGCTGCAGGCAGCGGGCGTTTCCGTCAAGTTCGCGGTTCATCCGGTGGCGGGGCGTATGCCTGGTCAAATGGATGTCCTGCTGGCTGAGGCGGGTGTTCCCTATGACATGATTTTCCAGCTCGAAGACATTAACGACGAGTTCGCCAACACCGACGTCGCACTTGTGATTGGCGCCAATGACGTGGTCAATCCGGCGGCACGGACCGACAAATCCTCGCCGATCTACGGCATGCCGATCCTCAACGCCGACAAAGCCAAGAAGGTCTATGTCGTCAAACGCGGCCAGGGCAAAGGCTATGCCGGCATCGTTAATGCGCTGTTCTACGGCGACAATTGCGACATGGTTTACGGCGATGCCGCAGCCGTCCTCACGAAAATGATCGAGGCGGTGCGCGCCTTGGGAACGAAAGCCGCGGCGTAAGCAGCAGCTAAACTAGATCGATCGATTCAACCTCGAAAGCAGGAGTTAAATATGGCCGGTAAAATGCACGTCGCCGTCGTCGAGCACTTTGGCAAACCTCTGGTGCAGCAGGAATGGGACATTCCGTCCCCCGGCCCGGGCCAGATCCTGGTCAAGACCGAGGCCTGCGGCGTTTGCCACACCGACCTTCACGCCGCGACCGGCGACTGGCCGTTGAAGCCGAAGTTGCCGTTTATCCCGGGGCACGAGGCCATCGGCCGCGTAGTCGCAGTCGGGGCCGGTGTCAAGATTGTCAAAGAAGGCGATAGGGTCGGCGTGCCTTGGCTCTATTCGGCCTGTGGTCATTGTGAGCATTGCCTGTCGGCCTGGGAGACCGTCTGCGCGGAAGCAGAATTCGGCGGCTATACCAGGAACGGCGGCTTCGCCGAATACGTTATCGCCGACCCTAATTATGTCGCGCATATCCCAAATGGACTCGACCCTAAGCTCGCCGCGCCGCTGATCTGCGCCGGCATTACCACTTACAAGGGCATCAAGGAAACCAAGGCGAGGCCGGGCGAGTGGATCGTGATCTCCGGCGCCGGTGGCCTCGGCCACCTCGGGATTCAATACGCCAAGGTGATGGGCCTTAGAGTCTGTGCCGTCGATATCGACGACGGCAAATTGGCGCTGGCCACGCAAATGGGCGCCGATTTTGTCGTCAACGCCAAGCATGGCGATCCGGATGCGGCAGTCAAGAAGGGCACCGACGGCGGCGCCCATGGCGTCCTGATCACGGCACCCTCGCTTAGCGCGTTTAAGCAGGGCATCGGTATGACGCGCAAGCGCGGCACCTGTGTGCTGGTTGGACTGCCCCCGGGCGATTTCCCGGTTCCGTTATTTGACGTGGTCGCGAACTGCATCACCATTCGCGGCTCTTTCGTCGGCACCCGCGAAGATATGGCCGAGGCCCTGGCCTTCGCCACTGAAGGAAAGATCAAGGCGGATATCGAGCTGCAGCCTTTGTCGGCGATCAATGAAATCTTCGACAGGCTGAAGCATGGAAAGGTCGCGGGCCGCATCGTGCTTGATTTCGTCGGCAGCAAGCCGGACGACAAACAATCCAAGGCGCCCACAGCGAAGAAGGAAGCAGTAGCCGTTGGTTAGGTGTGCGAGGTGACAAAGGACCTGACAGGTCAAGAGGGCAAGCTCGCCCTCTTGACGCCGCTCCAGATGGGTGATGCCGACCGGGCAACCAAGGCGAGCGGTATTGACGGTTTTGGCCTGATGGAAGCCGCCGGCGGCGCGGTTGCGGTGGCGGCCGGAGTGCGATGGCTTATGCGGCCGGTTACGGTGCTATGCGGGCCGGGAAATAATGGCGGCGACGGCTTTGTCGCCGCCCGCCACCTCGCGGACGCGGGTTGGCCAGTGAAGTTGGCCTTGCTCGGTTCTCGCGACAAGCTGAGCGGCGAGGCTGCCCACGCCGCCAGCCTTTGGAAAGGCCCTATAGCGGCATTCTCGTCCGAGTGTCTCGAAGGCGCCGGTATTGTGATCGACGCAATTTTTGGCGCGGGTCTCTCGCGTCCGTTGGACGGCAAGGCGCTTGCGATGGTCGAGGCGCTCAAGATTCGCCGCATACCGGTCTGCGCTGTGGATGTTCCCAGCGGACTTGATGGGGCGTCCGGCGTGATTCTTGGCGCCGCTGCGCCGGCCGAGCTGACTGTGACGTTCTTTCGCAAGAAACCTGGCCACCTGCTGTATCCGGGGCGCGGGCTTTGCGGCGATGTGGTGTTGGCCGACATTGGCACACCAATCAGTGCGCTTGACGAGATTGCGCCGAACACCTGGGAGAACGGCCCCGATCTTTGGCTAGGTGGCTACCCCTGGCCGCAGCCGGAAAGCTACAAATACAAGCGTGGTGAAGTCCTCATCCTTGGCGGCGAGGCCATCACCGGCGCCAGTCGGATGACCGCCATGGCTGCGTCGCGCGCGGGAGCCGGTATGGTCACGCTCGCCGCCCCTTCCAGGGTCTGGAGCATCTACGCGACGTCGCTGATCGATGCAATCGTTGACAGCTTTGACGGTCTCGAAGAGTTCGAGGTGCTGCTGGCCGACCGGCGCCGCAACGTCATTGCGATCGGGCCTGGCGCCGGTGTTGGTGCGTCGACCAGGCAATTCGTCCTTGCCGCGCTCGCGACCAGGCGCGCAGCGGTGCTCGATGCCGACGCACTGACGTCGTTCGCCGAGGCGCCGGAGGATCTGTTTCGAGCGATTGCTGGGCCGTGCGTGCTGACCCCGCATGCTGGCGAATTCAAGCGGCTGTTCCATTTCGAGGGCGATAAGCTGCAACGCACTCGTAACGCGGCGAAGCAATCCAACGCCGTGGTGGTGCTTAAAGGCCCCGACACTGTAATTGCTGCCCCGGATGGACGCGCAATCATCAATTCAAATGCCCCCGCGCAACTCGCGACGGGCGGGAGCGGTGACGTTTTGACAGGTTTTGTCGCAGCGTTGCTCGCCCAGGGCATGCCGCCCTTTGATGCTGCGGCAGCGGCGGTTTGGCTGCATGGAGCGGCGGCTACAGAATATGGATTGGGCCTCGTCGCGGAAGACCTGCCAAACGCTCTCCCGCGCGTACTGCAGAAGCTCAAACAAATGTCGAGCAACTAGAACCTTTCAGCCTATTTCTCGTCGGCATTTCGAACCCGTCTCCGTCCAACGCAAAGTGGCTTCAACCGTAGGTAAACGACCATGAAGGCGATGGTACTAAATAAGCCAAGAACCCGCCTAGTATGGACCGATCTGCCTGACCGGCAGCCAGGACCGGGTGAGATCCGGGTCAAGGTGCTGGCTTGCGGCGTCTGTCGAACCGACTTGCACGTGCTGGACGGCGAGCTGCCCGACCCCAAATCTCCGATCATTCCCGGACATGAGATCGTCGGCCGTATCGATGCGATCGGCGCCGGTGTCGAGGGGTTAAGTATCGGTGAGCGGGTTGGCATTCCCTGGCTCGGCCACACCTGCGGCGTCTGTCCGTTTTGTCGCCTGCACCACGAAAACCTCTGCGACGATCCGCTCTTCACAGGATATACGCGTGACGGCGGCTTTGCGACTGCTGCGATCGCGGATGCCCGCTTTGCTTTCCCGCTCGGCGAGCTTGGCAGCGACGTCTCGCTGGCACCTTTGCTCTGTGCCGGTCTCATCGGCTGGCGTTCACTCGTGATTGCCGGCGAGGGTAAAAAGGTTGGGCTCTACGGATTCGGCGCAGCGGCTCATATTATAGCGCAGGTCGCGAAGTGGCAGGGCCGATCGGTTTACGGCTTTACGCGGCCGGGAGACGTTGCCACACAGGCTTTCGCACGGAGTCTCGGCGCGAAATGGGCCGGCGGCTCGGATGAAATGCCGCCGGATTCGCTCGATGCGGCGATCATTTTTGCAACCGTGGGAGACCTTGTACCGTTGGCGTTGAAAGCGGTTCGCAAGGGAGGCCGCGTCGTTTGTGCCGGCATTCATATGAGCGATATCCCGAGTTTTCCCTATGAATTGCTTTGGGAGGAGCGGCAACTCGTGTCAGTCGCCAATCTTACAAGGCAGGATGGTATAGATTTCCTGCGCCTGGCGCCCAAGATGGGTATCGTAACCAGGACGACGAGCTATCCGCTCGAGCAGGCCAACGAGGCGCTTGCTGATCTCCGCGCAGGCCGCTTTGAAGGCGCCGCTGTCCTCGTTCCCTGAGAGCTGTTGACATAGTCGCGCACGATATCTCGCAAGCCATCGGCGTCCCAATCCCTGCGACCAAGGATCGCCTGTTGCCGCCATGGACCAGAATCGCCAGCCGCCTCCGCGCGCATCCAACCAGTCTTGCGTTGCTCATCGCCGAGCAGACCTTCCAGAAACTGGCCTGCGTTCCTCGCAACACGTTCTTGCCCGAACAACGGACGTATCCGCTTCTTCACCTCACGAAGCGACGCAGCCCATAATCCAAGCGTTTCTTCAATCGACGCTGTCTGCGCCCACGATCTTCGAATCATGGTTGCCCATGGATTCAGAGATCTTCAGAAAGGGCAACTGTAATGCTAGCTTATAAGTACGAAAGCCAATGGTGCGCGCTTCCACCCAAAATTGTGACCTGCCTTGTACAGACACGCTGGGCTACGATCCGGTTCGATATCCGGCTTGGAACAAGATCGGGTACTCGATTTCAACGCCGTCGTACGTTCAGCACGGTGATCGCATAAATCGTAGGAATGCAAGACGGGTTTAGTGCGACTTTTTCAACTTTGAAAGAAAATCGTCGCGAAGCTTCCGCGCTCCACAGACAGGCGCAACCGCATCGTGCGTGCCAGCATAGATCATCCATTCGAGCATCGCCGCAGATCGTCGAAACCTACGAGAGACCAGCCCTGCGGCCGATGCCATCGCCGCAAGCAAGCGTAAAGACCAAATGGGAATCTTCCTGATTTTTAGAGTACCTGGCTGCCCAATCACGTCCGCAGCCAGTATTCCTATCTCAAGAAACGAGAAGGTCTCGGGACCTCCTACTTGATGCTCGCGACCGGCCTTAGCGGGATTATGAAGACAGTCGGCGATAAAGACGGCAACGTCGCGCCCATCGATTGGATTAATCCGATGAACTCCCTGTCCCAGGACGTTATGTTGTCCATGTTTGAGCACCGAATTGAAGGCGCGATTTGTCAGATCACTAAAGTATGCAGTTGGGCGAATGACAGTGAACGCGACGCCCTCGTCGCGACACGCCGCATTGATCGTGTCGACCGCAACCTCTTTTGCGTTACTGAAGGCGGTAACCTGACGGGATGTCCGCCCTTCGAATGTTGCAACCAGGATCACATGTGCGACGCCGGCTTCGACTGCCTGAACTCCGAAACGAATGTTTGCGTCACGGTCAATTGCCCAGAAGTCGTCGTTTGCATCGACCTTGGTATTGGCAGAGGCCATGCATGAGATCGCAACGCGTACATCTAAAAGCGCCTCGCCGTAAGATTCAAGCCGAGAGGCGTCAACAAAGGCTAACGTCGCACCGAGCGCGAGTAATCCGTGTTGATCTCGTTCGCATGTACGGTCCCTCAGGATCGCGACAACCGGAATGGACCGGGCACGCAGTTCTGTCACGACTCGGCTGCCTAAGTAACCCGTCGCGCCGACAACGCATACCCGACCCGCCGTCATCCGAGAGACACTTTCAGATTTAGTAGCGAGTAGAGCGGCACCATTGGAAAGAGGATCGGCGTTGTCCTGGCGTAAGCCTGATAGACAGTGTCGGAGCCGTAGCGTTTGGTTTGTCTCATCTCCAG
>Ga0302189_10003596_pt1 | contig 11867 bp, 10 predicted proteins | sample II_Bog_E2_2_FD_194551 | JGI IMG/M metagenome (GOLD analysis project Ga0302189, IMG submission 194551) | Peat permafrost microbial communities from Stordalen Mire near Abisko, Sweden - II_Bog_E2_2 | ecosystem: Environmental > Terrestrial > Soil > Wetlands > Peat | place: Sweden: Abisko...
CAGGTACTCGCCGATGATGCGCACGATGTCCGCCTGCTGCTTCACGAGTTGTGCGAAGTCATCCGCCATAAGCGCCGCAATCTAAGAGTGTAGATGAAGCGGGGCCGATGGGGCGCACTCCGGCCGCCAGGGTTGCCGCAGCCCTACAATAGAAGTCGATGCTGACCCCTGAAGAGCTTGACCGCATCCACATCGTCCTCGTCCGCGCGCGCAACCCCAACAACATCGGCGCAGCCGCGCGCGCCATGCACGACTTCGGCCTGCGCCATCTGCGCGTGGTCAACGACTACCCCGTACCCTTCGAGAGCGCCCGCTCCGCAGTCGATGCCAACGATGTTCTCGCCAGCGCGGTCGCCTGCGCCACTCTCGCCGAGGCCATCGCCGACTGCACACTCGTCGTCGGCACCACCGCCGTCGGCGAGCGCGACCTGCAACATCTCCTGCTTCCGCTGCCCGAAGCCGCGCCCCGTATGCTCGCGGAGCTTCGCCGAGAGGCCGGGGATGGACGCGTGGCGCTGCTCTTCGGCTCCGAGAAGACCGGCCTCAGCAACGAAGAGATGAGCCATTGCAACTGGCTGCTCACCATCCCCATGCAGTCGTACGAATCCCCCCGCCACGCCTCGATGAACCTCGGCCAGGCGGTCGCTGTCTGCCTCTATGAATTAGTGCGCGATGAGCCGCAGCCGCAGAGTCTGGCGAGCGATCCCGCCAACTCGTCCGCAGCCGAATCGCCAACCACCGCAGCCGACCTGGAACGCCTGACCATCCTGCTCGCCGAGACCCTGGAAAAGTCGGGCTACCTGCGCCGCCACCCCGCCAACTGCGAGCCCGCGCAGCTCCGTCGCCTGCTCCGCCGCATGACCGCCGACGCCAGCGATGCCTCCATCTGGATGGGCATCTTCCGCCAGCTCCTCTGGAAGATCCGCCGCGCATGCGATTAGAAGCGTTCTGATAAATGTGCGCGGGCCCATTTGGCCGGGTGTGAGACCCGCCAACAAGGCGGGGCCCATGAACTCCGCGTGTCGATGCAGTTGGTTCGTGAGGCCGGAACTAAACAGCAGGGCATAACCAGGCATCCAATCCGGTTGCAATGGAATCGGATTGTCTATGCAACGATGCGGGCGGACCACTTCGCCGCCAGCATGATTGCGATCTTGCGCAGCAGTGCCCCATTGCAGCTTCGGAGAGATACAGCGGTAAAAAACTGGCCGCGGTTGCTCCATCCTGCGATGAGTTTTCCGTCCGTCGGCCGGAGCGGAAGCAATCGCTCCATGCGCCTAAATCGAAGATACAAGGGAGAAATATAATGGCACCACTGAATTCCGTCGTCGCGATCTACGAGACCCACGTGCAGGCAGAGGAAGCCGTAAAGGAGCTTCAGGAGGCTGGCGTCGATATGAAGAGCCTCTCGATCGCAGCCAAGGACACTCATGCCGATGAGCATGTGGTCGGCTACTACAATGCCGGCGACCGGATGAAGTACTGGGGCAAGATCGGCGCGTTCTGGGGCGGATTCTGGGGACTGCTCTTCGGTTCAGCGCTCTTCGCAATCCCCGGTATCGGCCCTCTGCTTGTGGCTGGACCGTTGGTCGGATGGATCGTGGCAGGGCTTGAGGGCGCGGTGGTGGTTGGCGGCGTGAGCGCTGTAGGAGCGGGCCTGGTCAGCATTGGAATTCCCAAAGACAGCGTCCTCGAATACGAAGTTGCGTTGAAGTCCGACAAGTTTCTGCTGATCGTTCATGGCACCGCCGACGAGGTGGATAAGGCGAAAGAGATCATCGCCGGAACCCGGCACAGTTTGTACAAGGTTCATGGCACGCCCGTGCTGGTCTAACAGAATGCATTCTGCGTAGGGACAAGCAGCTTGCGCGCGGCATTGCAGAGGACTGCCCCTTTGGGAGTTCGGAGATAGAAGCACTGTGAAAACCTGGGCCCTGTTGTTCTTTGTTGCAATGAGTTTGTCGGTTGCAGGCCAGAGCGGAGTCAATCGTTCTGGCCCAGTCCCTCAAAGCGATGCAGTGGGACAAACCAGGACATCCACGGTCCCTGCACAGCATTACACGCGCCTGGCGCAGGAGCCGGACGATCTGCGGCAAGAGATTGACTGGGACTCAGTCGCCGTATCGAAGATTCCAGCAGACCCTGTCTTCACGCACGACTTCTTCGCTCCGGTTATTGAGCCGATCCATCGCGCAACCGACTGGATGAGCCAGACCGCGCGGCTGAAGTTCGGCGCAACCTACACCTTTGTCAGCCAGTACGCGACCGAGACGCCCGCCAGTGTGCGCCATGACGAGACCGACGGGCGCGCCGATCTGACGACCGCGTGGAAGGTCTACGACCATGAAGGCACGGCTGGGTCGATCAGTATGGTCGTCCGCTCGCAGACCAACATCGGCATCAGTCAGCAGTTCAATCTAAGCAACAGTCTCGGCTCGGGGCTGACCCTCAACTGCCTGCAGGGAGGCGGAGCGGAGCAGCCGATCACGCTGAACCTCCTCTACTGGCGGCAGGACCTGGCGCACAAGAGGCTCTCGTTCTACATCGGGAAAATTCATCCCAACGAGTTCATCAGCCTTAGCATGTTCAACGACGATGAGCGCACGCAGTTCCTCAACGGAGCCAGCGACGGCAATGCCTCCTTCGCCTCGGACGGCGCCTACGCGGGCGGCGCTGCGGTCGAGTTGCAGGCGACGCCGCGCCTCTACGTCCACGCGCTCACGGTCGACACCGAGGGAACGCCGCAGGGAAATCTGAAGACGATGGTTGATCGCAAGTACATGCAGTCGGTCGAGGCGGGCTGGTTCTCCGGCGAGCCGGGCAAGCCGTTCCGTGACTACCGCATCAACTTCTGGCGCGACGACACGCGTTCGCTGGGCAGCGGAGCGGGCGGCGGCATCGGCTTCGAGCACGAGCATGGTAGAGGCTGGACAACCTTCGGCAGGCTGGGATTCGCAACCCACGGCGGAAGTTCGATCCGACAGGTCGAAGAGATGGGTCTGGCTCAGATGACGCCGTTCGGACGACGCGGAGACATGTTCGGCCTCGCGCTGGTCCATTCAGAGCCGAATACCACGGCCCGCCATCACGAGACCCTCATCGAGGGCTTCTACCGCCTGCGCCTGACGAAGAGTGTGGACCTCGGCCCGGACTTCGAACTCTCGATCCATCCCACCTACTCGAATCGGGCCTACACGACGGCTCTGCTGGGTCTGAGGATGCGAATCATTCTTTGACCTTTGACCTCTATCTCTGACGTGCAGGCACGACGGCATCACGGCGTCCCCTGCCAGAGCGCAAAATGCCGGTCCGCGGGCGATCCATTCGCCGCATACTATCCCCATTCAATGCAGGATCTTGCCGTTCGCTATTCGATCCTTCTAATGTTGCGCCCTGCTGCGTAGTCTTAAGGACGGAATGCGTCTTGTTTTAACAATGGCAATGTGCCTTCGAGGCACTCATTCCGTTTGAACACTGGATCGCGTTCCAGCACGGGTTCGATGGATAGTTCCAAGGATTTGTTTTATCGAGCAACAGAAGCGTTCCTTCAAGCCCAGGATGAGAGAGCCCCGGCCCCGTCCGACCAATTTTCTTCAGGAGAGAGATCAATATGGCAACGCCCGCAAAGAAGCCCGCAAAGTTGATGGAACGAGCGATCGTACAGGCCGCCAAGGGCGGATGGTTCGTCTACAGCAGGCTCAACGCGCTGGTCGGCGACACGCCCGCCTTCACGCCCAAGTGGAGCGACAAGCCCCTGCAGAAGAGCTACGAGAAGGAGAAGCCGCCCTTGGGCTGGCCGCGCACCACCGACTCCCTTTGTCCGAAGTGTCTGCCGGAGATTCGCCAGCAGATCGTCGACGGCAAGCTGCCGCATGAGATTCTGCTCAACGAGAAGGTCGGCGAGCTGAAGGCGCAGATCATCGAGCGTGATGGCAAGATCCTGATGGTCAAGGACTGCCCCATCCACGGCCACTTCGAGGACGTCATGTCGATCGACCCGGCCTTCATGCGCCATCTGGAAGAGACATTCCCAGGCCGCGACATCCGCGCGCACAACGACGAGAAGCTGCACAACCACGGCACATCCACCGTCACCCACGGTCGCGGTGCGGTGCTCACCATCGACCTGACCAACCGCTGCAACATGATGTGCGACCCCTGCTTCATGGACGCCAACCAGGTTGGCTTTGTGCATGAACTGGCGTGGGACGACATCACCACCATGCTGGACAACGCCGTTACCATCAAGCCCAAGCGGCAGATGAGCGTGCAGTTCTCCGGCGGCGAGCCAACGCTTAGCCCGTACTTCCTGGACGCCATTGCCTACTCGCGCAAGGTGGGCTACACCAGCGTGCAGGCGGCCAGCAACGGCATCGAGTTCGCCAAGTCGAAGGAGTTCTGCAAGGCCGCGTATGAGGCGGGCCTGCGCTACGTTTATCTGCAATTCGACGGCATCGGCAACGCGGCCAACTCGCACCGCAAGGTGGGCAACGCGTTCGACGTGAAGCTGCAGGCGATCCACAACCTGCACGAGGCGGGCGTGGACATCGTCCCGGTCACCACCATCGTCAACGGCATCAACAACGAGCAGGTGGGCCGCATCATTCAGTTCGCTCTGGACAACCCGAAGATCATCCACTTCCTCAGCTTCCAGCCGGTCAGCTTCACCGGCCGCGACGAGGCCATCAGCGACGAGCGCCGCATCGCGCAGCGCTACACGCTCTCGCACATGGCGCACGACGTCAAGAATCAGACCGGCCTGGGCGAACCCACGCGCGACTGGTTCCCCATCTCGTTCATGTCGACCTTCTCCGACTGGGCCGATCTGGTCCACGGACCGGACCGCGAGTGGGGCCAGCTCACCTGCGGATGCCATCCGAACTGCGGCATCTCCATGGCCATCATGGTCGACAAGGAGACCAAGGAGGCCGCGCCCGTCACGGCATTCATCCAGGCCGAGCAGCTCGCCAAGGACATCGCCCGCGTCAACGACTCAGGCCGTGGCAAGTACCTGACGATGCTTGGCGCCGCGCTGGCCCTGTTGCGCAACTACACGCCGCAGAACGCGCCGACGCACTTCAAGATCAAGGACCTGCTTGCCAAGTTCGACAAGAGCTTCGGCGCCAGCGGACGCAACTACGGCAAGGTCACCGCCGACCGCACGCTGGAAGACGTCAAGCTGCGCCGCGCCGACCGCTGGAACTTCCTCTTCATCGCGGGCATGTGGTTCCAGGACCTCTTCAACTACGACTTCCGCCGCACCGAGCAGTGCATTATCCCGTACGCCACGCAGGAGGGCGAGATCAGCTTCTGCGCCTACAACACCGGCGTCGGCTGGCGCAACATTATCGAGAAGATGCACATGACCTCGACGCTGACCAAGTGGTACGAAGAGCATGGGCGGCATGAGATCTTCGCCGGCGGCAAGAAGGTCGGCCTCGACCATCAGGACAAGTACGAACTGACACTGAATGAGGCGGACGTCAACGCGGCGGCCAACGATACCTTCGACAAGAACGGCATCGCCCGCAACGCGCGCGAGGAGAAGATTCGCGCACGCGACGCCAAGATGAAGCTCGACGCCGAGAACGCGCGCATGGCCAAGCTCTACCGCAAGGAGATCCTGGGCGAACAGGAGCAGCCCGGCTTCATCTCCCTCAACGAGATCAAGCCCGCCGCGCCCGTGCAGGTCGAAGAGACCGTCTCGAAATAGCCATTGCATGGAGCAGACGCGCTTCGCGCAAAACCTTAAACGACAACAGCATGCAAAGGCCGCCAGCAATGGCGGCCTTTTCCTTTCCAAGCTCATGCACCGGTGCTACCATTTCGCAATCATGCGACGATTGATCTTCCTGATAGCCATCGCTCTAATCGGAACCGCACAGGCCCAACAATCCATCTCCTCATCCGCCCCTCAAGTGAAGTTACGCCTGATCGAAACCGTGAGTTCCGCGAACGCCAAACTTGGCCAACCCGTGTTGCTTCAGGTTGTCGATCCGGTGCAGGTCGACGGCAAGGTAATTATTCCCGCAGGATCTCACGCCAGCGCTAGCGTAACAACCGTCAAGCGGCGTGGCCGAAACCATCGCGAAGGCCAGCTTGTGTTGACACTCAAGAGCGTGCCCCGAGCCGACGGCGGAGAGGCACTCCTGCAATCTACAACCGTTCAGAAAGGCAGCGACAAAGGCGAGCCAATCTTCGGGCCATGCACCTTTCCCATCCCTGCCGACCCCGTCGGGCTCTTCCGAAAAGGCAACAATGTCGAGATCCCGTCGGGTACGGAACTGGTTGCCAGAATCGCTGTGAGCAAACCATAGTCGTCACGAAATCAGCGCTCGGCTACAAAAGACACTGCATTCCGCGGCCAGAGACCTGGAGAAGAACGCGGTATTGCCTGCTGTCCGGCTTGAGCCTGGTACGCCAATGAGCCGACACATGCCTCAGAGGCTGTCTAAAAACCATGAGGCCTGACCTCAGTGACGAAACAGGCAACGACGAAATACGGAGTTCCTTCGCTGCGCTCAGAATGACAACTCGTTAATCTGCGGTGCGAAATGCAGTAGTTAGACAGGTTCTCAGAGGCTAGATCATCTCCAGCACCAGCAGATTCCAATCCATGAAGCCTCGGTGGCTTAAGGAAATGCCTGAATCGGGGTGATAGTACTCGTTGAGCGAGCTGTTGGCGGCGAGGTCGTTGGAGAGCAGGCGAAGGGTTTTGTCGCGCAGCCCATTCTGCTCGGCGTGGAAGCCATAGTTCCCCAGGGCCTTCCAGGCGAAGTAGTTGACGATGATCCAGACAGGGCCAAGCCAGTTGCTTGGATTGGAGCTGAAGTCGAGCGAGTACATCGTCTCCTTCGATGAGAGCGAGCGCACGCCCCAGGCGGCGCGAAACCGGTCGTCGGCGAGATAGTTGGCGCGGACAAGCTCCTGGGCTTGCTGCGGGGTTGCCGCGCCGCACCAGAGCGGCAAGAACCCGGTGAAGGTCTGAATACGCAGAGGGAGAGACGGCCAGGACATCGCCATTCCGGGCTTGACGCTGGGGATCAACTCGGCGCGGCGATCGACGCACTGCACATCGACGGTGTAGAAGAATCGGTCGCGCGGGTCCCAGCAGAGCTGGAGGATCCGTTGGCTGAGCCGTCCGGCCTGGGCGGCGAGGCGGCGACTGTCGTCTGTGCGGTTGAGGCGCGTGGCCAGTTCGGCGGCTGCCTTCAGGTCCTGATAGAAGAGGCAATTGAGCAGGAGGTTCGCGGAGGAGAAGAAGGGCCGTCCGAAGGTAGTGGGGTCGTTGTCGTTGCCGATGGCGACATCATCTCCCCAGACGAGCAACCCCGCAGCGGATTGATTATTGGTGCCCCATGATTCGTAAAAGCGGAGGAGCTTACCGAAGATCGGGGAGAGCCAGTCGACGGAGCCGAGTTCGTCCGCGGTGAGGAGTGCGAGCTGGCCGAAGACGGGTTTTGCCTGGTTGCGGAAGTTTGGGCTGGCCTTTTCGAGCGATCCGAAGAGATCGGCGCGGTGGACGTCGATCATGATGGGGATACGGCCTTCATCGGACTGGTGGTCGAGGAAGTTCATCAGACTGCCGACGGCGGCATCGCATATCTGTCGATGCAACGAGCGATCCGCCACGATCTTTGCGTAGGCGAAGAGGCCGCGCGTGGTCCAGTAGGTGTCCCAGTCCCACAGGCTGGTGGAGTAGGTCTTGCCGGGAAGGCTGGGCGCCACGCTGGGATGAGTGAGGATACCCTCGGCAGGCCTCAGAAGCTGCGGCGCCGTGCCGGCGAAGTAGGCGAGCAGGCGATCCTGCGCCATCTTGCGGGCGGGTGCAGTGAGGGGAGGCGGCGAAACGGGAGGATCGGGAGTCCGCGCATACGCGCCAGAGGGAAGCACCGAGGAGGCACCCGCTGCGGCGAGCGCTGAGATTACATTGCGGCGTGAACGTATCATGTCGTTCGTCATGTCTTAAACCCTGCGGAAGCGGAGCGCCTGGTAGGGACGGCCGGCGAGCTTTATCCGGCTCTTGCCAGTGAAGGTCCCAGAGAGCAATGTGGTGGTCATCTCCCACGGATCGATGAGTTCGGCGGTGAAGGTACCGTCGGGCAGGGGAAAATCGTAGTAGATGGGCTGATGGTAGTCCATAAAGTAGAGGATCTCCTGCGTGGTGTGGCCGGCTGCATCGGACGATGAGGCGTTGAGGTAGTAGGCCGCCGGGGTCTGCGCTTCAAGGCCGACGCGCTTGGCGTCTTTGCCAACGGCCGTTGCGGTCTCCTCTACCAGTTTGCGCAGGAAGGCAATGCGAGCCGGACTGATTCCATGCAGCTTGCCGCCGTGCGACCACCAGAGGGTGGGCGATGCGCTTTCGTCGAAGGACTTATCGGGATCGAGCCAGGTCTCGCCATGCGTGACGTAGCAGCCGGCGATCACGCCGAGCCAGAAGCGGCGCATCATCTCCTGGCCGGAGAGGTTTCCCCAGCGGCTGTTGAGGTTGCCCTCGTACTGCACCTCGTCGAAGCAGATGGGCTTGCCCCAAGCGGTCAGCCAGCCAGCGGTGGAGTCAAAGGCCCCGGTCTGCAGGCTGGCGTGTGTCACCCAGGGGCGCGAGTAGTCATACATAGTGTGCGAGTAGTGTACGGAGCGCAGATGGCCAGCGGGATCGTGCTGCTCGACGATGAGGAAGAAGCGGTCGAAATCCTGCGCGGACTTCGCCCGCATCAGGTCCCACTCATTGGCCATCGACCACCAGATGTTTCGGTATGCGGAGATGCGCGCGATCAGATAGCGCAGGTAGCGATCGTCTGCCTCCGGCGGCATGGTGGCGTAACCCCAGTGGTCGTAGGGATGGAAGACGATCAGATCGGCTTCGATATTCATCGCGCGCAGATCGGCGATGCGCTGCTCGACGTGCGCAAAGTAAGCCGGGTTCAGACGCGTGAAGTCGCTCTTACCGGTCGCATCGCGCTCGAAGGGATAGAGCGGCGGCTCGTTGTGGTTGTATTGATAGCTCTTGGGGAAGACGCACATGCGGATCTTGTTGAAGGGCGCATTGCGTAACGACTCGAGCGTCTGCTGCTGCAGCTCTTCAGACTGGTGTATCCACGCATAGCAGGTGGTGCCGAACGGAAAGAAAGGCGTCCCGTCCGCATACGCAAAGTGGTGTGTGTTGCGAACACGAACAGGCCCGTGCGCGCCAGTAAGCGCTGCGATGCAGGTGAACCTGCCGGTCTTGCCGGAGAGTTCCGGCGCGTTGCTGCTTGTGATATAGCTCCACTCGCCCAGCATGTCAGGCATAAAGCGGACTTTGTAGTTGCCGTTGCCATCGTAGAATCCTTCCACCGGCACGTTGCGACTGCCCAGCGAGAGCGAGACCGTGAGTTGGACGTCGATGAATGGATTGCCCGAAGATGGACCGGGAAGCGTGAGTTCGAAGACCTCCCACTGTGGAACGAAACTGTGTGCGACCGGGGTTGCGGCAGCCATTGCAGCCACGGGGGTTGCGGCAGCAAACGCTCCCACTGACGCGGCGGAGCCGAGCTTCAGCATCTTGCGTCGATCGATTTGTCCCATATCAAATTTCCGCGTTTTGCGTTCAGAGTTTGCAGAGAAAGCCTAGGCTTTTCAGCTTGATCTGCGCAAGGTGCCTGTTGCAGGGAAAGATGAGGGCTGGCGATCCGGTACGAAGCCCAGACCAGCACAACGTCGAATTAACCGCGGCGGGCATCCCGCATCATGTCACCACCACTGAAACACGCGCCCAGGTGAACATAAAGAAAAATATGCGGAGCTTTTCAAAAGACTCGGCGGCCAGGATGTCTTGCGGCCCCAACCCCGGGCTTCAGTGGTCGCAAAGGCCAAGGCGCTGGAGGATCTCATCGCTCTCTTCCGGCGGAGTTTGGAGCGTGCTTTGCCGTAGCGCGCGATGGTGCGCCTTCAGGAAGAACAGATGCGCGATGGTGATAATGGCTGCTGTCACGAGCAAGTGGACAAGACTGGCTTCAATCCATCTCTCCTGGTGGACAACGATGAAGACGAAGAAGGGGAAGAGGACAAAGTAGCGCACCACCATAAGCGGAAAATCCGTGATGGAACTGATGCGCAGGTGGGTGAAGGGAATGGCGTGGATGGGGTACAGGCAGAGGTCGGTGAGCAGCAGCGAGATGCCGATGGCGACCAGCACTTGTCCTGCGGTGACGAGGGGTGTCCGCAGTTCGGCGGGCGAGAGGACGTGGAGACCCAGGGCTGTAGTGGTGCTGATGAGCATGGCCCACAGCGTGATCCAGGTCCGGGTGCCTGCCAGGTGGTGCGGGCCCGACCGTCCAATGATGGCGGGAGATCCAGGAGCAGCGACGGTCAATCGGGGCCGAGACGATGGAGCTGAGTGCAACGATGGACCAGAAGGCCATGATGGGCACGGCGGTGCGTATGGCGTAGAGGGTGTTTAGCCCCAAAGCGAATTAACTTGCATGATAAGTGTATCGGTTGTACTAATACACTAGTGACACCATTCCCAATCACGCTGCAGCCCGGTATCCCGATCTCCGATCAGATTGTCTACGCGGCCAAGCGGGCAATCATCTCGGGGCTTATGCGCCCGGGCGAGGCCTTTCCCTCGGTCCGCACCCTGTCGAAAGAACTACGGATCAACCCCAACACCGCCCATAGGGCTGTCACTGAGCTCATCGACGCAGGTTTGCTGGCGATGCATCCCGGCATCGGCACGGTTGTTGTGACGCCGCCTGACTCAAGTCCCAGGGAGCGGACCAAGCTGCTTGGACGTCAGATCGAAGAGCTAGTGGTAGAAGCCTGCAGACTCGGTGTCGAGCAAGAAGATCTCGTCCGCTCAATCGCAAAGCAGTACGAACTCCTCACTCCTAGTCGTAGAGGTCAGACCCGCCGATGATCACTCCATCCATTGCCACTCACGCTCTAACCCGCATGTACGGCTCGCAGACCGCTCTCGACGCCGTGACGCTTTCCGTGGAGCCGGGTTCGGTATACGCCTTGGTCGGCCCCAATGGGGCCGGGAAGACGACATTGATCCAACTGATCATGAATCTTCAGCCTGCGACCTCGGGGTCGGCGCAACTTCTCGGCCTGCCCTCCAGCCAGATTCGCGGAGCAGCGTTGAACCGCATCGGCTACGTCGCGGAGAGCCAGGAGCTGCCAGAGTGGATGACGGTGGAGGCGCTGCTGGATTACCTGCGACCGTTCTATCCGGCGTGGGACCGCGAGCTGGAGGCGCAGCTATTGCGCGACTTTGCGCTGCCGATGAAGGGCAAGCTGAAGCATCTCTCGCGCGGCATGAAGATGAAGGCAGCGTTCATCGGCGCGCTCAGCTACAGGCCCGCGCTGCTGGTTCTCGACGAGCCGTTCACGGGACTCGACCCGCTGGTGCGCGACGAGCTGATCCAGGGACTGCTGGAGCGCATCGGCGAGACGACGCTGTTTCTCTCGTCGCACGACCTGGCGGAGATCGAGAGCTTCTCAAGCCATGTGGGTTACCTGGCGGAGGGGCGAATGCTGTTTTCGGAAGAGATGGCATCACTCTCGGGACGGTTCCGCGAGGTGACGGTGACGATGGATGGTCCGGTTACTTTGCCCGCAAATCCTCCGGCGGATTGGCTCCAGGTTGAGGTGAACGGCGCGGTGGTCCGCTTTGTGCACAGCGGCTTTGCGGGCGACCCAACCGAGCGCGCGCTCAGGGAGGTGTTTCCATCGGCGCGCGATCTGTCGCTGGACCCGATACCCCTGCGTGCGATCTTTCTGGCGATCGCAAAAAGTCAGCGCACGCATACGCAATCCGCCGCCAGTCACACTCACTCCGGGAGGACGGAAGCATGAAGCAGATCCTGCACATACTGGCCAAA
>Ga0302189_10003599_pt1 | contig 11861 bp, 10 predicted proteins | sample II_Bog_E2_2_FD_194551 | JGI IMG/M metagenome (GOLD analysis project Ga0302189, IMG submission 194551) | Peat permafrost microbial communities from Stordalen Mire near Abisko, Sweden - II_Bog_E2_2 | ecosystem: Environmental > Terrestrial > Soil > Wetlands > Peat | place: Sweden: Abisko...
CCTGGCCGCATGACGCGCGGCAGGAATGGTCGAATCCGCAAACCCCGCCTCGATTGCTTCGACAAATGTCCGCCCTTGCCTGAACGCATTCAGAATCAGGAATGCCTCGCGTTCCATGCGCAGGTAGTACACCGAATGCTCCACGCGATGAGCGGCCAGCCACGAGAGGTTGCGCCGTAATCGCGGGAGCTTCGCTGGGGGCAATTCCGCTTCGCCGGAGTCCACGCCTGCTTCGCTCGCCTGCCGCTTTTCGCGCTGGTGCAACTCGAGCACCAGTTCTTCGGCCGGGTAGTTCAACTCCATCAGCTCGATGTGCGGCTGCAAGGCAAGCTGCGACGAGCCATCGAGCGCGGCAATCTGCGCGAGCGTAAGAGGAGTTCGTTCGGCTGAATCGAACGCCACTACGAATGCCCACTCGATTCTTGCGATATCGACAGCGAGCGAGTGACGGCGCCGGGCAAACTCGGGATGCATCGCGAGCCACGCGGGCAGATGCGAGCCGATGTTGCGCATGGTGAACGAGCGGCTGGGATGCTCACCAAGGTACGCGACTGAGAGCGCGGCAAATTGGCGCGAACCTATCACGGCGCGCAGCGCCACAAAGTCCTCGGCAAGACCTGATAGTACGCGATACCAGTACTGCCGGTTGTAGATTTCGAGGCGCTCGAATGAGTTGAGGCGGCTGTTGGGCGCGATGAACGAGGCCGCAACGTCAGCCATGGCGCGGCCGTCGGCGGCGTGCGATTGCATATCGTCGTCGGGAGTGAGCGGCTGCATTACTGCCGCGGCCATTGCGCGCTGGATGGATTCAAGATTCATAGAGCCGTCTCGTCAGGTATTGAAGGGTGTTCAATCCCAGGTCCCAAGGTCGGGACCTGGGGCACCCACGTTTTGAGTGACATTGAAGAAAAGCAAAAGCAAGAACAACTGCAGATCCTCGCCACAGCGAGCCTTCGGCTTCGACTGCGGTCGCTTCGGCGACCTTCGCTCAGGATGACAGTGGTGGGGGGGTGGCGGGGGTTCATGACACGGCCTCTACTAGCTCGGGCGCCGGCTGGTCGCTGTGTAGATACCGATTGGCTTTGAGCGCTTCGGCGTGCACCTCGTCAAAGGTCGGAATATGATCGTCCCACTCGAGCAGTGTCGGCGTTGGCCCACAGCGCTCAATGGCGCGAGCATAAAGCTGCCAAACCGGATCGATCACAGGGTGGTCGTGCGTGTCGAGAATGTATTTCTCATACTTCGAATGGCCTGCGATATGAATCTGCGCCACGCGGCCGGCCGGCACTGCGTCCACATAGTCGATGGGGTTGAACTCGTGGTTCATGGCCGAAACGTAAATGTTGTTCACGTCGAGCAGAATTCCGCAGTCGGCGCGTTCTACTACTTCGGTCAGGAACTCCCACTCGGTCATCTCTGACGCTGTAAAGGCCGCATACGAGCTCACGTTCTCAACGGCCACGGGTATCTCAAGGAAATCCTGCACCTTGCGCACGCGTTCGACTGTCCGCTCAACAGCTTCCCAGGTGTAGGGCAGCGGAAGCAGATCGTGCGTATAAGTTCCGTCAACCGAGCCCCAGCACAGGTGGTCGCTCAGCCATGGGGTTTTGGTTCGGCGCACAAGCTGCTTCAACCGGCGCAGATGCTCAGGATCGGGCTCGGTCGCGCTGCCGAAGTACATCGATACGCCGTGCTGCACCACGCGGTAGCGCTCCATGATCTGGTCGAGCATTGCCAGCGGGCGGCCGGCGTCGATCATAAAGTTCTCTGAGATGATTTCGAACCAGTCGACAACGGGCTTACGCGAAAAGATGTGCTGGTAGTGCGGAATGCGCAAGCCGATTCCGACTCCGTGATCTGCATACGCATTGAAACGATTGCCGGGCATAGGGGAAGTTGTCCGTAGGTCGCGAAGAGTGTGAGAGGGACCGGCGTGCGGCTTGACCTGAATCAGGAGACGGCGCTTCCGATCCCTCTTGTGGGGAGGAAGTGAGAATTAAGCGAAGCTGACCTTCGGCATCTTGGAACCGTCGGTTGCGCAGCCGCCCTTGCCCTGGCAGGAATTCTTGCCTTTGCAGCCCTTGTCGCTCGACTTGCAGCCGCCCTGACCCTTGCAATCGTTCTTGCCTTTACAAGAGTGCTTGGCAGGGGCGTCCTGCTGGCCATAGCTTAAGCCGGCTTTAGCAAAATGGGCCGAGCCGTTCGAGGAGTTTGCCGACTGAGCCGCGACGGTGGTGCCACCGGTCAGACCGGCGAGAGCTGCGGTCAGAAGCAGAGCATTCAGTTGATTCTTCTTCATGGGATTTGTGACCTCGCTGGGGGTTTGGGGCGGTTGAGGATCCGCCGGTTGGATTGCGCAGGTGGTGTATTCGACCGATCCCGCAGAAAGGGTTACGCACCTGAGACAGTGCGTATCAAGGAATAGTTACAGGGAAATCCAACACTCGTAAATGAATTTCTGAAAATTTAGTGTCGGACATCCTCAATGCCAGACGTTCTGAATTGTGATTGGCGAGCGGCTGGCCCGTGCGCTACCCTGATTCAGCCCGGGAATCCTTTCCTATTCTCTCCCGGCTGCAGGAGGCTGTTTGAAATCCACCAAGGGCCTGGAGCTTGTAACCGGCACAAGCGTAGTGCTGGCCGTACTGCAGAGTTTGTGCACGGCGGTCGTCGCCGTAAATGGCATCCGCGTGTTGATTGGGGTCAGTGCGCTGGCTGCGAGCAGTATTGCCGCTCCGCTGCTTGAGTTTCACAAGGACGCGATCCGGATTCCCATGCTGGTACTGGCCGTGGTTGGTTCGCTGGTAAACCTTGCTGTGCTGGGATGGATTTGGCATCTTCGCTCGAAACCCGAGGCGAAGTGGCGCCAGCAAAAGATCGCGCCTGGGCAGCGGCGCTCAGAGCGTTTGCAGGTGGCAATGGCGCTGGTTACGCTGGTGCTTGTAGGAGTAGAAATATGGGCGCACGGGGTGGTGCACCGCAAGCCGCCGGCACCGCAAGTTACGATTCAGAGCTGAAAGCTCCTGTCGCAACTGGCACCTGCAGGAATTGCCTGCATCACCTTTCACTCGCATTACGTTTCAGAGGATTGCAGCACTGGTTCCAGCCGCTTGTGGAGCCGATCGCTGAACCCCGCTGGCAGTTCGAAGACCCGGCCATCTGCTACCAGAACCACCACATTCCGCGTCGAATCAAGCACGGCCGAACAAATTTCGCAGGTCTCAAGGTGCTTGTTGATGTCCGCACGCAGAGCCGCGTCTACATCGCCGTCGATATAGGCGGAGATGTGCTCCCAAACGTGCTCGCAGTCGATTCTCATCTTCCCCGGCCAAACAATCCGCGTTTTGGCGCAAACGATTTCAGTTTATGCGCCAGTTTACGCTGCAAGAGCGCCCTGGCGCGGTGCAAACGAACCTTTACCGACCCTTCGGTGATTCCCAAAGCGGCGGCGGTTTCGTTCACGTCCATTTCTTCGATGTCTCTCAGCATCACAGCGTTACGGTAAATATCGGGCAATCCCTCAATTGCCTCCCGTAACAGCCCGGCAAGCTCCTTTTTCTCCAGTGCCTCGGCGGGTATCTCGCGCCAACTGGTTAGCACGGCCGGGGTAAAGTCGCCGGAACTCTCGTCGGTAAGGGCTTCCAGTGAGTCCTCGCGCAGCCGATCGCTTTTGCGCAGACGCCCCAGCCCTTCGTTGCGGGCAATCGAAAGCACCCAGGTTTTGAACTGCGACTCGCCCCGAAACAATTGCAAGTTGCGGAATACCTTGATCGCCGTTTCCTGGGCAGCATCTTCGGCGTCGGCCTCGTTATGCAAAATGGAGAGCAGTAAAAAGTAGATGGCGCGCTCGCAGGGGCGGATAAGTTCATGAAAAAGCTGATGTTCGCCGGCAAGGATCCGGCGAATACAGTCTGCTTCAAACTCCGCATTAGGCGCTTTTGTCATTGCTAAATCGGTTGAATCCTTTTGGGATCAACCCGGCCACTTATCCTTACTGGCATTCACTTGAAGAGAATATAGGCTCGGATGGCAACGGGGTAGATTTTCTGAGAGAAGACGTAGGTTTCTCAAATCAATAAACAATCGTTGCAGAAAAAACCAAATTGGGCTGTACAATTGGCTGCACAAGCACAACCTTCTGGGAGGCCCTATGGCCGGAGACATGCAGTTAACTTGCAGCGACTGTGGACAGGAATTCACATTCACCGCTGCCGATCAACAATTCTTTTCGGAGAGAGGGTTCTCAACCCCAAAGCGCTGCAAGCCATGCCGCCAAGCCAAGAAGGCCGACGGCGGTGGAGGAGGCGGTGGCGGGGGTTACCGTTCGGCTCCGGCTCAGGGAACGCCTGTGATTTGTTCGAATTGCGGACAACCAACGACGGTGCCTTTTGAGCCCCGCGGTGACCGCCCTGTCTTTTGCCGTGACTGCTACGTTGCCCGTAAAGGCGGCGGCGGTGGCGGCGGCCGGGGAAGATAACTGGCTTAACAGCCCAGCTGAGACAATCCGAGAATCCGGATCAGGCGGTGCGGATTTACTGCGACTGAACTCAAAACTCGCAGATCTGCGCCCCGGGTTTTTGCGCCTCTGAACGGTGCAACGAACGACTACGTGATTTCGGGTCCATCTTTCATCTCGCGGATTCCGATAGTGATCCAGACCACATCCCTCATTACATTCAGGGGTCAAAATCGAACTACCATTGGCCTGTGTGATTTCGTACGGCATTCAGAGGCGCGCGGCCGCGGAATGATCTTTGACCAGCCGGGGAGGAAAGATGGAAATTCAAGTTACACAAACAGATGGCGTACAGTTCTCGGTTACTGCAAGAACACACCAGTTGGTGAGCGACCAGCCGACGGAGAACGGCGGCAATGATACTGGAATGACTCCCCCGGAGCTGCTGCTTGGAGCGTTGGGATCGTGCGCGGCCTATTATGCGGTCGAATACTTGCGCACGCGCAAATTGGCCGAGACCAGAGTAAAGGTGCGGGTGACGGCAGAAAAGCTGAAGCAGCCAGCGAGACTCGGCAATTTTGTGGTGACAATTAGCTGCCCGGTCCCCTTGTCGGAGGCACACAACGAGGGTTTGCTTCGCGCTGTCCATCATTGTCTGATTCACAACTCGCTTGCATCCCCAGCCAAAATCCAGGTTGAAACGCCGGCAGTGGCGCCGGTTCTCGCCGCCGGGTGACTTTTTGGCGAAAGCCCGCATCAAATAGGCTGAGTGGAACTGTATGCCAAAAACATAGGCGGTAGAACTCACGCTGCTAGTGCATCCCCTATACTTCTTATTGAAGTAACGAATGGCTTAACCCATGTTGCCTGACCTGAACGCTTCCCCGGCTTTCTGCCGCAAACTCCTTGCCTGCTGGCTTTGCATGCTGGCCTTGGTGTTTGCATTTGAAGCCAAGACGGCCTGGTACGGTCCACCCGCTGGCCCCGGAAGCGCTGTGAGTTCTGCCAAAGCGCTGCCCGTCGATTTACCGCAGGTTGTATTGCATGGCGTTCCGGTTCCCGACCCGGTCAGTCCGGCGCTTCCCTTCCTCATTCTTGCCGGGTTGGTTCTGGCGTTCTCAGCCGGATTCGATTCCCGCATGACCAATAGGGTTGATCGCGAAGGGCTCAGCCGCGCTTCCTGGTCTTTCTTCTCTCCGCAGCTATTCTTCCGCCCTCCTCCGGTCTTTTAATGCGTCCCACTTGATATCGCAAGTGCCGGCTGGCGTTTGTGTTTCGATGCTGCCTGGGGATCTCGAAGCTTCAACCTCAGCCTTGGCTGGTGAGATTTAAGCCTCAATTCGGCGCCTGACCGTCGATCATCGTTGCTTGAACGATCAGGACTGAGAAGTCTCCGCACAGAATCGAAAGCGGCTGAAACCTGAACTTGGGTATATCTCGTGGGACGCTGTTTGCGGTCGCGCACCCCTTCCCTTTTGTTCTCAACCGGCGCAACAAAACCATGCTGCAAACAAGGAGCATGAACTAAATGAAAAGAAAGAACACTCTTCTCCTTTTGGCCGCTTCAGGGCTGCTGGCGACCTCGGCCATTTCCGCTTGTCACTCCAGCGGTGCCGCCGCTGGCCCCGTGACTCCCACGGCGCGCGTCGCCGCGGCCCAGCGAGGCGATATTTCGCATGTGCTTACTCTGGCCGGCCAGTTTCAGCCGTACCAGGTGGTCGACGTTCACCCCAAGGTGAGCGGCTACATGAAAAAGATCAATGTAGACATTGGCGACCTGGTGAAGCAGGGTGAGACGCTCGCAATTCTTGAGGTTCCTGAACTGAAGGCGCAACTGGAACAGAGCGGCTTCGAAGTGAAACAAAGCCAGGAAGAAATTACCCGCGCTCAGCGGGAGATTCAGCGCACCGAAGCTGTGAACTCCGCGCTCCATGCAGCGTCAGAGCGGCTCAAGGCTGCCGCTGCCACTCGTCCGGGGTTGATTGCGCAACAGGAGCTCGATGACGCGCAATCGAAAGATCTGTCGTCGCAGGCGCAGACTGATGCTGCAAAGTCCGCCATGGCGGCTGCGCAGCAACATGAAGCCGCGGCTAAGGCCAACAACGAACAGGTGCAGGCAATGCTTGACTACACCAATGTAGTTGCGCCCATCTCCGGCGTGGTGATCTGGCGTTACGCGGATACTGGCGCGCTGATACAGGGCGGAACCGCCTCAAACGATCAGGCGCTGCCCATCGTTCGAATTTCGCAGAGCAGCCTGCTTCGCCTTCGCGTTCCCGTGCCTGAAGACGATGTGCGATTCATTCACGACGGCGACACGCTTGATGTTCGCGTGGACGCAATCGGCCGCTCGTTTACCGGCAAGATCGTGCGCTTTACGCGCGACGTGAATTTCGAAACGCGCACGATGGAAACAGAAGTGGATGTGGAGAACCAGAATCTCTCAATCTCACCGGGAATGTATGCCAACACGGCGCTTCGATTGGATCACGTAGAAAACGTGGTTACAATTCCTACCGATGCGCTGGTGCTGAACAAGAACCAACAAACGGTGTATGTGCTCGATTCAGACAATCACATTCACATTCGCGAGGTTGAGGTAGGTCTGGAAGGGTCAAAGCTGGCGGAAATCAAGAGCGGCCTTCAGCCCGGAGACCGGGTGGTGGTTGGCGGCCAGGATAAATATCAGGAAGGCCAGGAAGTGAACCCGGTAGAAACTGCCGAGCCGGCGTCAGAAACGGTGCACGAATCTGGCGGCATGATCGACATGAAAGCGGAGTCCAGCAACGGAGGCGATCACTAATGCCCCGGTTTGCACTGCGTTTTCCCTTCTTCATCCTCATGCTGTGCCTGGTGATCGCCTTGATTGGCACGGTGACCGTGATATCCATGCCAGTCGACTTGTTTCCCGATATCGATATGCCGGTGGTGGTGGTGGCCACGTTTTATAACGGCATGCCGCCGGAACAGATCGAAGCCGATATCACCAACACCTTTGAGCGATTCTTTACGCTGGCGGCCAATGTTGACCACAGCGAGTCGCGCTCGCTGACCGGCGTGAGCCTGATCAAGGTCTACTTCAAACCCGGAACCGATGCCAATGCCGCTTTGAGCAACGTTGCCAACCTGGCAATGGCCGACTTGCGCCGCCTTCCGCCGGGAACGCTTCCTCCGGTGGTGCTGGGAATGACCGCATCAACACAGCCCGTTTGCCTGGTGACACTGAAGGGCGAGGGGTTGAACGAGACGCGGCTCAAGGATCTGGCGCAGTTCACCGTTCGCAATCAGATTTCGAGTGTGCAGGGTTCGTCGGTGCCTCAGCCATACGGAGGGACCTATCGCCAGATTCAAATCTACGTCGATCCGCTGAAGATGGAGGCACGGAACCTGAGCCTGAATGATGTGGTGAAGTCAGTGGACAGCTCGAATCTGATTTTGCCGGCCGGCGACGTGCGAATTGGCTCGAAGGACTACAACATTTATGCCAACAGCCAGTTCCCTGACGCGAATTCGATGAATGAAATGCCCTTGAAGTCGGTGGGCAACTCTTCGGTGCTGGTGGGAGATATTGGAAAGGCGGTGGACTCGGGCGCATTGCAGTACAACATTGTGCGCATCGACGGCCAGCGCTCGGTCTACGTGCCGATCTTCAAACAGGGCGGAGGCAGCAACACGATCAGCATCGTGGACGGAATCAAAGACGCCGTCAAGAATCTGGTCGACATACCCGCCGCGCTGCACGTGGCTGTTGTCTTTGACCAGTCGCTCTTCGTCAAGCTGGCCATCAGCAACGTCTCACGCGAAGCGGGCATCGGCCTGTTGCTGACCGGAGTAATGATCCTGATTTTCCTTGGCAGTCCACGAGCGACTTTGGCCGTGCTGCTGGCAGTTCCACTTTCGATGCTGGTTTGCCTGCTGTTGACGAATGCGATGGGTGGCTCAATCAACACGATGCTTCTGGGCGGACTTGCGCTGGTCTTCTCGCGCCTTATCGATAACGGCGTGATTGTGCTCGAGAACATTTTTCGCCACATGGAGATGGGAAAATCGCCTCACCAGGCAGCGGAAGAGGGCGGCACTGAGGTTTCGATGGCGGTTCTGGCTGCAACATTTACTACCGCGATCGTGTTCTTCCCCGTCACCGGATTCAACGGTGTGAGCAAGTACATTTTTACGCCGCTGGCCATGGGCGTGGTGTTGTCGATCTTTGCCTCCTATTTCCTGGCCATGACGGTGGTGCCGCTGTTCTGCTCCTTGTTCGTTCGCCTCGATCCGCATGGCTTTGAACACGAAGGCGAGCTGGACGCCGTGCAAGGAAGAAAGCCGAACGTCTTCAAGCGTTTCCTTCTGTACTTCAATCGCCGATTTGAACGGATGCTGGATTGGTACGCCTCGCTCGCTTTCCGCGTGCTCGAGCGACCCGGCTTTGCGACCTTGGTAATGTTTGGCGGTGTGGTTATTATTCTGGCGGTCACTTTCCCTTTCCTGGGCCGCGCGTATTTCCCGCGAACCGATCCTGGGCAATTCATTATTAACGTCCGCATGCCCAGCGGCACTCGCCTGGAAGTGAGCGACCAATATATTGCGAAGGTCGAGAACATCATTCGCAGCGTGGTTAAGCCGAAAGACCTGGGCATGATTGTTTCGAACATCGGAGTTTATCCCGATCTATCTGCCATCTACACCACCAATGCATCCATGGACACGGCCTTTGTGCAGACGAGTCTAAAAGAAGACCACAGCATCGGTAGCTATGAATACATGCGGCGCGTGCAGGCAGAGTTGTCGCGCCAGATGCCGGAGCTCTCGACCTATTTCCAGGCAGGCGGCCTGGTCGACGGCGTGATTAATCAAGGATTGCCGGCGCCCATCGATATTCAAATCAAATCGAATGACATGGACGGTGCTTACGGACTGGCGCAACAATTGGCCGGCAAGATTCAGAAGATTCCGAACGTAAGCAGCGTCTACATTCCCCAGAGCATTAACTATCCTGGCCTACTATTGAACATTGACCGCGAGCGCGCCAGCCTGATTGGGCTATCGGCAAAAGATGTGGTGGACAACGTAATAACCGCGCTCACTTCAGACGGCATGGTGGCTCCCAGCTACTGGATCGACCCGAAAAGCGGCAACAATTACATGGTGACGGTGCAGTATGCGAACCGATGGATCGACAACATGTCGATGGAAGATTTCAAGAGTATTCCACTGCGTGGAGTGCGGCCACAAGGATATGGCCCCTCACAGGAAGGCCGCGAAGCGGAACCGAATTCAGCGCAGCTCTTCCAGGGTGATCATACCTCCGGGTATGTTCCTCTGGGTGCGGTTGCCGACATCAAGCAAATCAACACCCCCACCGAGGTTGACCATTACCAGATTCGCCGCGTGATCGACATCTTTGTAGCGCCCAATACCGAGGCGCTGCAAACCGTTGGCGCGCAGGTGGACAAGCTGGTGGCCCAGACCCAGCACGACAAAAACACCGTGATTGCCGTGCGCGGGGCGGTAGTGGAAATGAACAAGGCGTTCCACCAGTTCGGCGTCGGGCTGATTATCGCGATTCTGCTGGTCTATCTGGTTCTGATGGCCCAGTTCAAATCGTTCGTTGACCCATTCATCATTCTCATGGCGATTCCGCCGGGCCTGGCCGGGGTGGCGCTGATTCTGCTGATTACCGGCAGCACGCTCAACATCATGTCGCTGATGGGCGTAATCATGATGGCCGGCGTCGTTGTGTCGAACAGCATTCTGATTGTTGAATTCACCAACACGCTGCGCAAACAGGGCATGTCGCCGCTCAAAGCAACGGTGGAGTCGTGCCGCGTGCGCCTGCGCCCGATTCTAATGACATCTCTGGCCACTTTGCTGGGCATGATTCCCATGGCGCTGGGGCTCGAGGCCGGCAGTGAGCAATATGCGCCTCTGGCTCGCGCCATTATCGGGGGGCTGGGGCTGTCGGTTGTGGTGACAGTGTTTCTGGTTCCCGCCGTTTATCTCGTTATTCACGGTCGAGGCGAACATCTTGAGACGGCTGCAGAAGGAGGCGCACATGAATAATCGCAATCGAATGCTGGCACGAATGGCGCTCGGCGCCTGCGCTTTTGCGCTTGCTGCGAATGCCGTGCCGGCCCAGAATTCTACGCTGCCATCCGCGCCTGCTGTACATTTGCTGATGGAGCCGGCCGGGCAAACTGCAAGCGATGCTCCCGCGCTACAAGCGCCCTCGGCCGCGCCTGGCACCTCAACCCAGGTGACCGGCCCCAAGCTCACCGTTGCAGATGCAGAGCAGATGGCGTTGCGCAACAACCCGAACATCAGCGTTGCACACCTGCTCGCGCTGGCGCAGACCCAGGTAACACGCGAGGTGCGTTCAACCGAATTGCCTACTCTGACTGGCGAATTGACCGCAGTGGGCGCGCATGAGAACAGCCGCATCACTGCTGGCTATCTATCCAACTCGGCGGTCTACGACCGCGCCGCCGGCGGCCTGACGGCGAGCCAACTGATTACCGACTTTGGCCGCACGCATAATCTTGTGCTTAGCGCACAGTCCAATGCGAAGGCGCAGTTAGAAAGCGAGCACGCCACCGATCTCGATATCCGACTGGCAGTCGACGAAGCATTTTACAAGGCGCTTACCGCGCAGGCTGTGTTGCAAGTAGCACAGCAAACCGTCGCGCAGCGCCAGGCCACGGTCGACCAGATTGGCGCGCTGACCAAAGCCAAGGTGAGGTCTGACCTCGACCTGAGCTTGGGCAATGTGCAACTTTCTCAGTCGAACCTGATGTTGCTCGACGCCGGGAATAATGAGCAGGCGGCGTTGGCCGAGCTGAACAATGTTTTGGGCAACGAGGCCAATCAGCCGTACACCTTGGTGGATGAGTCGGTTGGAAATCCGCCTCCTGCTCCTGAGGACCCCGATGCGCTGCTTCAAACGGCGTTCGCGACTCGTCCCGATCTGGCTGCACTGAATGATAAGTACGCGTCGGCCACACAATTCAGCAACGCCGAGCGCGACCTGTGGATGCCGACAGTCTCAGCGCTTGCCGCGGCAGGCGCCGCACCTGTGCGCGCCGATCAGATTCAATCGTCATGGTATGGCGTGGCCGGCGCCAATATCAGTATTCCTGTCTTTGACGGGTTTCTCTATAGCGCCGATGCGAAGGAGGCAAAGCTCCGCGCGCAAGCAGCGCAGGAAGACGTACGGAATTTGCGCGACACCATTGCTCGCGACGTGCGCACAGCCGTGCTCAACGCGCAGACCGCGTTCCAGCGTATAGGTGTCACGCAGCAACTGCTCGATCAATCGAACCTGGCTCTAGACCTGGCGAAGGCCCGGTACAAGCTGGGTCTGAGTAGCATCGTCGAGCTCACGCAGTCCCAGTTGGCCCAGACGCAGGCT
>Ga0302189_10003606_pt1 | contig 11847 bp, 26 predicted proteins | sample II_Bog_E2_2_FD_194551 | JGI IMG/M metagenome (GOLD analysis project Ga0302189, IMG submission 194551) | Peat permafrost microbial communities from Stordalen Mire near Abisko, Sweden - II_Bog_E2_2 | ecosystem: Environmental > Terrestrial > Soil > Wetlands > Peat | place: Sweden: Abisko...
CCTATGGATTTTTGGTAAGTGCTCAATTTGAGGTATCCCCTATTTTCCTAATCTCTGGTGAGACGGGGAAGTCGTCGTCCGTGCGCTTTAATGCGAGAAGTGCTTCCTCCAAGGCATAGACGCACCCGAGCCTATCGCCTCTAAAGGTGCAGTAGTAGCCGCCAGTTTTGGGGCCACCACCTACCGAGATGCGAGTCTCGCAAGTTGGGTCAGTGGCAGCTCTGTACACTTTAACTTTCATTCGTTCGGCTTAGTCCTACCACAGTTCCTGTTTTTGTAAACACTTATTTACGCACTGAGTCCCGCAGCCTGAGTTACCAGGAAGAACTCTCCAGTAGGATGCGCTTGTGCCATTTCTTGGTTTGATTCATCCAGTAGCTCGCCCGGCGAGCATTGCCCTGCTTCGCACAGCGGTAGGAGTTCATCCGGCACCGCTCGTCCATTGCCAGTGCGTGGGAGCCGAAGAGCCTGATGAGTTTCTTCTCCACAATGCCATCCCACTTAACGCTAAGTGTAATGGATTTGGAGGTGACAGGTATTGAGGTGATTTGGAAGGAGTAGGCGTCCCCTAGATGAACCTCTAGGCTAGACACCTCACCAATACTATTCAGGCTCAGGGGCACAGGCTCTGGCATGAGGTTGATGGGGTAATCGTTCATTTTACTAGGGGGTGTTCCTTCTTGAAATTCTTCGCCCGGCGCACATTGGCTGTGCGTGCATTCTCCCGGGTCCACGCCCACATCAGGCGTCCCTTCTTGTCCAACTTGAACTTGATGCCATGGATGAGTCCGCAGTCACAGCACTGAACGTGGTCACCCTTCTTCGTGGCAGCATGCCACCACGCTCCATCATAAGCTTGGTTATAGCGGCTCTTGAAGGTGCTCATGACCATTCGAACCATTGCCAAGGAGATGTGTCGTTCACCAGTTTTCTGCCCGCGGCAGTGAGACAGTAGTATCCCGGTGTGGCATCTAGGTCCATAGATATCCAGCGTACCAACTTCCTATCACACAGTGCATTAAGGACATTGACGCGAATGGGGTTGGGTGCTGCGGGCGCGTAGGAGGCTATGGTGGGAAATTCCCACTTGTACTCGCGGCGCGTCCTTTTGTCGTACTCCTTCACCGCCTTGGCCCACCGCAGGCACACGAGATGCTTCCACTGGGCGTCGGTGAGGTTCATACTTGCAAAACAGCAAGCTTACTTGTTTTTCTGCGAGGTCGCAGCCATTATAGTCTCATCCTTACCTCAAGCGTGGAGGGTTTCCAATCCGTGAGGGGCCACGCAAACCTGAACCTAGAACCTTGGTACACCCAGTTGTAGTCCGTGATGACGGTAAGACGGCAGAACAGCCACTGGAACAGCAGGAAGTTCAACCAGAAGATGACCCGAGGATTCGGGTTAGGTTCGGGCGTAACCTCACTCATCGTCGTCCAGTTCCCTGTCCAAGTGCTTCATCCACCGGACGAAGATGTCCACAGGTGAAATGTCCAGCAGCCATTCGCAGAGCAGGTTGATGAGCCACACACCGAATACGATGGAGATGGCTGCCTCTATAATTTTGTCTATCATGTTGCCCCCTTGATGTGTTGTTCCAGCATGTAGATGCGACCGTTCAGGTAGGTGAGGTCACTGCGGGAAATGCTCGCCTGGATGCTCTCGATCGCCCCGGCGCACAGCTTCCGCTCCTTGTCATCCTTGCACTGGGTGAGCTTGGCTTCGGCTTCAGCCAGCACCTCCTGGAGTTTCCTCACCTCGGGTGCCGCCTTCTTCACCTCTTCCTCGATGTCCCTAATCTGTCCCCTCAGCCACGGGATGAGCGTCTTGCTCAACGAACCCTGTGTGGGATGGGCGTCGATGTACTCCTTGCTCCAGATGCTAGTGTGGTTCATGGGGTGTACGGGCTTCCTTGGCTTCCTTTAGAAGTTGTTCAACATCTGCCCCGGGTGACAGTTCCTCGACTATCCAGTGGAGGTCTGCCATGAGTGCGGTCAGCGCGGTGTACTGAAAGTGTGAGTCCACAAACTTCTGACCGGCGTCCTTGCACGCTTGGTACTCAGCGTCCTTGCACGCTTGTTGGTACTTTAACACGTCAGGCAACTCCTGCGCATGGAACTTGAAATGCCCCTCTATCTTGCTCTCCAGTTCGTGTAGCCACGCAGTGAGGTAGTCCAAACGATTCTCAAAGTGCCCGATGGGTCTCATGGGTCAAGTGTGGGTCAAGCCTTCTTGTCCCCGTGCATAAATGGCCGACCCTCATTGTACTTCATCTTCTCCAGTATCACCTCACCCAGCGGCAGGTTGTAGGCCCCGGCGTAATCGAAGGCACGGATGAGGACATCTGCCAGTTCTGCCACCTCCATAGAGCGGTTGGGTAGATGATCATCGGGCAGGTCCTTGCGCACGCCCTCCAAGCACTCGGACAACTCGGAGTGCATGAGCGCAATGCGAGACAGCTTGAACAGTACGCCATCAGTGTCAGGGGCGTTCCAGAAGCCGTGAGCCTTGGAGTTGTGATAAGCCCGGGCACAGGCCAAGTTGATGGAACGGTTGAACTGGGTTCGGCTGTCCAGTTCATCACCCCGATCACCCATTAGGGCCTTGAATGCGTCCACAAGAGTGTAACCGTACCCAACAGGGGAGTCATGAATGTTTCTGAAGTCACTGTGCACAGCCGCCCACTGGTCTCCGTCCATGAAGAAGAAGACTTTGGTGGCGTTGTCAGGAATTGATGCGTTTGGCATGGGCTTCTAGAACAGCACGCGCCCGTTTACATGCCGCAGTGTGGTCGTTGTACATCGGGTTACCGATCGCCATCTCGCAGAAGCAGGTTTCACTGTAGATGTTCCGACTGTAAGCCAGCCCACGAAGAGCCTTTACCAGGTTTTCATTCTCCGTCTTTAAGAGATATTCATGATAGAAAGTGAATGAAGATGATCAGCACCTGTAACGTGCACAAGGTGAACCAGATACCTGATTCAATGTTCAGATCGGTGCTGCCTTCGCACCAGTCCCGCAAGGTGTACCAGCCAAACTCTGGGTGTTTCCAAGGATGGTCGGGGTTCTTCCGAAGCCAGGTAAAGCCAGGTAAGCCAGGTGTCACCCGAAACATCAGCCAGCAAATAACCCAGGTGCTGAAGCCGAATATGAGCCGGAACCAAGAGGTCGGGTATCGAGTGGAGTGGCGATGTAGCTCGGTGATGCGCTTAGAGGGATGCTTTCTGGGCATAACCCCCGTAAGAACTACGGACCACATCCGGGGTTCACTTCACACCAAATGCTACCCCGACGACTACGGTTGATTACAACGTGGGTTATAATCTCGGGCGTGGGTACGATGTGTCCACAGGAAGTTCCTCGGTCCATGCGTTAGTCCATGATGTTCCAACGTTAGTGCCAGTAGCCCCGCTCCATACGTACCAATTTGACATACCCTAACTAGTTATGGAGTGACCACCCGCACAGGCATAGATCATCTCTTTGAAGCCCGAGTAGATAGGGCGGCTGTGCTATTCCCCCAGGGTGGGAATTGGGGGGACGGGGGCTGGTCTCCGGGTCCTCACATTCACACCCTGAAGAAGGACTCCTATCACGATGAAATCATCAGTGATTACTTCCATGGGAAGAAGTTCGGTCGCACCTTGGAGACCATCCGCGGCTTCATCTCCGATGAGGGCAAGTTCCTCACCAGGGAAGAAGCCTATGCCCTAGCCCGGGAAGCGGGCCAGGTGAAGAAGCCTGCGCCAGAGCCTTGGCATGATGAACCTTGGTACAATGCCCTGCCTGCGGATGGGCTGGACTCCAAGTGGTTCGCTGACGAGCGCCTATCCTAGTCAAAGAGGTTGTGACCGGGGTGAAGGTCCTCAAAGAAGTGCGCCTCTAGAGCCTTCTTGAACTCAGGTGTCGGACTGGGGCAGGATGGTGAACTGCTTGCCCGGCAACACCTCCTTGAGGGCGTTGATGAGAGTGTCCAAGCGTTCATCGCTGATGCCACCCGTGCCGTCTGTGATGTCAGCTATCATGTCACGACTTGAAGGAGGCATCCATAAACAATGCCAGCTACGGGTAAGAGGATGGGCATGGTCCACCAGAGCTTCACGTCTGCGGGCGAGTTGAGGTAGTCGGGGATGTCGGCACGCACTATTTTTTCCCATCTCAGCGTTGGTGGTCATGGCGTGCGGGCTGCGTCTCTGCGGCGCGTGCTCTGGTGGCGGCTAGGACACGGGTAATCCGACAAACTAGTGGGCAGTCGCCAAATGTTTCCTGTAGATGCGTTTTCGCTTCCTCCAACGCCTTTTGCAGCTCCCCGACTTCGGCCCGTGCGGCGGCGCGTTCCGCTTCCATCGTGGCCGAGTAGTGCTTGAAGCGGTGAACGATGTCGTCCAGCTCCTTGCGGCACTGGAGGTGGGCGGTTGTCTCTTGGGGGGTCATAAGTTATGGTGATTATCCCTTGGCGACAGGTAGAAACGGTCGAGCCGCAGCGATTGCGTCCCTCAGTTTGTTTCGCGTCACGGACGATAAGACGGGTTCCGAGTCATCAGACATCCCGCTGTAATTTGCCCTTTCGCCAAGGGCCTCATTGCATGCGTCCACAAGCGCAGTAATGGCCGTCGTGGACGACGGTTCGGGCAATTCCCATCCGTTCGCCTTGCACCAATCGGTTGCCTCTTCGAGAGACTTCAAGAAGTTCTTGAGGACAATGGTTGTTCCCCGCTGTGATACGGAGTAAAAGCCTGTAGTAGGCGCGAATGCTATGTCAGCCTTTGTGGTGCTTGTCATGGGTTACGTGTCGTCAGGGGATAGTCGCCTAAGTTATTGCCCCCTTTCGCCGCTTTCCACTTCTGCCTCCATCTCCATCTGTTGTATGCTATCAATAGCGGAGAGGCATTCAGGGCTGGTATTTCTCGCGTCCAGCATTTCCACGACCGCTTTCATTGCCAGCGTGCGCGTTTTCTTGAGGTTCGGTGCACCCTTCTCGATGTACTCCTCTAGCTGCTTCAACGTGCCAGTGAAGCACCCGCAGAAGAACGTGGGATTGCCGTCCTTCTTGATGCGAATCGCTGTCAGCATCCGACCGCACTCGCCATGCCCCATGAACGCCACTTGCGCCCATGAATCTACCGCATAGCGGAGGTCCGCAGAGCTGAGGTTCGCAGAGCTGAGGTCCGCAGAGCGGAGGTTCGCAGAGCGGAGGTTCGCATAGCGGAGGTCCGCAGAGCTGAGGTTCGCATAGCGGAGGTTCGCATAGCTGAGGTTCGCAGAGCTGAGGTTCGCATAGCGGAGGTCCGCATAGCGGAGGTCCGCAGAGCTGAGGTCCGCAGAGCTGAGGTCCGCATAGCGGAGGTCCGTAGAGCTTTTCACAGCCGCCTTAACGGCGTCCGCTATGCAAGAGAAGTCGCCCTCAAAGAGAACGCTTCTCGTTAGCCAAGATTTGATTTCAATTTTCATGGTGTTAAGCCTGCGGTTTATCGCCAGCGGGCTCAGCGCGGTTCATGTGGTTCATGTTTCCTTTCCGGCATCCCATCGGGGTAGCCCATAACCTCCACCACCAACCTGAGGGTGTCTCGCACGCTTGCCACAGTCATGGCGGTAGGAAATAAAATCTCAAGTTGGGCAGCCGCTTCGGGGGACCACCGTATCTCCGCCTTCTTCCCATCAATGTAGATTTCTTCCCTAGGCATGAGTCCATCAGTAACAGGTTCGGGCTGGAATGTAATCTCGTGCCCGGGAAACTCCGCAGCTAGGCGTTCCTTGAAGTTCATGGAGTACGTCTCAAAGTTGGTGGCTTTCCGGGTAGCCCATGGCTTGGAGTTTGCTGAGGTTGCGCTGCTCAATCTTGGACTTGATGTCCATTATGGAGTCCCTCTTGAAGTCGATGGCGGGCTGCGAGGTGTTGTCCTGCAACTCTCCGTCGTCGTGGTAAAACCCCGGGCCAGCGTAGGCGAGGGCGAGGAGCAGCCTAGCCATTTCTAGTTCCGTCTCAGCCCCACCACCCCGAGCAAGCAGAGGCTTGGCTTCCTCTATCCAGGCGTGGCACTTCTTAATCGTGTCGGTGGCCAATGCGACATCAGCGCGGAGGGCAACCACCTCAACTTTAAGTTGGTCGCGTTCGTACAGGATGCCATCGTAGTCCCTGTCGGCCTGTTCTTGATCGAAGCTCATAGGGTTGCGGGCGGGTGGGCTAGCGGCTTGACCGTCACCCTGTATTTAAGCCCGTGCTTTACGTCGTGGAATCCATCGCCCTCAAGCGACCGAGCAAGGGCAGCAGCAACTTCTTTTAGGCGGGCCTTTCTAGTTGGAAGCAACGCAACTTCGTTCCACCACTCATCGTTGCCGGGGCTCACGGTTACGGAAAACGTGTAGTCTGTTATGCGTGTGCTCATTTTAGCCTTCGCCAGTGGGGGGGCCTTCACTGAAAGCCTTGGAGACAAGCTTCTCAAACTTCTCAAAGGGGCAGTTCAAACCTACACGCACAATTGGGACCCTGTTGCACAGTGTTGACTCCTCCACCCAGTGACCCACGTTAGCAACCTCGCACACAGTAGTGCCTCCTGAACCGGGCAAAAGTTCGTTCTCAGCATTCGGGGAGCGGGATATTACTATGTGCTCACCTATGCGAGGAATAACGTCCGCATCATAGGTGAGGATTTCTCGACCCGTGTAGGTCGAGTGGAGTTTGATTATCATGTAAGTACCTTGGATTGGAGGGGTTAGCAGAGCCTTGCAACGCTACGCTCGGCCGGGAAATTGGTTACCTTGGATTGGATGGCTCTGCACGGCATAGGTTCGCATCGCCCCGCGTGGCTAGGCAACGCTCGGAAGATGGCTCAGTAGGTGTAGGAGTAGCTGACGCTTAGAACTCCCCGCCCCACGGCTGAGGCGCTGGATTGCTTGGCTTCGACGCCCTGCTTGGACGCGCCTGTGCCCTTGGTGTAGGCATAGCCCACAGCCACCTTGGAGGTCTTGGTGACAGCAAAGGGCACGGACACCCCGGCGAGCCAGTAGTCGCCCCACGCACGCACAGCGACAGCCGTGTTGGTGGCATCGGCCAGCAGGAAGGTGCCTGCCGTGCCTATGAAGTCCAGCTCGGTGTTGAGTGGCTTCACGGGCACGGTGTAGGCTGCGCTTAGCTCATAGGTGGGACCCTTCAGTATAACATCGTAATACACTTTCGGTGTGAGGGTGACAGGTCCCAAGGTGTAGACGAGGGCGAGGTTGGGCTCAACCGTGCACCTGTAGTAGCCTTGGTTGGTCGGTGCCACGGCGTAGGTGTAGATGGTGAAACCGGGCTGGAGTGCCACAGTGTCATTGAATGCCCACTTGTAGGAGCCGTAGGGGTCAATCTCCGGATTGGACGAGCCGGGCACCTTGTTGGAGATGGGCGAATTGGCCCACACGCCGATGGCGAAGTTGCCATAGTCAGCCTCCACCGAGGGCTGCCAGGATGCGCCGTCAAGCAGCGTGCCGCGGAACATGTACTGGGAGACGTAGGCAGGGGTGGCAGTGAAGGACCAGCTAGGCGGGTCAGCGACGACTCCCTGTGCACCTACGGGGAGGGCACAGGCGAGGGCGAGGAGGAGCGGGAGGAGTTTCTTCATGGTGTTGGTGTTAGAGAACCTTGGATTGGACCGCAAGGCCGTGCTCTGCATAGCCGCGGGAAATTGGTATCTTGGATTGGACCGCAAGGCCATGCCAGATAGACTTGTAACCAGTTGTAACCACTTGTATGTCACAACTACAACTCATTTTTGATATATAGCTGCCATAGTAATGCATTAATCAATCGAAAATGATCGACTGATTACCTTGGATTGGATTGCTCTGCATTGCTTTGCAAAGCCGTGCTAGGCAACGCTGCGAGAAGTTAGTTGGAGTTGATGGGCACGACGGCGCTGAACAGCACCAGCTTCGCGAGGTAAACCACCTGCTCGCGGCTTATCTGGTTGCCCTTCAGGTCGATCTGGATGGCGGATGCCGTGACGTTTCCATCAGGGTTGGCCTTGGTGATCGACCCAGGTATGATCGTGTCCACGTACTTCATGGTGCCCGACAAACCGGGGACCGCATCATCGGCGGCGAAGAAGTCGTCGTCATTGTCAGAGGACTTCGAGTTGAAGGCGGCGTCGTCTGACGGGGGCGGCTCGTTGACACGGATGTCAAAGTCGTACTCCCCCTGTCCATTGGAGGCACGGTTGTCATCTTCCTTCCACCTGATGCTGCCCGTGATGGTGTCCAGGTGTGGCGTCTGCACCCCGTTTGCCACGGTGGCGTACACGCAGGTGATGTCCTTGAAGTACCAGACACCGCTGTCGTAGTCGTACACCATCGGACCATTCACCTGCACGGCAGTCAGTTCCGGTGAGGGACCCGCGCCCAAGATGTGCTGGCGGAACTCCATCGTGTCGTACTTCGTCACCTTCTTGGCCACCGTGTTACCCTTGATGGAGCGTACGAAGCTTAGCGCCTGCTGCTGCAAGGTCGCGCCACCGCCGGGCTTCTTGCCAAGGGCCAAACCTGCAAACTTGCTCTGGAGCGCACCTGCTCTTCCGTGGGCGTGCGTGTTCATGGTAAGGTCCCCGTCTTCAAAGCGATAGACGTTGTCCTTGTCGTTGGGCACCGTGCCCGACAGTGTGCCGATGTCACGAGCAACCTGCGTGGGCTTCTTGTGGTTGATGAGGTCGTAGGTGATGTTGTAGGTAAGTGAGCCGTCCTGACCTCCAAACCCCATGGTGCTCTTGACGTAGGGGAGGCGGTCGATTGACCCATGGAAGTGTGCGCTGTTGGCAACAACCACGTCGAAGTCGTACTTGTCAGTAGCGCCCGACACAATTTTGCCCGTGCCCGTTGCGTCGAAGGAGATGTTGAGCGTCCCCTTGACCACCTCGGGCTGTGGCTTGGCAACTGCCGGGGCCACAGGGGCACCAGCGATAGGTACTGAGATAGCCTGTGCACCGGCATCCGCTGGAAACAGCAGATAGCAGATGAACAGAACTATGATGAGGAGGATGGCTTGGATGATACGTGTTTTCATGTGTTAAAGGGTTACCTTGGATTGGGTTGCTCTGCTCTGCGCTGCGCGGCGCTACGCAGGAATGCGCGGGAAAGTTGTTAAATGGGTACCTTGGATTGGGTTGCCCTGCGCTGCAAGGTCATGCATAGCCGGGAATAGCGTGGCCGTGCATTGCATTGGGTGGAAGTTAGTTCCTGCGCACCCGAGCCTTCTGGGCGGGTTGACCCTCCACGTCGATGGTGATGGGCTCGGTGGCGGGAGGAAGGGCAGCCTGCGGCTGGGCAGGGGCAGCGTGGTTGATGTCGATGGTGAGGTCGATGTCGTCCAAGTCGGACAGTGCCCGATCGAGGTTCAACTGCACCGAGGTGAGGGCGGTCTTGGTGCTGATGATGTCATCGAAGTCGCCCTGGGTCATGGCAACGCCACGGGCTTGAGCAGCGGTGTTCCCGAGGTTCCACTCAGCCTCAGCCTTCTCAATCTCCAAGTGGAAGTCCTGCAAGTTCTTCAGGCTCTGGTTGTACTTCTCCTCGAACTTCACCTCCGTCACCCTCAACTGGGCGAGGATGGCGTCATACTTGGGACCATCGGCTGGCCACCGGCGCTTGAAGGAGTCCACCTGATTGGCATAGGAGCGGACACCTGCCTTGAAGTCGATGAGCCCTTTCTTCTTCTTCTCCAGCGCCTCAGCGGCACGCTGCTCATTGTTCTGGAGCGTCTCCACTGGGTTTGCGGCAGCCTCAGCCTTGAGGGCCTTCAGCCGCATGTTCATCACCTTCCGCTCAAAGATGGGCAGGAACTTCCAGGTGACGAAGGAGAGGGAGCCACAGATGATGAGGGCGAGCATGCCCCCGATGGTGGCGTAGGCAAAGGGCATGAACAGGAAGCCTGCCACAGCGAAGGCTATCCACTGGGCAATTTTTCCGCGGCGAGCTGCCTGTTGTTCAGGCGTTAGGTTGGTGGGCATACGAGTTTGGTTGTGGTTGAGAGTGCTTCGTACTGTTGACGATGGGCTTCTGAGGCGACAGGAGATTTGGCGATTAAGTCAAGGAGGTCCTGAGTGCATTCCTGAAGAAGTTCTGGATCAACCTTCTTGAAGGAGGGGAGGGGAATGATCGACGAGTTAATTTTCTTCCTGAGCACATCCCACATGGCTGATTGAAGAAGCATAAGTTCCTGGAGTTCCTTAGTCATGGTAGTCATGGCGGTATCTGCTGTGAGGAGGGGTATCTACGGAGAGGTCGGGCTTGCGCGTTGGCAGGGCTTTTTCAAGGCGAGTAATGCGCTTGCGAAGAGTGCGTACTTCACTGGTCTTCTTGCCTAAGGGAGCCAATAAGCTGGGGTAATCAGGGTTAGTGACCCTAGGTAGGCTTTGCCCACTTTCTCGGCGCTGAAGCCGAGACTCTGGTAGACGTTGAGGGAGTGGAAAGGGAAGGGCACGTTCAATCGGGTAGCACGGAATCCTGTTTTTGTAAACACTTATTTCAGGAGACCCAGTTCGCGCAAGACGAGGCGGGCTGCTGTCATATACCTGTCCTCGACTGTGGTGTGTAGCATGGAGGCGCGTGAGGCCAACTCGTTCGCCACCATCTCGATCAGTGCCTCCTTGTCGGTGATGTCCACCAAGGCGATGCGGTGGACATGGGGGACATTGCATACCTCAGCGGACATCTGCGCTTCCTTTCGGGTCTTCCAGTGAGGAAACCCCCGGCACACAGCCCAAGCGTAGGTGGGCTTCCAGGTTTTGATCTTGGAGACAAGCAGGGGACCCTTGGGCGCTCTGCGGGTGAGTTTGCATTTCTTCATAGGGGGCAGGTTACTGACAAGTACCTGGACTGCCCCGTCATCAGGCACAATGAGTGGGGGAACACATCCCTCCTCACAGTGGCGGCAGTAACAGATGTATTTCCCTTCATGAGCCGATGGGTACACCTCAAGGTATTTGTCCAACTTACAGGTGGGGCAGAGGAATTTCATGGTAAGTCCGCTCCTCCTATTGTTTGAAAGACTCCTGCCCACCAGCCACGCTTCCAATCCTTGAAGTCATCTGTCAGCGGTTCGGGGCAGCCTACACAGTTATATTCCTCAAAGATCGCGTCATGTCAGTATGGGGTTTCCTGTTTATAGCCGCCGTATAACCCCTGCGGAAACCTTCCGATTGGTTCTCAGGGGCGTTCACGCGGTCGCTCTTTCCGTAAGACCAAAAGGCGATTTTCTCACCTATCGTGTTTAGGGTTCTCATGGCTTCGGCCCCACAGAGAAATAGGGCACCCCACCGGGTAGCACGGACCACATGTTTCTGGGCAGCAAAATACGCGCATACCCGATGGCGATACCTAGGGCGAGTAGCTGCTCCATATTTTGATGCTCACCCCACTGGTTGTCGTCTTTGGTCATGCAGGCATTGAGGAAGCTCATCCCGCCCCCTCCACTGACTTGAAAATCGTCGGAGAGGCAGTCAAGCATCGACCGGATGTCCCCCGTGTGCGCGGCTAGCCTCTCGGGATGGAAACCGAACTTGCTCATGATGCCCTCCGCAATCACCGCCTGTGCAGTGTCCTCGTCGTCCTTGAAAAGGCAGTCACGAAAGACAGCCCATACATTTTCGGCGGTGAGTTTTATTTGGGTGCTCATTTATGTTTCGTCTCCTGCGGCGATCTACTTGCATCTTTAAGCCGTCATCGCTTTCGCTCAGGCACCGCATTCCGACGAAGGAAGGGGGTTAGAAGGTTTTCTGAGATTCCCTGACCCGCCAGCCGAACGATTCCCACCGCTTGGTGTTGGGTGTAAGCGTGCCCTTTACCCTCACGATTCTCATGCGGTCATTGCAGCCCTGAACG
>Ga0302189_10003622_pt1 | contig 11817 bp, 10 predicted proteins | sample II_Bog_E2_2_FD_194551 | JGI IMG/M metagenome (GOLD analysis project Ga0302189, IMG submission 194551) | Peat permafrost microbial communities from Stordalen Mire near Abisko, Sweden - II_Bog_E2_2 | ecosystem: Environmental > Terrestrial > Soil > Wetlands > Peat | place: Sweden: Abisko...
CCAGTTCCTCTGCCGACTTCTGGGCATTGGTCGACGTCTTCAACGACTCTGCCGTTTCGGCAAGCGAGCGGGCCGCGTCGCTCATCTCCGAGTACGCTTTTGACTGCTCCTGCGTCGATTTCTGGGCTTGTTCGCAGGCCGTGGTGGTTTCCTCGGCGGCCGCGGCAATCTCCTCAGCGCCCTTCAAATATGTCTGTGCGTCGCTCAGTGCTCCTGCCGCATTTTTTTGGATTTCGGCGCAATTGGCCCGAACTTCTTCGTAATCGACAGCGATCTTGAGCAGATCCTGAGTGATTACCTTCGCCTTCTCCACTTCCTCGCGGCCCTTTTTGCCGGCCGCTTCCGTGTCTCCTGCGACTACCTTCACCTGGTTCTGAATCTCGTTGACAACTTCCTGGATGCCGCGGGCGCTCTTCTCGCTGATCTCGGCAAGATTGCGCACTTCGTCGGCTACCACGGCGAAACCCTTGCCATGTTCTCCGGCACGGGCCGCCTCGATTGCGGCGTTCAGTGCCAGAAGGTTGGTCTGGTCGGCGATGCGCGTTACAGCATGAACAATCTTGCTGATCTCCTCTGACTGACGCTCCAATTCGCCGATCTTCTTCGCGGATTCGAGATTCGCATCGGCAGTGTCGCTGACTCCCCTGATGAGGGCCTCGATGTCCAACGTAGTTGACTTTGCAAGTGCGACAACATCGTTCACTCTTCGGAGAGATCCTTCCGCACGAGTATTGGCGGTGTCTGATGCTTTCTCTATCTGGTTGATAGCTGCCCGCGATTCTTCCGCTGCAGCCGACGCTTGGTCGGCGCCTGCGGCGATCGTATGCATCGTCTTTTCCATTTCTTCAACCGCTCCGGTAGCCTCAGCGATCGCGCTGGCTACCTCATCGGTCGCAGCGGAAAGTTTCTCTGCGACAGCCTGCGCGCGGGCCATGGTCCGGGCGCGCGCCTTCTCGTCCGCCATTTTCTTGGCGGTGAGGCGGTTCTGGGCCAGATCGTCTCCGTGTCCGTTCGACACCGTAGACGAAGTCACAGACGGCGCGGTGAAGCTCTGTTGCGGTCCAAGACGGTTCATGGCGAGGCGGTTTGGCACGTGCGATGTGCCATTCGTGGGTGCGTTTCTTGTGATCATCCCTATCTCCGGAGGTCGGTTCGAGCCGACCGGTTGGTCTTAGCTTTATTCGGTAAGGGAGTAGGACTCTCAGGATTGATCGGATTATCCCAAAGGTGGCATTCCCGCGGAATCATTCTTGTCACACTGGATATGCTTCAAGGTGGGAGCACAGCGGGCGTGTTTAATACGGAATTCTTATCTCACGTGGTTGAGGTGAGCACTTCAGAGGCCGTTCTGTTAACCCTTACGAAATGAGATTGAATCCTTGCAAGAGCGAAGAAATGAAGAGATGCGATGTCGATTAAATGAGAAACAGATGAGCACTTTTGCTCACCGCACGCCGTGCTCATTCAACCAGGGACCATATTCCTGGTCTGCGCTCTGAATGTGTTTGGTCAGCCAATCGGATAGAAAGCTAGACAATTGAAGGCTGAGAGTGATATCTCCCCTTTCGTAACGGGTGACATACTCCTCCACCTGTTTGGTCAGTTCCTTGTGCTTGATGCGGTGCGCGGCCAATGCTGGATACTTGGCGGCTTCCATCATCGCCTCTTCCGCCGCAAAGTGTTCGCGAGTATAGGCCACCAGCGTGTGCAGCAGCGTGCCGATCACGCTTCGCGCCTGGCCTTTAAGCATGGCGGCATGAAGATCGTTAATGGCTTCGAACAGAACGGTGTGTTGATCGTCGATAGATCTAACACCGACTGAAAGCTTGTCGGTCCAGGCTACGAGGGACATGCAATTTCTCCTGCCTGAGTAATCCGGCACTAGTCCTATCGGCGAACGCAGAAAAGAAATTCAAAGCAAGACATGGCCGGTGAAGATCGAGGTCTGCCCAGCATCCAGTTAGCTTGTGTTTACTGCCTGCGTGGCCCGAGGATTCCAATCGAACTACCATTCCGGTTCTAAAGTGCGGAAAGATGAATTGGCTATTCTGATGATGCAGCCATCGAATCATCCGGGGAGACGGCTGCCGCCCACACCAAGCAGCTCCTGGCGTTTAGCAGAAAACAAGTCATGGCCAAACAAATTGTCGATCTTAAGGAGATCGTCCTTGGAATGGAGCCAATCCTGCGCCGGTTACTGACGTCAGACATCGAAATCCTGATTCATACGACAAAGGAAGTTTGTTCGGTGGAGGCCGACCCAAGTCAGCTCAAGCAAATTCTGATTAATCTCGTGGTGAATGCGGGAGATGCGATGCGGCACGGTGGAAATCTGACGATTGATGTCGGGACAGCCACCGTAACTGACGAGTTGCAGCAGGATGCGTCGTTGAAGCCTGGGCAATTCAACTTGCTGACGGTCAGCGATACCGGGAGCGGCATGGATGCCGAGACAGTTGCGCATATCTTCGAGCCGTTCTTCACCACCAAACCTGTCGGCGCAGGAACAGGTCTCGGATTGGCAACAATTTACGGAATTGCGCATCAGTGCGGAGGGACTGTATTGGTCTCCAGCAGTCCTTGCGGGGGATCGACCTTTAGGGTCTATCTGCCTCGCTCATCAAAAGATGTACTGGAAAAGTCGACCACAGACCGCGGTATTCACCGGCTCGCTGGAACTGAGACCATTCTACTGGTGGATGACTCCGCACCCTTGCGAAATATGATGCTTGGGGTGTTGTCTCAGAAAGGCTATTCCGTCCTGGACGCTGCAGACGGAGTCACGGCCTTGGAGATTTCAAGAAACTACGCCGGCACTATCGACCTCTTGATTACCGACATCGTGATGCCGCGGATGGGCGGAGTCAAGCTGGCGGAACACATCGTGCAGGAGCGCCCAGACATCGGTCTAATCTTCGTAACCGGCTATGCCACGGATAAGTATGTGATCCCACAGCAAAGGGCTGGAAGGACCACGACTCTCGAGAAGCCGTATGGAACGGACGCGCTCCTACGCATCGTCAGGGGAATGCTGGACGAGATGAAATCGCTTCAGCCGGCACGAAGATAAAAATGATTTCTCACGGCTGTCCGGTTAAAAGTTGAATAGATTCAACTGGTTACATGAGTCATATAACTCGTTTTGGGAGTTATCTAGCTGAAGAGCCTGTAAAATGGGGGTTTTCTCGAACAGGGTAACACTCAAAACCTGTAGAAGTTGGTAGAGAGTGGCCTCCAGATGGAGCCTTTTGCGCACGATGGCCACCAGTACATAGACCGAGACCGCGATCCAGATCTGGGTTTTGACGGCGTTTTCGCTGGTTCCGTAAAACGCCTTGATGCGCAAGTGCATCTTGATCCAGCGAAAAAACAGCTCGATTTCCCAGCGGCGCTTGTAGATCTGCGCAATGGTGAGCGCCGGAAGAGCGAAGTTGCTGGCCAGAAATTTCAGCCGCTTGCCGGTTTCCAGGTCGCGGTATGTGACGCGGCGCAGAGGGTCTGGATAGGCCGAGGCCGATCCGCGCGTGGTCAGAATCACCGTGTGGTCCGAGATTACACCCGTGCTCTTGTCCACCGGATGAGAGTAACGCCGCTGCAAGCGGAGATTGGTTTTGCTGCGCGTGACAAAGAACGCGGCGTTGAGCGTAAAGCGATAGAGCCGTTCAAAATCGACGTAGCCGCGATCCATTACGTAGAAGGCGCCGGTCTCGATGGGCAGTTCGTCGAGGATATTGACGTCATGCACCTTGCCGTCGGTGATGCGGATGAAGGTGGGTATGTTGCCGCGCAAGTCCAGCAAGGTGTGCATCTTCACAGCGGCCTTGCGTTTGCGGAACTTGGCCCATGGAAACAGTTCCAGGCAGAGATCGATGGTGGTCGAATCCAGCGCGTACAGGCTTTGATCCAGATCCACGCCCATCGATTCGCCGGCATAAAGTGGCCGGGCGATGCCGATCAGCACCTGCGCGAAGTCGGCAAAGATGCGCCAGTCTCGGTTCTCGTTGGCGTCGGCCAGCGTGGATCGCGCCACGGTAGCGGCGAAGCCCATGTGGTAAAGTTTGCTGCTCACCGCGCCCAGGCAGGCTTCAATATCGCGCAGGCTCTCGCGATAGGTAAGCTGCGCGAAGGCCATGGCGAGGAACTGTTCCCAGCAACTGAATTTCTTGGCGTATTTGTCGCCACCGTGGCGGGCCACGCATTTCTGAAATTCTTTATGGGACAGATGCTCGATCAGTTGCGCAAACACCGTGCGACCAGAGTTCATGCCGCATTTTTACAATCGCAACGGGTTGCGGAATGAAATTCAAATCGTTCCCGCGAAAAGTGCCTCTTATCTACAAGAACATCTACGCGTTACGGCAAGTCACGAGGATTTTCCCCGGACACCCGTGATGATTTCTGTACAGCAGATTCGTCCCCGGCGGATTGTGACAGGCAAGGCCGCAACGCTCCAACGGTTTCCTCTGAACAGGCGCATGCCCGATGGATCGTTCACTGTCACGGGTGACAGACGACGGATGTTTGGTTCCCGAATAGACTCGTTGCCGATGCTCTTCGCTCGGCCGTTACACACGGGTTGATTGCTCTTCGGCGTCAATGTGTCACGAACACTGCGGTGCGAGGCTCACATTGGCCGGCCTTCGCTCGTTCGCTTGGTAAACTGTCGAATGCAAGGACTCCGATGAGAGGATATAACTGAATTCATCGGGCTTGGCTGTTTTTGTTTAATTGGGTTTGTCGCTTTGCTTTGACGGAGTGCGGAGAAGCGTTTCGGCATAGTTCGGGCATGCAGACTTCAGACCACTCCGATCTGTTTTTGCCCGTAGCGTGGCTTTTCGGTTTATGTCATCAGGGCGTGGCCGAAGGCATGGGGTTGTAGGTCAGCACACACCATAGCGCCAATTGTTGCTGCAGATCCGCGCCCAAGAGATGAACGAAGATCTACGAGGTACTTTCGAACACTGGTATCCAGGAATGAAAACACGCTCCGAAGATCCATTTCAGTTCGTCGTTTGATTTTGATTTCGTGATCGCGGAGTAGTGGAAATGAATTGGCCCCCGTTTATTGGAGATTCTCGCGCACCTGGGGCAGGCCCCTGCTGAATTATTTATTGAATTCAGCCGATGAGACTCTCAAGGCAGGGCTCGGAACGCCGGAACACTGCATCGTGACTCGTCGCTAGCCGGGTCTACGGCCAAAGATTGTTGGTGTCGCCCGCTACCATCAAGAGTGGAGCGGCAAGGCCACGTGTGGAAGCGGTGCTCCGGTGTGAGCGCAGAAAGGCCAGGGACAAACCAATGGCCACCAGATCGCCTTGGGGCCGTCTCAGGAGGTTCCTGGGGTGGACGTTACCTTCGTGCGCAGTCATCCCGGCAGTCCTATTGCTTGCGGGGCTCGTAGCAAGAGGCGAGTCCATAAAAGGGGCAGCGAGTGAGTTGCCCACGCTGACCACCGCGCGGCAGGCACACAGCCTGAGCAGCGAAGAAGCAAGACGCGCCTATCCCATCCATCTGCGCGGGGTGGTCACTTACTTTGACGCCGACACCGGTACTGGATTCGGTGCCATCTACATTCACGATTCGAGTGGGAGCATTTTTGTCAAGAATGCGGGAGGAGCGATCAAGGAGCTGCCTGTCGGTTCGCTCGTGGATGTGCGCGGGGTGAGCGATCCGGGGGGATTTGCGCCGATTGTCGCCCGGCCGCTAATCCGCGTGATTCGGCAGGTTTCGCTTCCCGGGGACGCGGCGCCGGTGAGCCGCACGCAGTTGTTTGCCGGTGAGTATGAGGGCCAGTGGGTGGAGGTGGAAGGGATTATTCACTCGGTATCGGGGAGTGGCCACACCGTCGTTCTGAAACTTGGAATGTCCGATGGGACGCTGTTTGCCACCACGGTGCGGGCGCCCGATGTGAACTATTCCGCACTGGTAGACGCCAAGGTGCGAATCCGTGGCAACGAGGCGCCGTTGTTTAACGGCAGCGGTCAGATGACCGGTGCGCGTGTGGTTTTCTCCGGCCTCTCGTTGGTGAAAGTCATGGATCCAGCTCCGAGCGATCCGTTTCAATTGCCGATTGTTCCCATCGATGGTCTGTTGCGCTGGAACCAGATGTCCGCGATTCGTCATCGGGTGCATCTGCGCGGCAGAGTCACCATGCTTTGGCCCGGCGCTTCGTTGTGCATCCGCGATTCGACGCGCGGAATCTGCGCCCAGACTGCACAGGACACTCATCTTGATCCGGGCGATATGGTCGACGTGGTGGGTTTCGCCGGAGCGGAGGAGTCCACATCCGCTCTTACCGATGCTGTCTATAGGAGCGTGGCTGCCGAAGCGCCCGTCTCAGCCCAACCGGTGACAGCGGTGCAGGCTCTCACGGGCAAACAAGACTCCGAGTTGATCCAGGTGGACGGGATGCTGATCGGTCGCGATCTGGCTTCGTCCGATGCGAAGCTGATGCTCACTTCGGGAGACTTAATCTTCACGGCGGTTCTTCCCCAAAGCCTGGCGGGGCCCGATTCGGGGTCGTGGAAGAACGGAAGCCGGCTGCGCGTTACCGGAATCTGTTCGGTGCAGTTCGATGCGCAGACCAGTGTGTTAAAGGACGGAATGGCAATGCCCAAGTCGTTCCGGGTTCTGATGCGCTCGCCCGGCGATGTGGTCGTGATGCAGCGGCCCTCGTGGTGGACAGCGGCCCATGCGCTTTGGTTAATGACAATCGTGCTCATAGGCACACTCGTTGTGCTGGGCTGGGTGGTTGTGCTGAGAAAGCGCATCCGCGAGAGCGAAGAACAGTTCCGGCACATGGCACACCACGATGGCTTGACGGGGCTGAACACGCGACGCGTGCTGGTTGATCGCTTGAAAGTCGCATTTGAGATTGCCAGGCGCCACCAGAAAGGCCTGGCGGTGCTGATGGTGGACCTGGACAACTTCAAGGACATCAACGACCAGTTTGGTCACCACACGGGCGACGAGGTCTTGCGCGCTACGGCCAATCGCCTTTTGGCTGCGGTTCGAAAAAGCGATACGGTCGCGCGCATCGGGGGAGACGAGTTTGTCGTACTGCTTCCAGAATCAGGCAAAGGGAATGTCGCGGAGTCCATTGCCGACAAACTGGTGGCGGCACTTGCCGAGCCCATTTTCTTCGAGGGGCAACTGTTGCCGGTATCCGCCAGTATCGGCATCTCAACATTATCGGCTCCCATGCAGGACGCGGACGAACTACTCAAGAGTGCGGATACTGCTCTTTATTTCGCCAAAGAGCACGGTCGCAACCGATTTGAAACCTTCGCGCCCGGGTCCGCCACTGCTTCTGAAATTGCACGTCCCTGAGGTGTGAAACGTCAATGGAACCCACTCCAGAGCAACGGGGATCAGCCCGCAACCGCACTTCTCAAACCAGGAGAGTTATCAGTCTATTTTGAACAGCAATGACTTCCCCGCAAGAATTGCCCCGCATAATTGTTGCAAAGGACTTTGCCTGTGAGCCTGCCCACTTCTCGATTCTTTGCTTGTCTTGTTCTCTGCGCCTTTCCGCCTTTTCTCCAACCCGCAACGGCAAAGCCTGTGCCTGCCGTTCAGCTGGCCTTGCCAAACCCAGCGCAGGCGCTGATTGAGCGCTATTCTGCCGATCGCGATACGCTGGCCAGCGTCTACACTGACCCATTCTCGCCGGCCACGCGCGATCGCATGAGCCGCTTCTTCGCGGCGACACGGCAGCAGTTGGCCGCGGTCGACTTTGCCGGTCTCGACCAGGAAGGGAAGGCAGACTATTTGCTGCTGACCAACCATATTGCGCGCGAGGAACACGACCAGGCTCTGGCTGCCGCGCAGTGGGCAGAGGTTGAACCGCTGCTGCCCATTGCGCCTACTGCCTTCGCGATGGAAGACGCAAGGCGGCGCGGAGAGCTTCCGGACGGAGAGAAGATTGCCGGCCAGTTGAATGCGATGACAGCAGCCCTGACAGCGCGTCGCAAGGAACTGGAAGCTGCAATTCTAAAGGATGCAAAGACCGCAAGTGCGCGGCCAACGCCCATTGCAGCATGGCGCGCGGCCGATGACCTGGATCAGCTGCGCGATCAGCTTCATCGTTGGTTTGAGTTTTACAACGGCTACGATCCCAGCTTCACATGGTGGGCCGCGCAGCCGTGGAAGCAGACCGACGATGCGATGAAGGACTACGGCACTTTTCTGCGCGAGAAGGTTGCCGGCATTGCGCACGACGATAAAACAACAATCATCGGCACACCGGTGGGACGCGAGGCGCTGCTGGCGCTGCTTTCAGACGAGATGATTCCCTACACGCCGGAAGAGCTGATCGCCATGGCGAAGGAGCAAATGGTCTGGTGCAAGCAACAGATGCTCGAGGCCAGCCGCGACCTGGGTTACGGCGACGATTGGCACAAGGCGATGGAGCACGTAAAGAACACTTACGTGGACCCAGGAAAGCAGCCGCAACTTATCCGCGACCTGGCGCGCGAAGGCACGGAGTTTGCCGAGAAGAACAACCTGGTCACCGTGCCCGATCTGGCCAAGGAAACTTGGCGCATGGAGATGATGACCCCCGAGCGGCAGTTGGTGAGCCCGTTTTTTCTCGGCGGCGACACGATCCTCGTGAGCTATCCCACGGACACCATGACCTTCGACCAGCGCATGATGAGCATGAGGGGAAACAATCCCGGCTTCTCTCACGCGACGGTATTCCATGAGCTGATTCCGGGACACTGGCTGCAGCAGTTCATGACCGCGCGTTATCGCCCCTACAGACAGATTTTTTCTACCGGATTCTGGATCGAGGGCAACGCATTCTATTGGGAGATGCTCTTCTGGGACCATGGGTTCCACGGCACTCCGGAACAGCGGATTGGCGCGCTTTTCTGGCGGATGCATCGCTGTGCGCGCATCATTTTCTCGCTCAGCTTCCATCTCGGCCTGATGACGCCGCAGCAGGCCATCGACTTTTTGGTGGATGAGGTGGGACACGAGCGCGACAACGCGGCCGCGGAGGTGCGCCGCTCGTTCAACGGCAGCTATGATCCGCTGTATCAATGCGCGTACATGCTGGGGGCGCTGCAATTTCGCGCGCTGCACCACGAGCTGGTGGATGCCGGGAAGATGACCGATCGCCAGTATCACGATGCCATCCTGCACGAGAACATGATGCCGGTTGAGATGCTGCGCGCCATCCTGACGAACGAGAAACTGACGCCGGATTTCAAGAGCTCATGGCGATTTATCGACGAGTTGAGGGACACGCCGTTCAAGGACGGGCGGGAAGCCGCCAGGCAAGTTCATTAGCCAAGTCGTGATGAAGCATTGCTTCGCAGTGACGCTTTAGGCTCTACATCAAACATTCACATGCAAAGCCTGGGCCGTTTGGTTGAGAATAGGGTTGGAAGAGTTTCGAATAAAACAGGATTGTATGGCATTGACGACGATGCAGATTGAAATCCCCAGGTGGACCGCGGAAGAATTTGAGCGGCGTGTTCTCGAATGCAAGCCAAAGGTTGCCGTGTTCGATTGCGACGGAACCGTGTGGAGTGGTGACTCGGGCTATGGTTTTATGGTCTGGAGCCTCGAACAGGGTCTGGTTTCGCGCTCTACGAGCGATTGGATCGACACCCGCTATCGTGCCTATCTCGCGGGCAAGGTCAGCGAGCTGGCCATTTGCGGCGAGATGATGCAGATTTATGCGGGCCTTCGCGAACAGGAGCTGCGCGCTGCTGCGGCCCAGTATGTGAAGGAGTTTGTTCGAGGCCGCGTATTCCCTGAGATTGCTTTGCTGCTGGCTACGCTCAGGGACGCGGGAGTGGAGCTTTGGGCGGTCAGTTCAACCAATCGCTGGGTCGTGGCTGAGGGCGTCCGGGAGTTTGGAATTCCGGAGGAACGTGTGCTCGCCGCTGAGGTGCGCGTGACGGAAGGCGTGATTTCAAGCGAGGTTTTGGCAGTTCCCACCGATGAAGGCAAAGCGGAAGCGCTCAAACGGAGAGGGCTGCCGGTGCCGGATGCGGTCTTCGGTAACTCCATTCACGACCTGGCCATGCTTAAGATTGCGCGCTGCGCCTTCCCGGTCAACCCGTCGCCGGCGCTGCTGAAAGATGCCCAAAAGAACGGCTGGGGCTACTTCCGGCCGAAAGGGGCGGAAGGGATCGGGGCTGCCGTTGCGGGCGAATAGCTCTTCTGCGACATGGCCGGGTTCTGCATTTCTTTTGAAGCGTTTACACTAAGGGTGTGTCCGACGCTCAGACAAACCCCAATGCGCGGCCCGCAGGCGCCCTCCGTTTTGTGGCGGCCGCTCTGATTGTGCGCGGTGGAGAAGTGCTGATCGGCCAGCGCAGGCCGGATCAGCCGATGGCCTCGCAGTGGGAGTTCCCCGGCGGCAAGATTGAGGCTGGCGAAAGCCCGGAACAAGCCCTGGCCCGCGAACTGGACGAGGAACTGGGCATCCAGGCCGTCATCGGCCCACGGGTCACTCACATCCGCCACAACTACCGGCATGGCGGCGCTGTCGATCTGGTGTTCTTCGCCGTGCATGAGTTTTCCGGCGAGATCGTGAACCGGATTTACAACGAAGTCCGCTGGACGAAGCTCGAAGATTTGCCCGGATATGACTTTCTGGCTGCGGATCGCGGCCTGATTCGAGACCTGGCGGCGGGAAAGCTGTTGTAACCGCCTGCGATGGGACGAAGCCTCCCGTTTGTCGGCAAATGTCCTTGACCTGCGTTACGTTACGCATTACGATAATTAATGATCAGAACCTTTCGCCACAAGGGGCTGAAACGCCTCTATGAGGACGACGACCCCCGGGGCGGGATGGTGGAGCATCTGCCCAAACTGCGCAACATCTTGGCGCGCTTGGACGCAGCCGGCTCCGTAGAGGATATGAATCTTCCAGGGTTCAACTTGCACACGCTACGAGGTGAATTGAAGGGATTCATGGCAGTCACGGTTCGAGCCAACTGGCGAGTGATCTTTCGATTTGCTGATGGCCATGCGTTTGATGTCGATTATCTGGATTACCACTAAGGAGGTTTCCCATGCCGATGAAGAGTCCACCCCATCCCGGAAACATTGTTCTCTCGGAGTGCATCGAGCCGCTCGGCCTCACAATCACGCAGGCAGCACAGGCCCTGGGCGTCACACGCACCACTCTTTCAGAATTGGTCAACGGTAAACGCGGCATCTCGCCGGAAATGGCTATTCGGCTCTCCCAGGTTTTTGGAGGCAGCGCGGAAAGCTGGATCACACAGCAGGCCCATTACGATCTTGCGCAGATTCCCGCCGACAGGATTCAGCTGAAACGGCTGGCTGTGGCTTGAGGAACGGTGGTTGGGAGCGAGCGCTTCAGCAGAGGAGCAAAGCCGAACACCGACTCCCCGCTAGTGGATGAGGTGCAATGCGACAACCGACCGATCCATTTCCGCGAGATCACTTGACGTTTTCGCATTGCACTTGAAAACAATCAGGAAATCCCCAATTTGCAAGGCGGTAGCAGATGAGTAGCCGCCCTTTTCTGTGTAGATCAGTTGATCGATGGTGATGCCATCCGCGCTCTTAAAATGCTTCCTCTCTTCAATCACTGCTCGCTGTTCTTTTGGGAATCTTGCAACACGATCGAGAAAATCCGCTCCGTCACGTATCCCTCTTGAACGGGGAGTGACCACGTTGAGTCTTTCAGCAAGGACGACTATGCCAAAAGGTTCGTCTCCTTGTCTGGCGGCGAAGAGCATGATCGTTAGCGAATGGCGAGCTTTGAGGTAGGTTCAGCGATTTCGTGTCGTAAGGCTGGAGCAACGCCGGCCAGCTATAGGAAAACTTGAA
>Ga0302189_10003623_pt1 | contig 11814 bp, 8 predicted proteins | sample II_Bog_E2_2_FD_194551 | JGI IMG/M metagenome (GOLD analysis project Ga0302189, IMG submission 194551) | Peat permafrost microbial communities from Stordalen Mire near Abisko, Sweden - II_Bog_E2_2 | ecosystem: Environmental > Terrestrial > Soil > Wetlands > Peat | place: Sweden: Abisko, Stordalen...
GTCAATGGTCGGCACATCTACCTTGGCTCCAAGTGTGGCCTCCGCGATGGTGATGGGCACAGTCAGTTGAATGTCGTCTCCCACGCGCGTGAAAACCGGATGCGTCCCCGTACGGACAATCACGAACAGATCGCCCGGCGCCCCGCCATTCAACCCCGCATTGCCTTTGCCCTGCAGCCGTATGCGTTGTCCGTCGCGCGTGCCCGGCTTCATCCGGAACTCGACCGTCTCCGTGCGGTTAACCACGCCCTCGCCCTGGCAGGTGGCGCAGTCGTTCGAAATGCGTCCAGTGCCATTGCACCGCGGACATGGGATATTGAACTTCATCCGCCCGCCCATTTGCGTTACCTGTCCCGTGCCATTGCACTCGGAGCACTGCATTGGGCCGCCTGTGTGCGCTTGCCCGTGGCAGGTGGGGCACGTCTCCTGGCGATTGACCTGGATACGCGCTTGTCCGCCCCGAATTCCGGTCCAGAAATCCACCGTCGCCTGGTACTCAAGATCCGTTCCCGGCTGCGGGCCACGGGGCCGCTGCTGCTGCTGCGCCCCAGTAAAGATGCCGGAGAAAATATCTTTGAAGCTGCCCCATGACGCCGAACCTGCGCCGGCCGGCGCTCCCGCGGGTTGGCCTGGTCCGCCAAACCCGCCCTGAAAGCCTGAAAAATCGAAGCCGTCAAAGTCCACCGGAGGCCGGACGCCCACGCCCTGTTGCCGCGCATACGCCGCTGCCGTCGCCGGGTCAATCTGGTCGGAGTAGAAGCCGACCTGGTCATACACCTTGCGCTTCTTTTCGTCGCTCAGCACGTCGTTGGCTTCGGATATCTCCTTGAACTTTTCCTCTGCCTTCTTGTCGCCGGGGTTGACATCCGGATGATACTTGCGCGCAAGCTTCCTGAACGCCTTCCGAATATCGTCCGACGTCGCCGTCTTCTTCACGCCGAGCAATCCGTAATAGTCTTTGTTCTGTGTTGTGGGCATGTGTGTTTTCTTATCTCAGTTCATCCTACGGGATTCTTCGACCCTAGGTAGCAGGAACATTGCCGAAGTACGAGCCATTTCCTCGGCAAAGTCTCAAGTCAGTAATTGCAAAAACCTCACGTCCGAGCGCTGCACTCACATACGCAATGGCAGTTGCAATCCGTCGTCGAGCCCCTACCGCCTAACAACTCGGGGTGGACAACATTTCGTCGCCCACCCCTATGGTTTTCCGCCGACCGGCGGCTCTGCTGAACCGAAGGTCCTACTTCTTCTCGTCCACGTCGACGTACTCCGCGTCGATCACGCCTTCGTCCTTCTTCGCGTTCGCACCGGCATCCGCCGCGGGTGGTGTTCCCGCTTCAGCCCCTGCCTGTGCGGCGTTGGCCTTGTACATTACCTCGGCAAGCTTATGGCTGGCTTGCGTCAGTTTCTCGTGCGCGGCTTTCAACTCGATGGAACTCGGCGTTCCTTCAAGCACCTTCTTTGCATCAGCCAGCACCGACTCCACTTCAGTCTTTTCCGGACCCTGGAGCTTTTCGCCGGCATCCTTCAACATCTTTTCGATGTTGTAAACCAGGCCATCGAGCTAATTGCGCGCTTCAATCTCCTCGCGCTTCTCCTTGTCTTCAGACGCGTGCGCATCCGCATCCTTGGCCATGCGATCAATCTCTTCCTTGCTCAGGCCAGAGCTCGATGTGATGGTGATGCGGGTGTCCTTGCCGGTAGCGTTGTCCTTCGCGTTTACGTTGAGAATTCCATTCGCGTCGATGTCGAATGTGACCTCGATCTGCGGAATCCCACGCATCGCAGGAGGAATGCCCGCCAGCTTAAACTTGCCGAGCGTGCGGTTCTGTGCGGCCAGGGGCCGTTCACCCTGCAACACGTGCACCTCAACCTCAGTCTGGTTGTCGGCAGCGGTCGAGAACGTTTCCGTCTTCTTGGTCGGAATCGTTGTGTTGCGCGGGATCATCGGTGTCGCCACGCCACCCAGCGTTTCAATCGACAAGGTCAGCGGTGTCACGTCGAGCAGCAGAAGATCCTTCACTTCGCCCGCCAGTACGCCCGCCTGAATAGCTGCGCCTACCGCAACCACTTCGTCGGGATTAACTCCGCGATGCGGCTCCCGGCCGAACATCTTCTTCACCATCTCCTGGATCTTGGGCATGCGCGTCTGTCCGCCCACCAGGACCACTTCGTCGATCTTGTCCACGCCGATGCCAGCGTCTGCCAATGCCTTTTTGCAAGGCTCAAGCGAGCGATCGAGCAGATCTTCAACCAACTGCTCCAGCTTGGCACGCGTCAGCTTGCGCACCAGGTGCTTCGGTCCAGTTGCGTCCGCAGTCACGAACGGAAGGTTAATCTCGGTCTCGACTGTCGTTGAAAGCTCGATCTTGGCCTTCTCCGCGGCGTCCTTGAGCCGCTGCAGCGCCATTTCATTGCCCTTCGACCCCAGGTCCAGACCCTGTTCCGTCTTGAACTCGGCAATCAGCCACTCAACAACGCGCTGGTCGAGATTGTCGCCGCCCAAGTGCGTGTCGCCATTGGTCGACTTAACTTCGATTACGCCCTCGCCGACTTCGAGAATCGAGATGTCAAACGTGCCGCCGCCAAAGTCATACACGGCGATCGTTTCGTCCTTCTTTTTGTCTAACCCGTAAGCCAGAGCAGCCGCTGTAGGCTCGTTCACAATCCGCTTTACATCCAGGCCGGCAATCTTGCCCGCGTCCTTGGTCGCCTGGCGCTGGGAGTCGTTGAAGTATGCCGGCACAGTGATCACGGCTTCCTTCACGGTCTCGCCAAGATAGGCTTCCGCGCTCTTCTTCAGCTTTTGTAGAATCATCGCCGAAATCTCGGGCGGGGTGTACTCCTTGCCCTGGGCCAGAACGGCTACATGGTCGCCCTGTGAGACCACCTTGTATGGGACCATCTTCATTTCGCTGTCCACTTCGTTGTAACGACGGCCCATAAACCGCTTGATGGAGAAGATGGTGTTCTCCGGGTTGGTGATGGCCTGGCGCTTCGCTACCTGGCCTACCAGCCGCTCGCCGCTCTTTGAAAACGCGACGATCGAGGGCGTCGTACGCGCACCCTCCTCATTTGCGATGACTTTAGGCTCACCGCCCTCCATAACCGCCACACACGAATTCGTGGTGCCGAGGTCAATCCCGATAATTTTTGCCATGATTTAGATTCCTGCCTGTTCAGTAGATTTCCGACACTTATTAAGATGCATGATTGAGTCACTTAGTGTCAACTTTATTTGATTACATCTCCATAAACCAGCTCCCCTGCGTTCCGCCTTTCCGCATCCCCCACTATGGAACCTGCTGCTTGCCATCAATATAGGACTGATTTAGTCTTATTTTATATCCGACACATTTGGTCGCATTTCTGGAGGACTGCTTTGCTTTCCACAACATTCAAAGGGCGCATGAGCATGTGCGGGGGGTTAACCATCTGCCTGATCATGCTGATCAGCACCACTGCTCACGGTCAGGACAAGCCCTACTTTGTCACCTATTCCCACGATCTCGAGGAGCCCGGCAACCTGGAAATCGAGACCAAAACCGCCCTCGCCCGGCCTGACGGCGGCAACAACTATGGTGCGACGGCAATGGAGCTCGAATACGGTACCCGTGCCTGGTGGACCACGGAGCTATATCTGGATGGTCAGGCCACCTCCCAGGACTCCACCTTATTTACAGGGTTCCGGCTCGAAAATCGTGTCCGGCCCCTCATGCGCGATCACGCGGTCAATCCAGTCCTCTACGTCGAGTACGAAAACACCTCCGGCGCAGACAAGACAATCCTTGAAGTCGTCGGTCACGATGGGCAGGCCGACCTGGCCGGGCCCAACGGCGAATCGCGCAAAGAGCATCAGCACGAGGCCGAATTGAAGCTGATTCTGTCCTCAAATGTCAGGGACTGGAACATCTCGGAGAACTTCATCTCAGAGAAGGATCTCGGCCATGACCCGTGGGAGTTCGGGTACGCGGTTGGAGTAACCCGGCCACTGAAGAGCGCGGCCAGCGGCCACACCTGCACTTTTTGCGCGGAAAAGTTCACGGCCGGCGCGGAGGCCTATGGCGGACTCGGGGATACTTTCGCGCTCACCATGCGAGACACCTCTCACTACATCGCGCCCCTGCTCGGGTGGCAACTGCCCAAAGGCGCACGGCTGAGCTTTTCTCCCGGATTTGGCCTCACAGACACCAGTCTTGCCCGGGTGTACCGGGTCGGCCTGGCCTTCGAGTTCGAACAAGTGGGCAACTGGTTCCATCCATCGCAGGGGATCGCGAGTTCCAAGGGAGGCAACCAATGATAAGACGTATTCCGGCAATTTTCGCCCTTCTGCTCTGCGTAGCCATCTCCTTGGCCGCAGCCACCAGCTCCAGATGGCTGCACGTCCCGGAAAAGGACCATGCCCGCTCCAATCCTCTGCCGGCCAATGCGGAAACGCAGGCTGCCGGGGCGCTTGTCTATCGCGACCGCTGTATGCAGTGCCATAAGGCGGATGCCATGGGCGACGGCCACAAACGGCCTGCCCTCCGCAGTGACCGTATTCGCACCGCATCAGACGGCGACATCGAGTGGTTTCTTCGCCAGGGAGACATCGGTCACGGCATGCCCTCGTGGTCCAGCCTCCCCGAAGCGCAGCGCTGGCAAATTGTTGCCTGGCTTCGGTCTATCCAATAGGCCGAACTCCCCGTTCCCCTGAGCGTGTCCGGCAAAAAGAGCGGCCCCCTCACACGGACGGAAACGACGTCTTACGGAGCCGGAAGAGCCATGTCCTCCGCGTCTTACGAATCGTCTTACAGTGTCTTACACCCTCTTACCCGGCGTCCGACGCTGTAAGACGAAGCCCACGCCTGTCCAACCGCCAACCCAAGCCATGCAATCCCCGTCACACACGCTTTCACCCCAATCGGTTAATCTCGATTGTTCGCTCCTCCATGCCCACCGCTGCCGCCCAAGCTCGCTACCCCCTCTCCCAAGGCGTCAATCCGTGGCTCGTCACGCTCTCCGTCATGCTCCCTACCTTCATGGAAGTGCTGGATACCGCGATCGCCTCCGTGGCGCTTCCTTACATAGCCGGTTCGCTCTCGGCCTCCAATTCTGAGGCCACCTGGGTCCTGACTAGCTATCTTGTGGCCAATGCCGTTATCCTGCCCGCCTCCAACTGGTTTGCCCGCCGCTTCGGCCGCAAGCGTTTCCTCCTGATCTGCGTTGTCATCTTCACCGTAGCCTCATTTTTCTGCGGCGCGGCCCCGTCTTTGGGGGTTATCCTACTGGCCCGCGTGATGCAGGGAGCGGGTGGCGGGGCCTTGCAGCCCCTTTCCCAATCCATTCTTCTCGAAAGCTTCCCTATCCAGAAGCGATCCATGGCCATGGCGGCCTATGGCCTGGGGATCGTGGTTGCCCCGGTCCTGGGACCCACCCTGGGCGGCTGGCTCACGGATACCTTCAGTTGGCGTTACGCCTTTTACATCAACATTCCGGTCGGCCTTCTGGCCGTCTTCATGATCGCCCGCTTCATCCACGACCCGCCGTACATCAAGAACGCCAAAGTCGGCCCCTTTGACAATCTTGGCTTCGGCCTGCTCATCGTCTGGACCGGCGCGCTCCAAATTGTCCTGGATAAGGGCCAGGAGGACGACTGGTTCGGAGCCATTTGGGTCCGCTGGGCAGTGGCCGCGCTGGTCGTCGCCCTGGTCGGCTGGATCTGGCATTCATGGACCCATCCCAACGGTCTGGTCGACCTGCACATCCTGCGCGACCGCAACTTCCGCACCGGCTGCTTCCTCATCGCTCTGCTAGGCATGTGTATTTACATCACGATCGCCATCCTGCCCCTCTATTACCAGGAAGTCCTCGGCTACACCGCCTTTTCCGCAGGCCTGGTGGTTGGTCCGCGCGGCATCGGCTCCTTTATCGGATCACCCATGGTCGGGTTTCTTGGTTCCCGCATCGACAACCGGAAGTTGCTCTGCGGCGGATTTATTGCATTCGGCATCTGCGCCATGGTCTTCGGCACCGTCAATCTCGATATCGGCCCTTACACGCTGCTCATTCCCATCACGCTGACCGGCTTCGCTCTCAGCTTTGTGTTTGTTCCACTGGCCACCATGACCACCTCCACCATTAACCGCCAGGAGATGGGCAACGCAACCGGCCTGTTCAACATGCTGCGCAACATCGGAGGTTCCATCGGTATCGCGATGGCCACCACGGCGCTGATTCGGAGATCCGCTCTTCACCAGACTGAAATCGGCGCAGCCGTTCCGCCCTACGTACTGCAGCAGAAATCGACTGCGCTTGCTGGATACCTTGCTCATCACGTCGGCCGCGCCCAGGCCCGCCCCGGCTCGTTCGGCCTGCTCTATGGCATGATGGAGCAGCAATCGGCCCTCATGTCCTATGTGGATGTCTTCCGCTGGACGGCGGTCCTCGCTTTTTTCTGTGCGTTCGCCGTGTGGCTCTTCAAGAAGCCCATCAAGCACCTCGCACCGCCGCCCGGCGCGCATTGAGCGGTTCTAGATTTCGTTCAGCTCTTCCCCTTCAGCGTCCATTCCGCCAACGACCTGAGCTCCGCTAACATTTCGCTAACAACTCGCCCTGCGAAAAGACCAACACGTATTCGTAAAACACCCGACGTAGAAGGAATGAGTTCATCGAGTCTGGCAGAAAAAGCCAGCTCGGAGCGCAAAGGAAATCCCACGAGCTTATTTGTCTGATTTCCATGCTGATTTGTCTCATCGAAGACCCGAACGAGCCTAAACTCGTCATCTTCGACGGCGTCAACGGGCACCAACACTCCGTAGTTTCGAAAAAGCGTCGCTTTAGCCGGCGGCGATGACGCAAACTCAGCATGCAACAGCTTAGAGCGTTGTTCATCCCCTATTGGCAAACGATGAGATGGGTCCGCCATGATCCGCAAATCATTCATGACAAGAGTAGCCACGCTCCCTCGAAGATTTGGCCCGAGAAGTCGTCCAATGACTTTGTGAAGTTCCGCTTGAACCAAGTCAAATAGCCGCTCGCCAGCATTGTCTACCTGAGCCTGCGTATATCCACCGCTTGTAACGAAAAGGCCGTTGATTGCTTCTATGCTGTTCTCCAGTGTGGGGCCCTCGACGGCAAAGATGCTGTCCTGCACAAGCATGATCGTGTCCAGCGCCCTGGACAGCATAAAGTCCACGAACTGTTGATATCTACCGTCATCAGCTGCCTCCAACGCATTGAGATATGTCTCCTTGTGTTCCGAGAGAATCATGATTGGCATCGAAATCGCCCGATAGGTGAACACGGAAGCCAACGCACGGGCGACCCTACCATTCCCGTCGGCGAACGGATGAATTACAACGAGTACGTAGTGCGCGTAGGCAGCCTGCAAAACTGGATGCGCCGCATTGAATCTGCCGCTGCGCAACTCGTTGATGAACCGACCCATTTCAACTGGTGTAACGTCGACCGGTGCATAAGAGTGACTCTTCCCCTCTCTCGCATACAAAACGTGATTCGGTAAGACCTTGTATCGTCCCTTCGGAAGAGACTGCTCCTGGAACCCTATTGATGTGATGACTCTATAAGTGGCCTGCGCCCTGCAGACTTCCTCGTGTAAAACTCGAATTGCAGCTTCCGAAAGGTGCTCTACCTTCGTCGCAAGCGAAAGCACATAGTCGTAGGCGTGTAATTGAGCCTCAAAAAGTGGTCGGGCATCCTCACCTCTTTTCGCTAACTCCATCTCCCACGCCGCCGTCTCAAACGCCACAGTAAAAGTGAAGCCGCGATCAACCTCGTACAGCCCCTCGATCGCCCCTGTATCGAGCGCCGCGGCGCGCTTCACGATCTCACGCGCCCGACCCAATGCCTCGGGAGAAAGCGCCGACCTGTCTCGCAAAGTCGCGTTGTAGCGATCCCACCGGACAGTATCGACCGAAGTCCTCGCGGCCCACTCCTCGAAGGTCGGAAACGGCTTATACGCCGCATCAAGAACATGGATATTGGTTTCCGGTTCACTCATGGCAACAACCAACTTCCCTTCAGCCCGATAATAGCTCAGCGCATTAACAACAACCACAAATTCTTCCTTTTCATCGCTATAGGCATGGGGTATGCTTCCTCCATGCTTCCCTGCCGTTCGCTCTTCCCTGGACTGCGCGTCCTTGCCTTGGTCACTTTTGTCTCGGCCCTCGTTTGCGCCGGTGAGGTTCGCGCCGCGTCAGTACCCCATCCGCAGACGTTGACTCTCGATGGCCTGGGAAAAGGCACCGCCCCGCTCGACGGTCCGTGGCAGTTTCACCTGGGCGACGACATGTCCTGGGCCAATCCGGCCTTCGACGATTCCGCGTGGGAGCAGCTTACCGCCGACAAACCCTGGGGACTGCAGGGCCACACCAACTACGCCGACTATGCCTGGTATCGCCGCAATATCAGCATCACGCCCGCACCCGGCGTCTCATCCGACGTCAACCTTCTCATCCCCGCCATAGACGACGTCTACGAGATCTACTGGAACGGCACGAAAATCGGTCAGCTTGGCAACATGCCGCCTCATCTCCATTGGCTCAGCAACCTTGAACCGCAGATCTATAACCTCGGCCCTGCCCGCACCGGCGTCCTTGCCATCCGCGTCTGGAAGACACCGCTGCCTTCAAACGATCCCGGCACTTTCGGCGGTTTTGAGGGCATGCCGCTGGTAGGCAGCCCGCAAGCTATCAAAACTGCGCTAGGAAACATCCAGTACCGTTGGCTGCGTCAGCAGCAGTTCCGCTTCGGTCTTGTCTCGCTCTATTTCCTCGTAGCAATGCTCAGCTTCATCGCATGGCTCCGGGACCGCGACCAATGGCTTCTCTTCTGGATGGCAGTCTTCGCCATTACGCCGATGATTGAACTGCTCTTGAGCGGGCTTGAACTCCGCTACTCCACCATCACGCAGATTTGTCTCACGCAAATCGAAATCAGCATCCGTGAAGCCTCGCAGTGGTTTCTTCTATTGTGGCTGCTTCAGCTCCATGAGTCGCGCAAGCTGGTTCGTTTCATTCGCGCTGCTGCAGTCGTCAGCGTTGTCACCGCCACAATTGACGGCATGCTGTTCTATTTCTATCCCAATGTCATCAGCACCCTGCAGTTCCAGCTTGCGGATGCGTTCCTTACCATCTTCGCCATTGGCGCAGAGCCCATTCCGGCCATACTGGTAGCCTGGGCCCTTTTCAGCCACAGGCGCCTCGACTCAACCCGATGGACCGTGGCCACCTTCGCCTTTCTCAACGCTAGCTATTACTGCGTGCAAAACGTCGCCGCACAGGGGGAGCGCTTTACCCACTGGACCTTCGCCGACAAGATGACTAATCCGGTTTTCATCCTCGCCGGCAATCCTATCGGCGTCCCCACAATGCTCCGTACTCTTCTCTTTCTCTCCATTGTTTACGCCGTCGTGCGCTACTCCATCTCAGAGCGCCGCCGCCAGACCACGCTTGAGCAGGAGATTCAGAACGCCCGCGAACTGCAGCAGATCCTGGTCCCTGAAACCTTCCCCGCACTCCCCGGCTTCACGCTTACCAGCGCCTATCGCCCCGCCCAGGAAGTGGGAGGCGACTTCTTCCAGATCATTCCCCTTGAAGATGGTCCCGATGGAGGCAGTTCAACGCTCGTCGTTCTCGGCGACGTAAGCGGTAAGGGCCTTCGCGCGGCCATGGCTGTTTCGCTCATTGTGGGCGCAATCCGTACCCTGGCTGAAACAACATCCAGCCCCGCCGAGATCCTCTCCGGCCTCAATCGTCGCCTCAGCGGGCGTATGCAGGGAGGCTTTGCCACCGCCATCGCTCTCCGCCTCGACCACGACGGCAGTTGCACACTGGCCTGCGCCGGCCACCCCGCGCCATTCGTCAACGATCTGGAGTTGAACTTCCCCGGCGCGCTTCCACTGGGCCTTACGCCTACCGCCGTCTTTGAAGAGACCCGGCTTACCCTGCGAGAACGCGACCAAATGGCCCTCTACACGGATGGCCTTCTGGAAGCCCGCAATCATTCCGGAGAACTGTACAGCTTCGACCGTCTCAAGACGTTGTTCGCCACTTTCCCCACCGCCGAACAGGCCGCGCAGGCCGCGGTCAACTTTGGCCAGGATGACGACATTACAGTTCTCACTCTCACTCGACTCGCCGCGGCAGCGACTATCTGACTCCTAACTTAGATCTTCGTCCATTCGAACCGGGAACCCCATAACCCGATCAAAGAAGCTCGCGGCGAGTCTCCGGGGCACGCCGCCTCGGGCATTTCGCCTTGCGAATCCAACCAAAACCGGTAAACTTGAATCGAGTTAGTGTAGAAGAATGAGGAATTAGTCCTTTCATCTCAATTAATTGGGTGACCCTTGCCGAAAAATCGAGTTTGCTTGAACGTCTTCCCCGCGCGAAAGAGCATGCATCGCTTTCCCGACACTCTTCGCTCCCCCTGGTTTTTGCTTCTGGCAGGCCTCGCCCTTTTTGTGACTGCCAAGGGATTTTCCCAGGAGGTTTCAAGCCTCAAGATTCCGGAGAACCTTCCAGCACTGGAATCAGCAGCCCCAGTGGAGCCACCAGACACTCCCAACGTTGTGCACACAATCGCTCCCGCGGACGCTGACAATGCGTCAAAGGAAGCGGATTGGTCGGATTCCATATCTGCTGAAGACCAGAAATCCAACGCGGCCCCGGAAGTGAAAACAAAGGCTCCCGTCGAAACCGAAATCATCTGGGAAGGCATGGCCTCCTATGGCAATTACAACCTCTTCGCCATCGAGGATATGACCAAGCTTTACACCAGCGGCGTGGAGATGGACCGCCACGTCTGGGGATATTTTATGGGCGCGCAGATGGATTATGTCGCCGAGGTTCTGCCCTTTGTTCTGCTGGTTGAACCTGCCAAATCCGATTATTACGGCAATCCCCATTCCGCGGATCGAAAGCTCGTACCCGGTTTGGGAATTACTCCCGTCGGCTTGCGCATGATGTGGAGAAGCAATAAGGAACGCTTCAAACCCTATGTACTGATCAAGGGCGGCATGGTTGGCTTTACCCAGAAGGCGCTGTCGCCCGCAGCGACTTATGAGGACTTCACATTACAGTCAGGATTCGGCGTGCAGACCAAACTGACGAAGCGGGTCGACCTGCGCCTGGGGCTATGGGGCGATTTTCATTTCTCAAACGCCTACATGGTTGCGAGCGATCCCGGCACAGATGTGATGAACGCAAATTGGGGCCTCTGCTACCACTTGGGGAAACCGCGCCAATAAGTCTCGAAAATAAATAGGAAGAAGGCCCCCGGGTGCCGTACTTGATCCGGCGACTCGAATTCCTCATGAGCCGAAAACTCCTTTATACATAGATACATGCGAACAACGTGAGTCCGCTGGCCGATTACCTGTTTAAACAACTTCCGTGTCCATTTATAGATCGATTGCAGCCCGGCTCAGCCCCTCCCCAGACAACTTGCGCCGCTTGCAGCACATCCAAGCCTACCGTGCGACTCGAAAGACTGCGGTCCTGGCGAACGGCCCGGAATTCATGGTCTCGCCGACCACAAGAAGGGGTTGAAACTATGAAAATTGGCATTCAAAAACATTATTCGGTGGTTCTCTTGCTGGCGGCAGCTGGATTGGCGACCGCGCAGGAGCCAAATCCAACATCCACGCAGACCCCGTCCAATGCTGTGCCCATGCAGCAAGTGGGAATGAGGGATGACGTTCCGCTCTACAAAATCCAGGTCGTAGCCCGCGATATTCCCGCGATCAACTATTTCCATCGCAGTGCTTCCACCAAAATCGGCTTTCAGGGCACCGACCTGCTCCCCGGG
>Ga0302189_10003626_pt1 | contig 11809 bp, 9 predicted proteins | sample II_Bog_E2_2_FD_194551 | JGI IMG/M metagenome (GOLD analysis project Ga0302189, IMG submission 194551) | Peat permafrost microbial communities from Stordalen Mire near Abisko, Sweden - II_Bog_E2_2 | ecosystem: Environmental > Terrestrial > Soil > Wetlands > Peat | place: Sweden: Abisko, Stordalen...
TTGATTTATCTGGATGCCGCGGTTGATGGCGTTTTCCTGGTTCCAGACGATGCCGCGCTCGATGTTGAAGTTCTGATAGGTGAAGGTGGACTCGGCGCCCATCAGCGTGGGCAGAGAACCGATTTCAAACGACGTGGTCTTTCCAGCCAGTAACTTCACGAAGGCTACGGGGACAGGGCCGTACAGGTTGTTGGTGGTATTTGCGGCATTAACAAACGGGACACTCAACGTCGGCAGGGCATAGGCGCCCGCCTGGATGTAGTACTGAAAGTTCCCGTCTGCTTTTTGAATGAAGATCTGCCCGTTGCTCAGAGTGGCTTGCGCCGAGGTGTCACCGGGCACGGAGTTGTTCTGGAACTGCGCGAAACCGGTAATAATGCCGTTGACAGAGAGCTTGCCCAATGGGCCGGCGTCGAAGGTCGCTGGCGGAAGCCATGTCAGCGGACCCGTGAGAACGAACGTGGAAAGCGGGGCTGGTGCAGCCGCTGCTGCAGGGGCAGGTGTGGCTGCGGGAGGCGGAGCCGGCGTGGAGGCTTGTGCTACCTGCGTATCCGCCGGCGCACTGGAACTTGCGACGTCTCCGGCGGCATAGGAAACAGCCGTGAAAGTAGCGAGGGCAGCCAGGACGGCAAGGTGGCGAACAAAGCGATGGGAGTTTGTCGGGATATTAATGGCAGGCTCTCTTTCATCCGCGATCGAAATTCTCGATGCAGGGGTCGGTCAGGGGCCAGTCAGACTCGATATGGGATCAAGCATGAATCTGGTCTGAACCCTGAGTGGGAAACAAACTCAAAGGACTGCGAATGCGACAGATACTCGTCTATAGGCAATCATCATGCCAAAGTCGTAAGGAGTCCGTATGTGCGTGAAGAATTTGAAATTGGCACAGATTGCAGGTGAATTGCGAGGTCTTGGATGTTCCAAACACGACAATTTGGCTAAATTGTGTCGGGAAATGGACGGAATGAAGCGGATTTGTAATAAACACGACAAAAGACGATAGCTAGGCTGTGGAAAAGCGGGATGATATCCCTCCAGAGAAACCTGGCACGGCTCAAGGCAGGCGGCAGACCCTCACGGCGGAGTTGGCGTATGGGCATTGGAGTTGTGTGGCTGCTGCGGATTCGAGCAGCAGCCAGGTAACGCCGAGGGGACGGAGCGCGGCGAGCCGCTGTGCGTCGGTGGTAGCGGGGGCGCTGAGGGCTTGCTGCGCCGCCTGATCGCGCACCCAGTTGGCTGTGAGGACGGGCGCGATGGAGGCTTCGCCGCCGTCCTTGGAATAGTCGGCCAAGGCGCTGCGCTGGGCGATGGCTCGGAAGCACTGCGCGTCTTCGCCGGGTGCGTTGATGTAGTCGGCGTCGAGGGCGAAGAGGGCGTCCTTCGGCGTGTTGTCGCGGACCCAGAGAAAGGCCTGCGCCCAGAGGTTGCGCGGCGCGAGGCCGGGAAGCTCCAGATGATTCGAGTTGGGGAAGGCGGAGCGCGCGGCGGAAAAGCTGATGCCGCCGAGCAGAAGGATTGTGGCGGCCCATCGCCATGGGCTGCGGCGCAGGAGTCGCTCGCCCAGAGTTGCGCCGAGCGTAAGGGTAAGGACAAGGTAGACGATCTGGAAGGCGCGCAGAGGCTGCAGGCGGGCAATCAGGTGCGTGGCGGCTGTGGCGCGGGCGAAGAGCGCGGCAATGAGGCTGGAGGTTGCGCCAACGGCGACGGCCATTCGCGCCAGCGCACGGCTTGCTTCGCTCGCCCCATTCCCGTTCTGGCCGAAAAGTTGAGACGATAATTTCCACCCATTCCGCAAAGAGCGCGGAATGGATGGGGCACCCATCCACGCGAAGATCGACAGAATGGCGAGGGGCGCGGCGAGACCGAGCAGCTCGAACCAGCGCCACTGGGCGGGGAACCAGTAGGTTCGCGTGAGCGCGATGTGGATGGTGTCTGCGGATTCGGGTCTGGCGACGGCTTGCAGGCCGGCCGCCAAAGCCAGCGCGGATGCGGCGAGGGCTGCCGTTACGTAGAGACGCAGGGTGCGATTCGGCGCGCGCTCGGCGAGCAGCGTCAGGGTTGCGCCGAGGGCGTAGGCGGCCATCAGGGGATGCATTGCGGCAGCCAGAGTGAGGCTTGCGATGCAGAGAAGAAGGCCGCGGCGTTGTTGCGGATTGAAGGGAGTGCTGCTCGTGGTGATATCGAGCGCGGCGGCGAGCGCAAGAATCATTGCGGGAGTGGAGAGGCTGCGCGCCGTGGCGTAGGGGTCCATGAAGAGGAGCGCGGTTCCGGCCACAGGGAGTGTGAGCCAGCAGGCGAGGAGAACGACTGCTCCGGTGCGCGCGCGGCGGCTGGGCCAACAGCGCGACGCGAGCATCCACGCGGCGAAGAGCGTCAACCAGATGCTGGCGAGATGGAGCGCGAGAAGAACGATAGGCAGGGGCAGGCGGGTCAGTCGCACCGCGGCAGCGACGGTGGGAGCGAAGAGGGAGTGACGCATGGGTTCCAGCACGAAGGCCGTGGAGTGCGGGTAGAGCGCGGGGTCGAGAAGGCGATTTACCCCGGCGAGGTAGAGGCCGCCGTCCTCGGCGAAGGGATGGTAGCCCGCGACGGCGGCGGCAAAGAGGGTGAGAGCGCTGACCAGAGACAGGGAAAAGGCGCGCTCGCGCGGCGTCCGGTTGCTCTCGACCGAATGCGAGCCGGGCTGCGATTCAAGTGCCGCTACCGATGTCGCCAATTCCTTCCGCTCCATTCGCCGGAGCCAAGCTGCATGGCCTCTGCGTTCCATCGTCCATGCTAAACAGTTGCGGAGTAAAACGCGCTGCGGCATGGGAGACGGAGACACGCGCAAGATATTTTGAGAGGCCGGGAACCGGATGGAGCCGGGTTCCGTAGTTACGGGGCAGGAGATATTCCCCATGAAAACCATCGTTGCGCTTCTGCTCCTCGGCCTCGTTTCACCCTTCAGCACAGCCCAATCGCAAACCAGTCCGGCGCAATCGCCTGCAACAGCTTCAACGAGTACGACAGCCTCTCCCGCGAGTGCGGCAACGCCTGCGGCCACAGTATCGCCGGAGTTTGAGGCGGCTACGATCAAGCCGGTTAAGGAGCCCGCTCCCAACCGTATGCACGATAGCGAAGAAGGACGCCGGTTTCTGACGCGATACACGTCGCTGAGCGACCTTATCGTGATGGCGTACGAGTTGGACCGCCGGCAGGTGGCAGGCGGGCCGGCGTGGATCGCAAGCGATGAGTTCGACGTGGATGCGGTCGGCGACGGCATTGGCAAGCAGGACGGCAATCAGATGGTGTGGCAGGAGATGCTGCAGAGGCTGCTGGCGGATCGATTCAAGCTCACATCCCATTGGGAGGATAGGGAGCTGTCTTCATACGAACTGGTGGTTGCGAAGGGTGGGCCGAAGCTGAAGGCCGCAGACGCGAACGGTCAGTCAAACAAAGGATGCAGAGGCCTCGGGAACTGCTTTTTTATCAAAGTGCCACTCTCCGAATTTTCCAGATTTATGGGCTTCGTCGTGCTGGACAAGCCGGTGGTGGACAAGACCGGGCTGGCGGGTGAGTTCGATATCACGTTGAAGTGGACGCCGGATGAGACGCAGTTCGCCAGCATGGGCGTCCATGTGCCGACGCCGGTGGACAATCCCAATGCGCCGCCGGAGCTGTTCACGGCGATTCAGGAGCAGCTCGGATTGAAGCTGGAGGTGCGCAAGACGATGACGAAGGTCCTCGTCATCGACCACGTTGAGCGGCCTACGGAGAATTAGGGGGAAGGCCGGAACAAGCTTTGCGTACTGGCGCGGCGCTCCATGAGTGACTCAGAGATGCCTCCGGCGGTTCGCGCGGCAGAGGAAAACGTTTGCCGGAGGACGGGCGACGATACAATCAGAGTTGCATGTCTCCAACTCCTCAACCAACCGACACGCTGCTCGCTGACGGCGCGCCGCCCGATCCCAGGGCGCACGGGCCGTTCGCAGCGATCCGTCGCGCGCTGCCCGCCGGCGAGGTGATCCGCTTCCTGATGGTTGGCGTGTCGAACACACTGTTCTCGCTCGGTTTTTATTCGGCCTGCGTTGTTGTGTACAGCCACCTGCTGCCGCACTACGGCAAGCCGCTGATCGCGGACATTGCATCGATCACGTCGAAGCCGGTGTGCATTACGGTGGCATTTCTCTGTTACAAGCACTTCGTCTTCCGCACCCGCGGTCACTTTTTGAAGGAGTGGCTGCGCTGCTTCGCGGTGTACGGCGTGAGCACTCCGGCGGAGCTGATTATCCTGCCGATTGCCACCAGCATCTTTCTGCACATTGCGCCGTTGCGGGCTTCCGCGCCGTTTCTCGCCGGGGTGGTGAACTCTCTCCTCATCGCCGTGTACAGCTACTTCGCGCACAAGAAGTTTTCGTTCCGGCGATAACGGCTGCGCCGCTGACAGGTTGCGAGGCGAATAAACTGAAAGTTACGCGTAAATCTCTACGACCGGGTAAAACACACGCATGATTCGCACAATTCAGATCGCGTTGCAGGGGCGCATTCAGGCCATTCTGCTTGCCAAGTACGGAATCACGCCGGCGCAGATGGGCGCGGCGCAACTCACTGTGGAGCAGCCGCCGAATATTGCACTGGGCGAGCTGGCGCTGCCGGTGGCGTTCGAGCTGGCCAAGCGGCTGCGCAAGGCTCCGCGACTGATTGCGACGGAGTTGGCCGCGGAGTTGAACGCGCTGATTGCCAGCGATCCCACGGCGCTGGCGGGCGTGGCATCGGTGGAGGTCGCGGGCGCGGGGTACCTGAACATCCGGCTGGACCGCGTGGCAGCGGTGCAAGCGGTTGCGCGCGACAAGCACGCGGAGATTGGCGGCGAGGGATTCCGGCTGGTGGAGCACACCAGCATCAATCCCAACAAGGCAGCGCACATCGGGCACCTGCGCAACGCGATCCTGGGCGATACGTTTCAACGCCTGCTGCGGCCGGACAGCTACAAGCGCGGCTATCAGGTCGGGGTGCAGAACTACATCGACAACACCGGCGTGCAGGTGGCGGACGTGGTGGTGGGGCTGGTGCATCTGGAGGGGAAGTCGCTGGATGCGACGCGCGCGCTGCTGGAGGAATTGAGCGCGGCGGGCGAACGAATCGACTTCTATTGCTGGGATCTCTATGCGCGGGTGAGTAAGTGGTACGGCGGGACGGGAGTGGACGATGCGACTCCGCCTGCGCCCAGCGAACTGGCGCGGCGCAAGCAGATTCGGCTGGACACACTGCACGCGTTGGAGGCTGGCGGCAACGAGACGTCGGCGATTGCGGAGTTGATCTCGACCGCAGTGCTGCGGCGGCATCTGGAGACGATGCAACGGCTGGGGATCGAGTACGACTTTCTGCCGCGCGAGAGCGAGATCCTGAGCCTGCACTTCTGGGACGCGGCGCGGACGCTGATGCTGGAGCGCGGCGTGCTGTACGAGGAGACGGCGGGCAAGAACAAGGGATGCCTGGTGATGCGGCGGGCGGGACCGGCACAGGAGATCGCGGTGGAAGATTCGAGCCTGCCAGATGAGGACGCCAAGGTGATTGTTCGCTCGAATGGGACGGTCACATACGTTGGCAAGGACATTGCGTATCACCTGTGGAAGTTTGGGCTGCTGCCGGGCAAGGACTTCGGTTACGCGCGGTTTCATGAGTATCCGACGCACACCTGCTGGATATCGACCGCTGCGGCGAGCGATGCAGCTGCGCCGACCTTCGGACGGGCAGACGCGATCTACAACGTGATCGACTCGCGGCAGAACGATCCGCAGAACAACGTGATCGCGGCACTGCGCGGGATGGGATTTACCGAGGCGGCGGACCACTACACGCACTTCAGCTACGAGATGGTGGCGATGACGCCGCGTTGCGCCGAAGAGCTTGGCTACACGCTGTCGGACGAAGACAAGGCGCGGCCGTTCGTCGAGGTGAGCGGGCGAAAGGGATACGGCGTGAAGGCCGACGACCTGCTGGACAAGCTGACGGCGGCGGCGCAGGCCGAGGTGGATGCGCGGCATCCGGAGATCGACGCGGAAGAGCGGGAGCGGATTGCCAAGCAGATCGCGGTGGGGGCGCTGCGCTACTTCATGCTGCGGTTCACGCGAAACACGGTGATCGCGTTCGACTTCAAGGACGCGCTGAGCTTCGAGGGCGAGACCGGGCCGTACATTCAGTACGCGATTGTGCGCGCGGCGAATATCTTTCGCAAGGCGGAGACGACGGAAGAGGATGCGCTGGCCGCGGTCGCGGGGCTGGATATATCTGCTCTGGCGGGCGACGAGGGAACAAGCCTGTGGGAGACGTGGCTGCTGGCCGCGCGGTTGACGGCAGCGATCGAACAGGCGATTGCGACGGCGGAGCCTGCGCACCTGGCGCGTTATGCGTTCCAGCTGGCGCAACAGTTCAACAACTTCTATCACCGCTATCACATTCTGACCGAGACGGATGCCACGCGCCGCGCGCTGCTGATGGCGACAGCGGCGGTGGCGCGACGGGAGATGGTGCGCGCGCTTGGATTGCTGGGGATCGAAGCTCCGCCGGTGATGTAATCATCATTGCGGTACGAAGCTGCGCGGTTTTTCGGAGTTGATCCAGGCCATGACCCAAGAGCGGCACTGGGGCTGGAGAAAGTCGAATGCGATTCCGGCCTTTTTCTGTTCGGCGTCAACCCAGACCACCGTGCCCTGCGCCTCGAGACTTAGGCCCTCCCGGGCGAAGCGGACGGAGAGCTCGACCGGTAGACCTTCCTTGAGGGGAAGATCGCAGGCCACGCAGCAGCCGCCGTGTCCCAGCGTGAAGGCAGAGGCTTCGGCGGCCTCCTTCAGGCCATCCAACTGTAGCGTCACTCGCTGCTCGATCGGCAGCAGCGAGGGTGTCAACCATTTGTCCGCGGAATCCAACAGGCAGCGGTCCAGCGCCTCGATCAGGACTGGCCTGCTCAGGGGCTTGTCCAGCAGCGCCTCGACTCCCATGGCAAAGATCTCGCGGCGCGAGAAATTGCCATAACCCGTAACGAAGATGATTTTGGGTGGCGGCGTCTCCATCTGGTTGAGAGTGCGCACCAGTGTTACGCCGTCCATGACCGGCATGCGAATGTCGGAGAGGAGCAGGTCCACCTTTTGCGTGCGTAGGACATTCAAGGCTTCCGCGCCATTGGGCGCCGTGAAGACGCGGTACCCGTTGCGCCCCAGCCATGCCGAGAATATCTCCAGCAGCTCCAGTTCGTCGTCCACCACGAGAATGCTGGCCTGATCGGATCTCATGCGGAGGCCCCTTCTGACTGGCGGTCCAGCACGGGCAGGGTCAGGCGGAAACAGGTAGGGCCCTCGGCATCGAGCAGTACCAGAGTTCCTCCGTGGTCCTGGGCAATGGACCGCGAGACGCTGAGGCCGATCCCCATCCCAGCACCCCTGGGCTTGGTTGTGAAGAAGGTCTGCATCAGGTGCCCCCGGTCCTGCGGCGATACACCTGGGCCTCCATCCAGCACATCAATATGCACGGCCGCAGCGCCGCCGACTGCATCGGAGGCGGGCTGCATGGAGACGCGCACCTGTACCCAGGGCCGGCTGCGCGCATCGCCGTCAATGGCGTCGAAAGCGTTGTCGAGCAGGTTGACGAGGACCTGCTCGATCTGCACTTCGCGGCACTGCAGCATTGGGAGTCCTGCGGGAACCACCGTTTCCAACGCAATTCCATGGGTTGCAAAGCGCGTCTGCAAGAGCTCCACGGCCTGATCGATCAGTCCATGTATGTCGACCGGCTGCATGGGGTCGTGGGAGCCCTCATGGGCCAGCGCCTGCACTCCGCGAATGACGCGGATGGCCCGTTCAGTGGTTTTGAGAATGCTGTCGCAGGTTTGTTCCACAGTCAAGGCCGGCAACGGGAGCCCCTGGGCCGTCAACTCGGCCAGATCGCTGGCGCGCGCGTGAATAATCGCCAGCGGGTTCTTGATCTCATGGGCCAGATCGGCGGCCAGGCGGGCGAGCACCTCGACGCGCTGCCCGCGCAGGTCGCGCTCCTGCTGCAACTCGCGCTCCAGGCTCTTGCGTCCGGTGACGTCGCGGACGACCGCAGTGACAAAGAAGCCGGCCTCGGTCTTCACCGGGCTGAGGCCAATCTCCGCTGGGAACTCCGTCCCGTCCTTGCGCCGGGCATAGAGGTCACCAACGCGTTTTTCCATGGACATGGGGACTCCTGAGCGCAGAAAACCGGCCCGCTGCTGCGCGTGCGCGGCACGGCTGGGTTGCGGGACAAGTTGGTCAACATTGCTGCCAAGCAGTTCCACGCGGCTATATCCAAAGATCCGCTCGGCGGTGCGGTTTGCGATGACGATGGTCCCTCGTTCATCCACCTGCAGAATTGCGTCCGGTGCGTCCTCGATCAACTCGCGGAAGCGGCTGTCGGCAAGTTTGTGAGGAACAGCGAGGATATTCGGGGTGATTCGCAGCAGCACCACCAGGACAGCGATCAGAGCTATCGCTGCTGCAGCCTCGATGGCGACGCTAACCCAGAAGAGCGGACGCCACTGGGTCAGCACCTCCATCCCATAGGTCAACCCGCAAGCCAGGATGGATGCAGCAAGGCAGAACAGAGCGACGTTATAGCGGAAGCCGCGTCGCGAGCGCACAATCCGCAGCAGTGCGACAGAGATGGGAAAGCAGGCCAGGGCAATCAGCGACTCCGAGACGAGGTGCAGACGCAACAGTCCCGTGTCTCCCAAAGAACCGAAGCCATGAGGCAATCCCAGCAGTCCGATCATTGTCCAGACGCCTCTCAAACTAAACCATGCACATTGATCCGGCACAGCCGGAGTCCATAGTCTAGACCAGAACCGTGCGCGGGCGGCCTGTCATTCCGCGGAATAGCCTCTGACCCACTCCACAATGGAACGCACAGCGACACCAGTCGGGCCATAGGCGATCCACGGCTTTTTCTCCTCGTTCCAGGCGCAACCGGCGATGTCCAGATGCACCCAGGGCGTCTCGCCGGCGAACTCCTTGAGGAACATTGCGGCGGAGATGGCACCGCCCCAGCGGTTCTTGCCCGTGTTCATGATGTCGGCGATCTCGCTGGTGATGCGTTCGCGATAGTCGTCGGTGCAGGGAAGCCGCCAGAAGCTCTCGCCGGAGACGGCGAGGGCGTTGACGAACATGGCGCAGGCAGCCTCGTCGTTGGAGAAGAGGCCGGCGTTGAGCATTCCCAGCGCGACGACGCAGGCGCCGGTAAGCGTGGCGGCGTCGATCAGGCGGGTTGCGCCGAGGGACTTGGCGTAGTGCAGGCCGTCGGCCAGGACCAGGCGGCCCTCGGCGTCTGTGTTTACGATTTCGATGGTGGTGCCGCTCATCGCCGTCACCACATCGCCGGGCTTCGACGCGCGCCCGTCGGGCATATTCTCCGCCGCGCAGACCACAGCGATAACCTTGACCGTGGGCTTGAGGCGCGCGATTGCTTGCATCGCGCCGATCATCGCGGCGGCGCCGGCCATGTCGTACTTCATCTTCTCCATGCCGTCTCCCGGCTTCAGCGAGATGCCACCTGAGTCGAAGGTGATGCCCTTGCCGACGAGACCCAGCACGGGCACGCCCTCGGCCACGCCGCCAGCAGGCTCGTAGGTCATGACGATGAGGGCTGGAGGCTCGGCCGATCCCTTGGCCACCGACCAGAAGGCGTCCATCTTCAGAGCGCGGATTTTTTCGGTTGAGTAGACCTGGCAAGCGAGGCCAGCGTCGTCGCACATTGCCTTGGCGCGCACGCCCAACTCGGTTGGGGTAAGGACATTTCCGGGCTCGTTGACCAGCGAGCGGGTAAAGTTCTGCGCGGCGGCAACGATCAAACCCTCGGCGAAGCCAGCCTTCTCCTGCTGTTTCGTATTCTCATCTAACACTTTAGAAATAATAGATAAGTCATTCACAGAGCGATTTTTACGGTCGCTGCGATATGTATCCCAGTCCAGTTCAGCGAGTTCCGCGCCCTCTGCCAGCGCGCGCGCCGTCAGTTTGGCGGAGAGTTCCGCGAGCGGAGCAGTCATATCCGCGGACGCCTCCGGGAATGCAATCGCCAACTCGGGCACCGAGCGCGCCTTGGCTGCGCGCACGGCGGCTCCGGCACCCTTTCGCAGCCTGTCGAGCGAGAGGTCTTTCGCCTTGCCCAGCCCGACGAGCAACAGGCGATCCGGCTGCAACCCGGCTGACTTCAAGCGATCAGTCGCGTGGATCAGCGCCGTCTCTCCCAGGGCGGCCTTGAACTCACCGGGAGCGAGCGAGCGAGCCGCCTCGTCGGCGAGATCGCTCGACTGCGTAAGCAGCAGCGGACGTGGCTCCGCATTCCTGCCCGTCGCCAGGTCAACCGCAAAGACCGCAAGCATCGGCGTGTGAAACGCGCCGGCATCGGCAAACAATAGCTTGGTATTCATTCCTCTATCGTATCCCGCTTTGGGCAGCGTACGGGGTCGAAGGGGCTCAATCGGTGCTGGGTGCGAGCATGGCGTGCTGCTCGACGACGCTTTGTTCGAGGACCGTTTTATTTGGATTGGACTGTTTGTAGCGGATATGGACGCGCTTGTCTTTCATGATGCGGACGAAGGCGTCGGCGTCGGCTTCTTTGGCGAACTCGTGGATGTACTTGCCGGTGCGGTACTCGCCGACGAAGTAGGTGTAGTTCAGGGTGGCGTGGAAGTGCGAAGTTCTGCGGATCCGGGTCACAGCGCCGTTCAGGATAACGCCTTCGACCAGGGGCCAGCTCTGCGCGACACGTTCGCGGTGACGTTTGAGCCATCGACGGATGAAGAGCGCGCCCCATGCTGCGATGAAGTAGGAGACGCCGCGAAAAATTGATTTACAGAGATGAGCAGAGCCGGGAGTCATACGCCGTACGGTAGCACAGAGTGGGCGGCTTACCGCGAAGAAATTAGTGGACGCGCTGGAGGCGGGCGATGAGTTTCTCGGCGAGGGGCTTGCCGGACTCGGTCCAGAGGAGGCGGCTGGAGATGCCGCAGTTCTTTTCAATCAGAAGGGTGAAGGCGAGGAGCTTTTCGACGTTCTGCTGGATGTGGATCTGGGCGGTCTCGTCGAGGGCTTCGTCTTCGAGGGTTTGCAGCGCGGGATTGGAGCGCGGCGGATTGGGGACCCAGGGGGTGTCGATGCCGAAGTCGACCAGGAGGTGGCCGTTCTGCTCGTAACCGGCGACGTCGAAGCTGGGGCCGAAGCCGAGGATGCGGACGGTGTGGGAGCGCAACCGCCAGTCGTCGTCGTCGGGGTGGTTGAGGGAGGAGGCATCGAGATCGGGGTCGGCGTCGTCCTCGTAGCGGCTGGTGGCGAGGCCAAGGGGGCTGAATGCGGGATCGTTGCCCTCCTGGGTCCAGAGCTGCCAGCGCATCTCGAACTCGTATGCCATGTCGTCGTGGAGCTGCTCGGTGGCTTCGGCGACGGCGGCGTCGATAAGTTCGTCGGAGGTTTCGGTGGATGGATCGATTGGAACGGTGGGGTCGAAGTTGGCCGGGGGAGACTCGACGTAGATGCGCTGGTAGGTGGGCGACTCGGTGAAGTTGATGGGATAGACAGAGGCAGCGGAGATACGTTTGGCACCGACCTGGGCGAACTGGCGCAGGACGCCGGCGAGCGCGTCGGGAAGGGTCTCCAGGCGGAAATTGGGATACCAGAGGCTGAGATAGAGGCGGTCTGCCATGGAGGATCATTCTAGAGCATTTATTCAGGACTAATGCGGGGAAAGAAACTTGTACGGGGATTTATTTATATGGGGGGAGAGCGGTGCGGATGAGAAGATAGAGGGGGCGGACGGATGC
>Ga0302189_10003627_pt1 | contig 11809 bp, 5 predicted proteins | sample II_Bog_E2_2_FD_194551 | JGI IMG/M metagenome (GOLD analysis project Ga0302189, IMG submission 194551) | Peat permafrost microbial communities from Stordalen Mire near Abisko, Sweden - II_Bog_E2_2 | ecosystem: Environmental > Terrestrial > Soil > Wetlands > Peat | place: Sweden: Abisko, Stordalen...
GGCGATCGTTCAAGAGAAGAGAACCCGCGGCAGTTTCCCTTTCGCGTTTCCGGTTTTGTTTCAAGCATCCAATAAGTGTCCCCTCCCAGGCTGCCGAGCGCCGGGCGGGCCGGTTTTTTAGCCAGTTTTTTCGAATCGAGGAGATTTATATGAATGAGGCCCAGTTTCAGACTTCCACCACCGTACAGCAGACTCCTTACAGCCAGCGGGGCCTGAACTTTACGCGGCGTTTTTCTACCGATGGCGTTTCGCCTTACGACGAAATCCAGTGGGAGAAGCGCACGGCGTCAATCACCGACACCAAGGGCAACTCGATCTTCGAGCAGAAGGATGTCGAAGTGCCTGTGGACTGGTCGATGACGGCGACCAACATTGTGGCCTCGAAGTATTTACATGGGCAGATGGATACGCCGGAGCGGGAGACCGGGGTGCGGCAACTGGTGGAGCGCGTCGTCGAGACCATCCGCGACTGGGGTATGGCGGGAGGCTACTTTGCCACGGCCGGCGATGCGCAGGTGTTTCACGACGAGCTGGCGCACATGCTGCTGACGCAGAAAGTGGCGTTCAATTCGCCGGTGTGGTTCAACGTGGGCTGCGACCGTCTGGAGCCTGATTCCGACGGGCAGAACTGGCACTGGGATGCGGCGACGGGTGGCGTGAAGTATTCCGCCACTGGCTATCGCAATCCGCAGTGCTCGGCGTGCTTCATCAATTCGGTGGACGACTCGCTGGACTCGATTCTGACGCTGGCGAAGACCGAGGGGATGCTGTTCAAGTGGGGATCGGGGACGGGCACGAATCTGTCCTCGATTCGCGGCTCGATGGAGACGCTGTCGGGCGGCGGGCAGGCCTCGGGGCCGCTGAGCTTCATGCGCGGGTTTGACGCGTTTGCGGGCGTGATCAAGAGCGGCGGCAAGACGCGGCGCGCGGCGAAGATGGTGATCCTGAATGCGGACCACCCGGACATTATGGATTTCATCGACTGCAAAGCGAAGGAAGAGGCCAAGGCCTTCACGCTGATCAAGGCGGGTTATGACGGAAGCGGGCCGGATTCAGAGGCGTACTCGTCGATCTTCTTTCAGAACGCCAACAACTCGGTGCGGGTGAGCGACGAGTTCATGCGTGCGTATGAGAGCGATGGCGACGTGAGCACCTATACGGTGAAGGGCCATGAGCCGGTGAAGACCTACAAGGCTCGGGAGATCATGCGCAAGATTGCCGAGGCCACCTGGCTGTGCGGCGATCCTGGCATGCAGTTCGACACCACGATCAACAAGTGGCACACCAGCAAGAACACGGCGCGGATCAATGCGTCGAATCCCTGCTCGGAGTATATGTTCCTGGATAACTCGGCGTGCAACCTGGCGAGCTTCAATCTGATGAAGTATGTAACTCCGGCGGGTAACTTCGATATCTCCGCATACCGGCATTCGATTTCGGTGATTATCACGGCGATGGAGATCCTGGTGGATAACTCGGGCTATCCGACCGAGGCTATCTCGCGGAACTCGCACGACTACCGGCCGCTGGGACTGGGTTACGCGAACCTGGGCGCGCTGCTGATGGCCTTCGGGCTGCCCTACGATTCAGAGGGCGGGCGCGACTTTGCGGCCGTGCTGACGGCGATTATGTGCGGGCAGGCGTATCTGCAGTCGGCGATTATCGCGGCAAACTGCCCACCGATTGCTTCGGCCACTCCGCTGACCGCAGGCGTGGACCGGCAGGGCGGCGCATGCCCGGGGTTTTATGTGAACCGCGAGCCATTTTTGGATGTGGTGCGGATGCACCGCGCCGAGGTGAACAATATCGGCAAGTCGCGCACCAGCGGTGAGCCCTTCAGCGTGCCGCAGCTCGACGCGCTGATCGACGCCAGCCGCGAGTGCTGGGACCTGGCGTTGATTTATGGCGAGCGCTACGGGTACCGGAACTCGCAGACCACTGTGCTGGCGCCGACCGGCACCATCGGCTTCATGATGGATTGCGACACCACCGGGATTGAGCCGGACCTGGCGCTGGTGAAGTACAAGAAGCTGGTGGGCGGCGGCATGATCAAGATCGTGAACAACACGGTGCCGACGGCTCTATTCAAGCTGGGATACGACAACGACCAGGTGAACGCGATTGTCAGCTATATCGATGCGACGGGTACGATTGAAGGCGCACCAGGATTGAAACCGGAGCATCTTTCTGTTTTTGATTGCAGCTTCAAGCCGTCCAAGGGCACGCGGTCGATTCAATACATGGGGCACATCAAAATGATGGCGGCGGCGCAGCCATTCCTTTCGGGCGCGATTTCGAAGACGGTGAACCTGCCGCATGAGGCCAGCGTGGAAGATGTTGCCGAGGCTTACGCCGAGAGCTGGCGCCAGGGCATCAAGGCCGTTGCGATTTACCGCGATGGTTCGAAGGGCACGCAGCCGTTGAATACCAGCATGGACGCCAAGAAAGAGCCTTCAGCGCTGGACGCCGTGGGCAGCCGCGTGCTGGCCAATATCGGCGCCGGGCAACAGCCTGCCGAGGCCGATTTGAAGGCCCTGGAGGCCAAGATCGGCGAGAAACTGGAGGTAACGGCGAAGCAGGTAATCGCAGCCACCGCTGCTTTCCAGAATGCGCTTGAGGAGATTGCGAAGGCTGCCGCTGTGCCGGTGCTGACGGCTTCGGCCGCGGTTCAGCCGGCGCAGGAACAGGCAAGGGATTCAGCGCAGGATCCGAACGGTCCGCCCCGCGCAGTGCGCCACCGGCTGCCGGGAGAGCGCGCCTCGATTACGCACAAGTTCTCCATCGGCGGGCACGAGGGCTACGTAACCGTGGGTCTCTACCCTACGGGCCAGGTCGGCGAAATCTTCATCAAGATGGCCAAGGAAGGTTCGACGGTTTCAGGCCTGATGGATGCCTTTGCGACTTCAATCTCGCTGGCATTGCAGCACGGCGTGCCGCTGAAGGTGCTGTGCGAGAAGTTTGCGCACACGCGGTTTGAGCCTTCGGGCTGGACCGGCAACGAGCAGATCGGCTACGCGAAGAGCCTGATGGACTACATCTTCCGCTGGCTCAATCTGCGCTTCCTTTCGGGCACGCAGTTGACGCTGTTTGCGGGGCTCGCTCCTCAGGTGGCGCAACTGCCTGCTTCACCGAGCCTGCTTCCTGAGATGGAGCCGGACGACGATTCCGTGACCTCGCAAAACCATTTGGCCAGGCTGGCAGAAGAGGTAGCGAAGCGTCTGAACCAGGTGAGTGGCCATGGCGGCAGCCCGTCGGGAGGCGGAGGCATTCCGCCGGAGATAGGCGCTTCGTTTGCGGCGGCCGGCAATTCCACGCAGGGACTGAACCTGAGGGATCGCGGGATCTATCACGCGGCGGACGCGATGCGCGAGATGTACGACATGGGCGATGCGCCAAGCTGCGGCACGTGCGGTGCGATCATGGTGCGCAACGGAAGCTGCTATCGCTGCATGAGCTGCGGATCGACGAGCGGGTGCAGCTAGAGCACAAGCGAATTTCACTGTGGAATGCTTGTGGGTGCACCCATAAGGTGAAAGTTTGACCCCATAAGTTGAAAGTGAACTTGTAAAAGCTGAGGGGTTGAACCGGAAACCGTGGAGAGGATTCGGACGTCCTGGAAGGTGCCAGGGGTTCGAGTCCTTTCTTCAGCGCCAAAAATCCAGCAAAACATTGATTTAATTGGGCTTGGAAGGGGTTAGGAAGTCTTCCTAACAGTCTTCACATATCACAGGTCGGGTCGAGGACCCCATCCGGCTCCAGTCAGTGCGGTGAGCACTACAAAGGGCAAGACCGCGCTCAGCAGTTTACAAAATCCCTTCATTATCATTCCATCTCCTTCGCCACTGGCAATTGGCGTTGCACGTATTCCTGGTAAACCTTTTCGCACCGGTTTCGAATTTCCTCTTCGGATTTCATGGGGATTCGGGTGGTGGTGCGTTCTGGAGGGGTTCCTCAGTGAGAAATCGCTTACTCGCATTCGCTGATGAACGAACTGATGTATTACTTATTGTATTTTTTGCAAGACGGAAAACTGGTTTTCTTGGATTAATGCGTCACATCCACGATTCGCGACGTCCTTGGTGCCGACTCCGGGTAATAATCTCGACCACGTATATCGTTTTATGTACTTGTTCTATTATCTCTTGGGCGAAGTCATCCCTATTCTTTTGCACCCCGTCTGCCTGACGCGGCAATGGTGCGTTGAACTGATCGCAAGCCGAAAAGTTTACCGCTTTTGTCCGTCCTAATGAGGCCAGCGGTGTGTCCTCTGTGCAAAACGAAGTGCAGATCCGCAGCCGTTTTCGCCGCCAGGAACCAGGCAATCATTCGAAATCGGTATGGACCGCACGAGTGGGAGGTTTTGAGCAATCAGCTGGCAATCTCGAGCGGGGTTGGGAATTGTGAGCCCAGCTCGCCTTCCACTCTCAAAAGAACAGATTCCTATTGGCTAAATATCCGTATAAAAATGAATTAGATAGGGGCAATCACAGGTTGGGCATCATGTTTTTTGGGGGGGCGCAAAGGCCGCGGTCTGGATTCTGGTGAAGGGTAATGTAAAGAATTCTAAAAAAAGTCTTGCAATAAATACAAAAGTGAATACATAATTTTATTCCAAGTTCGATGCGGGAATACGTTTGCCGCGGAATGAGAACCAAAAGCAGATGCTGCAGAACGGTCGCGATCCCAAATGAGCACATCGCGGAGTTGATGTATTTCGAGCGGATTCCCTGAATCGATTGATCCCCAACTTACGAAGGCCATTAGTGGAGGAGAGAAACATGATGACGCAAGGATTTTGTCAGGTGCTGGGCTCAATTGCGGGCCGGCTTGAGTGCGTGCCGAAGAACAGACAGAAGACGACTGATAGTCGGCGAGGTGCGTTCATTGCGCCAAACAAGCTTCCAATGCGTCTGGCGGGCGCGGTGATTGCCTTCGGCCTTCTTGCTGGGATTTCAGCGAGTTCGATCGCGGGGGCGCAGGATCTGTCGACGGGAGCACTGAACGTTACCGTGGTGGACCCGAGCGACGCGGTCGTCAATGGGGCGCAGTTGGTGTTGAAGGATCTCGAAACCAATGACGTTCATACTGCGGCCACCAGGGGTGCGGGCAACGCGGTTCTCTCTTTTCTGAACCCCGCCCACTACAGCCTGACGGTCACCAAAGATGGATTCCAGACGGAAGTTTATCCATCTGTGACGATCCAGACGAACGAAGTCACCGATCTCAAGGTGATGCTTACGCTTGGCGTCGCTACTCAAACCGTTTCGGTTTCAGGTGATTCGAGTCCGCTTCTCGATACCACGCAGAATACGCTTTCGACGACCCTTGACCTCAAGCAGATTGATAACCTGCCGTTTAACGGTCGCGATCTGTATGCGCTGGCCTTCCTGGTTCCCGGAGCCGTGGGGAACAACTTCAACAACCTTCCGGGCGGAGCGGTCGACATCGGCGCCAATGGCTTCTCTACTATGACAAACCGCTTCAAGAGCGGCGGTTTCGATGCTGATGGGTCATCCATCGAAAACCGCTTGGAAGACACACAGGAGATGACGGTGCAGTCCGGGGAACTGGATGCCAGCAAGGGCGGCACCGCCGCGATGGACATTGGCTTCCTCACCAAGCGTGGCACGAACAAGTTTCACGGGGAGCTCTATGAGGATTACCGCAGCGATGCGCTGAATGCCAATGGCTGGATTAGCAACGACGTCGGTCAACCTCGCGGATTTCTACTCAAGAATGATTTCGGGGGAAGCGTAGGCGGCCCGATTCTCAAGGACAAGCTTTTCTTCTTCGCGAGCCTGGCAAACTTCCGTCAGCCTGCCAGCTTCCCGGTGGCCACAACGGTAGGGACGCCGTTGGCGCTCTCCGGTGTTTATTCCTACTTTCCGAACGGCTCCAGCACTGCAGTCACTGACAACGTGTTGCAAGCGGGCGCCAGCGCGGGGTGCTCGAATTGTCCCGGTACGATCAACCCATTGATCGCGGGTGACTTAGCAAACATAGCGTCCACTTATGGCTTGACGGGGGCGACCTTGAGCCCGCTGGATACTAACCATGAAAATCTTAATTTTCTTATCAAGGGAATCACTGTCAACAAGTATCCAACTGTGCGTCTTGACTACAACCTGACGCAGAAATTCCGTCTCACGGGATCGGCCAATGAAACCAATTCCTACAACATCAACGCGGGGGGCCCACCCTTTCCAGGGCCGCTCTATGCCAACCAGGCCTACAGCAATGTCGAAAGAAATTTCCAGATTGTGACGGGCTTCGACTGGGACCTCAAGTCGAACCTGGTGAACGCATTCAGGGTCGGCTATCTCTACACCGGGTTCACCTATAACTCGCAGGGTTTGGGCACGCCAACCGCGAGCATGGTCCAGCAAGGCGACCTGCAGTTTGGCTTCGGGCTGACAAGTGGCGTCAATGGCTTCAACTCTCTGAGGGGTGGTTCGCTTTATCCGGTGCTGAGCGTGAAGGATGACTTTATCTGGCAACGTGGCAGGCATAACTTCGCGTTCGGTGTTGAGAGCGCGACAGAGATCGATCATTATTACAACAACCAATTTGTGCCCTATGTCGGGGTGAACTATATTTCATCCGGAGACCCGGTCACGAATTCGCTTGTTAATTCACTTTCTCCTAATGCGCCCGCCTCCGCCGCAGGGGATGTTGAAGGCCTCTATGCAACCTTGACGGGGCGTATGACCTATTACAGCCTGGGACAGTTCGTGAACACGAAGACGAAACAGTTCCAGCCGGGCATCTCATTCGATTTGCACGAGAAGCTTAACCAGACCGCGCTGTTCTTAGAAGATTCCTGGAAGATGAAACCCACGATCACGTTGAACCTTGGCTTGCGCTGGGACTTTACCGGCGCTTCGAAAGACGAGACGGGATTCTATACTCATCCGACTGTAGCTGACTTGTGGGGACCGACTGGAGTGGGCCAGCTTTTTCAGCCGGGCTCGCTCACGGGGGACCAGAATCCAGTCGAAGGTCCCCAGGCTGAATCCTATAGCCCAACTTATGTGCACCCAGAGCCGAACGTAGGTTTTGCCTGGAATCCGCAGGGAGATCCGGGAACTCTGATGGGCAGGCTCTTCGGCAGCGGGAAAACCGTCATTCGCGGCAGTTACACCTTCAAGAACTACACGGAAGGAGCCCAGAATTTCTGGAATTTCGGATCGAACAATGGAGCAAATTTCAATACTTACTATTATGCCAATCCGGTTGCTCCTGGCGGCGGCACCCCAGCGCCGGGATTTTACAACGCAGGCTCTGTGAATCTGGGCGGCTCACTTCCTGCGCTTACATCAACCTCGCCATCGCCGTTCCAGCCGGTGATCCCTGAGGTGTACCAAGCGTTCAGCGGCACCGGGTATCTCACCTTCGATCCCCACATCAAGCAACCCTATGTCGAATCCTGGCAGGTCGGAATTCAGCGCCAACTGAGTGCGAACAATGTGCTTGAGGTTCGCTATGTCGGCAATGTTTCAAAAGATCAATGGCTGGGTGTGAATTACAACGAGGTCAACATCTTTGAGAATGGCTTCCTGAAGGACTTCCAGGCGGCACAAGCCAACCTGGCCGCTTCAGGAGGAACGACATTTCAGGGAACGAATCCAACGCCAATTTTTGACGAAGCCTTTGCGGCAACGGGAGCGGCCGGGAACTACACCAACGGCCAGTTCATTACGTACCTCAATCAGGGGCAGGCCGGTGCTTTCGCGAATGCTCTCGCCGGCAACCCCAGCTACCTTTGTTCGATGATCTCAACGTTCAGCGGGTGCAATCAGATTGGCACTCCCGCCACTGGAACCTATCCCATCAACTTCTTCCAGGCGAATCCTTTCGCTGCTGGGCAAGGCATCGATGAGATGACGAATTCCGGATACTCCAACTACAACTCATTGCAAGCAGATTTCCGGCAAAGGCTGAACCACGGAATGCAGTTCGATGCAAACTACACCTTGGGTCATTCGCTGGACAATAACGTCCAGGGAAGCATAACTCCAGGCATTTACGGAGGCGGCGGGAACGGAGCAGGTGGCAACGGCCCCGCTGGCAACAGCGCCCCGGGCTATTACACCCTGCGCAACAGGCATCTGAATTATTTTCCGAGTTCATTCGACATTCGCCAGGTGTTTCACCTCAGCGGGACCTACGACCTTCCATTCGGCCATAAGCAGCCTTTTTTCAACACGAACCCGATTGCAAACGCCGTGATCGGGGGGTGGACCATTGGAACGATACTCACGCGGCAAACCGGCGATCCGCATCTCTTTAATGGCGGAACACAGACTTTCAACCAGAGCGATTCAGGTATCAGTCTGACCGGTGTTAGCGTTTCACAGTTGCAGAAACAGATCGGCGTTCGTCCGGGCGTTCCGGGAAGCGGGCGGGTGAGTCTCTTCGATCCCAAGTACATTAACTCGAGCAGTGGACAGGCTAATACCCAGTACATCAGCCCGCAGTTTACGGCCGGCCAATTTGGCACACTGATGTGGCTGCATGACCCGAAGTGGATCAGCACGGATATGGCGATCACCAAAGTGATACCGCTGCCCGAGAATACGAATTTTACCCTCCAGGCCGCGTTCATCAATGCTTTCAATCATGTGGCTTGGGCAGGCATGGATACCGGTGTTCAGGACGGTACGTTTGGAACGACGAATGGAACGGCCAACGGTCCGAGGAACATTGAAATCCGCGGGAATTTCCGCTTCTAGAAATCCTGAATGCTGGAACCAGGAGCGGGGGCTCTCAGTTATCTCACTGCGAGTCCGCTCCTGGGGCACCGGGGGTGTCTTCATATCGGGAGTCCGATTTTAATGGTGGCTGCGCTGTTGTTGAGGTGGGTGCGCAAATAGCCAACTGGTAAATGGAGGAATTGTTGCTAGAATGTAAGGGAGCACCAGTTACTCGCAAAAGATGCCGGAACATGGTTCCGATGCGGGGACGAATGCATCTTCACGGTTGCTGCGAGAAGAAGACGGCGCTCGGTTATCGTTTTCCTTAAGAATGCCGTGTATGCCGGTCTTCAAAGCCACAGTGTAATTGTGAGATTGAACTAGCCGGAGAGTGAAGCACGTGACGCCTTCAGCGTTGAAAGCAGTTCGGGTTTCGAAGAAAAAGCCGGAGAAGGCAGAGCACGGAACCAGCGTAGGCGTTGCCTTTCAGCGGATTCGCGAGTTGGTGGTGCATGCGCGCCTGGCTCCCGGCACCTGGATCTCCGAGAGTGATCTGTGCGAGCACCTCAACATGAGCCGCACCCCGGTTCGCGGCGCACTTTACCTGCTGCAGCGCGAGGGTTACGTCCTTGAGCAACGCAATGGCAGCAAATCGCGCATGATCGTTGCGCCGCTCACCAAAGAAGATGCGAGCGAGTTGTATCCGATCATTGGCCGGATCGAGGGGCTCGCCGGCCGCTTCGCCGCAGCTTTGCCCAAGCCGGATCGCGAGGAACTGGCAGCCAAATTGAGGGTGGTGAACGGCAAGCTGGCGCAGATTGCTCATGAGCACAGCTTCAACGGGCCGGACATCTTCGACCTTGACCACGAGTTTCATCGGCTTGTGATTTCAGCCGGCTCAGGACCGCGCCTAAGCACTCTGCACCGTGCAATTGAGCCGCAAACAGAGCGTTATTGGCGGCTTTATGCGAGTTCGATCATCGGGGAACTGCATATCTCCGTCATGGAGCATGAAGAGATCATCGCCGCTCTCGTTGAGGGCAATCCCGACCGCCTGGAGCGTGCGATCACAGTGAACTGGGAAAATGGCTGCGGTCGCCTCGGCAAAGTCATCGATCTCTACGGCGAACGCGGTAGCTGGTAGCTAGCTTGGCGTCAGCAAAAGCCAATAGCCGGTTGATTGCCGCCGAATTTGTTTAGCGATCAGAGCGGGACTGCCTCGCGGCTCGGAACACCATCGATCAAACGTAGAATTCCCAACGGATTTGCGGCTTGCAACTCCGCCGGGACCAGTGCGTCTGGGAAGTTCTGGAAACAGACGGGTCGTGCAAAGCGATAGATGGAACGTGTCCCGACGGAAGAAAAACGGGCGTCAGCGGTGGCCGGATAGGGTCCACCGTGCACCATGGCGTGCGAGACTTCAACGCCGGTGGGGAAGCCATTGAAGAGGATGCGTCCGGCCTTTTCTTCGAGGATCGCGATTAGTTCACGATTGGCGGCGAGGTCTTCTTCCGAGCCGAGCAACGTAGCAGTGAGGTGTCCATCGAGCGCGCGGGCGGCGCGGAGATACGCCGCAGGGGAATCACAGCGAACCAGGAGAGTGTCGGGGCCGAAGATCTCTTCAGAGAGCTCGGGCTGATTGAGAAACTCATCGAGAGAACTTAAGAACAGTTGGGCGTTGGCGGGACAAGCGGGCGCGGGATCGGATGCGGTAGCCGTTGAGGCGAGCGTGGCCTGCGTGACGCGATGGCTGGCGGCACGGGCGTATTCGCGGGCGATCCCGGGGGTGAGCAGGGTGTAGGGCTGTGCCTGGGCCACAAGTTCAGTGAGCTTGGCGAGGAAGCCTGCGGTTTCGGGCTGTTCAGGGAGCAGGACGATTCCTGGCTTGGTGCAGAACTGGCCGGCGCCGAGGGTGAAGGAGTTGAAGAGCCCCTGGGCAAGAGTCTCTGGCCCCGTCTTTAGAGCGCCGGGCAAGATGAAGACCGGGTTGCCGCTGGACATTTCAGTGAAACACGGGATGGGACGCGGACGCGCGGCGGCCATGCCCATGAGAGTGCGGCCTGCTCCGAGCGAGCCTGTAAAGGTGACGGCCTGAACCAAAGGATGGCGCACCAGCGCTCCGCCGGCTTCAACACCGGAGCCGTAGATCAACGAGAACACGCCTTCGGGTAAGCCTGAATTCGCGATTGCCTGCTGAATGACGGTCGCAACCAACTCGCTGGTTCCAGGATGCGCCGAGTGGGCTTTCACAATGACCGGGCAGCCGGCGGCAAGTGCGGAGGCAGTGTCGCCACCGGCCGCGGAAAAGGCAAGAGGAAAATTGCTGGCTCCGAAGACAACCACCGGACCGAGTGGGCGCAGCATGGAGCGCAGACTGGGGCGAGGAAGTGGCTTGCGGTCTGGCAATGCAGGGTCGATGCGCGCCTCAACCCATAAGCCTTCTTCAACCACCGAAGCGAAGAGGCGAAGCTGACCGGTTGTGCGGCTCACCTCACCGAGCAAACGCGGCATGGGCAAAGCGGTTTCAAGATGTGCGCGCTCGGCCAGTTGCTGCTGAATTGCGTCGAGGCCATCGGCAATTTGACGCAGGAATGCGCCTTTAGTTTTTCCGCTTGCGGCGGAATAGGCAGGGAAGGCCTGCGCTGCGAGCTGGACCGCATGGTCCGTCTCTTGCGCAGAGACGGACGAGTAAACGGGGTCGAGCTCCTCGCCCGTGGAGGGATTGATGGCGTGGATCGCGGTGCCGCCGAGCGCGCCGCGCTGGCTGCCGAGAAAGGATTGTCCGGTCAAAGGCATGTTCTTGACTCTCGTGGATGAAACAATGTTTTAGTCGATCGTGGTTTGGCAGTGTCGTTGGTGGATTCAGCGGTTAAGGTCCGATACTACATTCTCAAGCCTTGAACGGCGTGCTGGCGATTGCGACGGCGGGGCGGTGTGCCTTGGCGTACTTGAAGGCCTTGCGCGTGGCGGCCAACTCATCGCCCACGACTTCAAGCCGTGGGCTGCGTACACGGGCTGAGCCGATGTGCGCCTCTTCCTGCACCTGTTTGATGAGTTGGATGAACTTGGGCACGGTGTCCATACGCAACATGGGCAGGAACCAGCAGTAGAGTTCG
>Ga0302189_10003652_pt1 | contig 11769 bp, 15 predicted proteins | sample II_Bog_E2_2_FD_194551 | JGI IMG/M metagenome (GOLD analysis project Ga0302189, IMG submission 194551) | Peat permafrost microbial communities from Stordalen Mire near Abisko, Sweden - II_Bog_E2_2 | ecosystem: Environmental > Terrestrial > Soil > Wetlands > Peat | place: Sweden: Abisko...
TCCACTTGGCTAGATGGTAACTGCCGAATGAATGGCGGAGCACATCCTTGGGCCATCCGGTATTTTTTGAAGTCTTCTGGATGGATTTTGACGCCCGGTAACCTGCTCTTTCTGCCATGGCCCAAAACCTGCGCCGGAAGTTAAGCGGCGCGATGGGCCCTTTATCCTTTTTGTAAGGGAGTAGCCATTTTTCGAGGTGCCCAAGAAACGGAACGATTCTTCGAGTCCTGCCTTTGGCTTTGCTCGCAGGGAGATCGATATGCCTTTCTTTGAAATCAATATCTTCCCAAGCCAGTCGCCGTGCCTCTTCCGGCCTGAGTCCGGCGAATATGCCTACAGCAACCCATGGGGTGAGATCCCCCGCCACGAGCAGCAATGCCAACGCATTAGAGGGGCTCAGGATCACCGGAGGAGTCCGTTCAATTTGCGGCCTGTCCCAACCCCGGACGGGATTTTCCGCAGTATAGCCCTGTTTGACAGCCCAGCCGAAAAGCACCGAGATATGCCGTGCTTCGATCAACTGTCCTTCAGGAGACTGTTTCAAGGCGGTGAGATATTTTTCCACTGCTGCTGTGGTAATCTCATTGAGATTGGTCTTGGTAGGAAAAGAGCGCGCGAAACGCTTCAGTTTCGCCTTAAGTTTTTCTAGATAAGCAGGTCGTTTCCCCTTTCCTTCTTTGACATCGATTAATTGAGTGATGGCATCTGTGAGAGTGACTTTTCCTCCCTTGGGTTTATTGAACTTGATTGCAAAAGAAACGGCTTTGGAAAGTTCAAGCCCTGCCTCTTGGCATCGCCGGAAGGCGTCCATCGCTTCACCTAGCTGTGTCGGGGACAGTGAGAATGCCTGTGTTCCTGATTGTTCCTTTAGCGACTGAACATCAACCTTCGGTACCGCTAGTTTTTTCGCATCGTCAGAAATCCATTTTCGGGCGTCTGCCAATGATGAAAAATTTCTAGTAACGATTTTCCCGCCAGTGAATTTTTTTCCGAGTCTCACTTTCCAATACTCCTTCTTTCCATTACTGTTACGCGTGACACCTATTCCGTTTGGTAACCCAGCAATTCGGGATCTCTTCATGACGAAAACTATCCACGATTTATCCACAAGATCAATCCCACAGTGTAAAAACGGTGGACTGAAAATCCTCGTGTCGGGGGTTCGATTCCCTCTCTAGCCACATCTCCTTATCATCCGGTGATTACAGGAATTGATCTACCAGAAATCCAAAGGCGTAGCGGCAAATCATAATTTTTCTCTCCGTTTCCATCCATGTTTTGGGATGTCTTTTAAATGAAGTTGTCCCGCTGGTATCGTATAAATCTTGGTTCACGAGTTGGGTTTAAACACCTGATAGAACATTTTAGCTGCTCCAGAGCTCCCACAATAAATTCCCATGTTCCTTCCTGGCCAAGCTGTTGTTTGCGTTGACGATTCGTTCCCGCTGGGGATCCAGGCTCTGTACAACCAGCTTCCCAAGAAAGGGAATACCTACCATATCCGCGATTTGGTGCCAGGGTGTGACTTCAACGCCCAACCCGGAGAGATGGCGGTCTATTTGACCGAACTGCGCAATCCCTGCAACAAGCTGGGGATCGAAAGGGGATTTAAGGCAGAACGCTTCGTGCCTTTGGATAGTGAGGAAACAGAGCAGGAAGCAGTCTTCCAGTTTGATGAGATTCTCCCATCACCAAACCAGGTGCCGCCAAGGAAGCCAGAGTTGGTTCCTGCATGATCTGCCCGAGCAGTTAGCTTGGAGCAACCCCGAGGGAAATCACCTCTGTCCATCGGCTATCCCTCTGTGATAGCGCTCTCGTTCAAGGGTTGCCGTAGGCAGTTCTCACGAATCGAGGCTGGGTGCTGTTTCGGTGCGGGAATTTTCCAAATGGGGGTTGCTTGGTGTTGATTCTGCTTCTTGAGGAGAAGCGCTATTCGATGTCGGTTCATCAAGTTGAATCACACCGGTGCAACCGGTAACCGGCGCTAACCGAATCGGGAAGCTTGATGTAATGAATGCTTTTGTCATGGATACAAATTGCCTCCTAACGAGAGACATGGAAATGGGGTGAAATCCCTAGTGCCCAAGAGTTCCAAGGATAGGGCATGCTCTAGTATTTCAAAGCGTGTGGGCGGGGTGCCCTAGGAGCAATGGTAGGGTTCTACCCCATGGACAATGATGTGAAAGAGGGAGAAGGTATTATTGATTATAAAACGAGACGCCATGGTTGGAAAAATCAGCAAAGTGAAGCAGCCAGTGAAGAAGACACCGGCCTCTATTCCGCAGGGAGGCGTGAATGGCCGGAAGGAGAGCGATGTCCTCCGTATCCACGCCCAAAAACTGCTCGAATCCAATCGCTTGTTGAGATTGGAAATTATTCAGCGGAAAAAAGCCGAGACAGCGCTTAAAAAAAGCGAACTGCACCAGAAGGAGTTGTTGCTGCAATCACGGAAGATGCAAGAGCAGTTACGGTATCTCTCCCATCAGCTCATCTTGGAGCAGGAGGAGCAGCGGAAAAAAATCAGCCGTGAGCTGCACGATGAAATTACCCAGATCCTGGCGAGCATCAATCTCTACCTGGCAGATTTGAAAATCGAGGCAGCCGTCAATACCAAGGGACTCTCCAAAAAAATCAACCACGCGCAACGACTGGTGCAGCGATCAGTAAAGATCATTCATCGCTTTGCAACCAGCCTCCGACCACCCGCGTTGGACGATCTGGGTATTATCCCGGCACTCAAAACCTACCTGAATGATTTTACCAAGCGGACGGGAATCCAGATTCATTTGAAGGCCTTTCCAGAGATCGAACAACTCAACATTATCAAGAGGACCGTTCTCTATCGGGTTGCCCAGGCCGCCCTTGCCAATGTGGCTCAGCATTCCAAAGCCACATTGGTGACGATCACGATACGCAAACTTACCAAATACGTTTGTCTGGAGATTCACGACAATGGAAAATCCTTTGATGTGGAGAGTGTCCTCGGGACAAAAATGAACGAACACCTTGGGCTCATCGGGATGAGGGAACGCGTCGAGATGTTGGGGGGAAGTTTTAGCATCACCTCCTCCCCGAGCCGAGGGACAAGCATTTTCGCGGAGATTCCCAGTCCGATGGGACGCATCAAACTCCCGACGGTCAAAAAATTTCCAGCCCTTTTGCACTGAAATGAAAATCATCACGATTCTACTCGCTGAAGATCACCAGATAGTCCGTCAGGGATTGCGTGTCCTGCTTGAGTCGGAAGCCGACATGAAGATTGTTTGTGAGGCGGAGAATGGCCGTCAGGCCGTGGTCATGGCCAAGGAGCACAAACCGGAAGTCCTGCTCATTGATATTGCGATGCCCCATCTGAACGGCCTCGAAACGGCCCGTCAAATTCTCCAGGCCAAGCCAAGCAGTCGCATACTGATCCTTTCGGCTCATAGCGATATCGCCTATCTCGAAAAGGCAATCGATCTCGGAGTGGCAGGATTTCTGATCAAGCAAACCTCGGCAAGCATGTTGGCCAAGGCGATTCGAGCCGTTGCGCAGGGGAAGACGTTTTTTAGTCCCTCCTTCTCCAAGCATCTTGCTGAATATGAAAAGGGGATCGGAGGGGGCTCGTCCGGAAAAAATCAGAGCAAAAAACTTACCTCGCGAGAGAGTGAGGTTTTACAACTCATCGCCGAGGGGATGGCTAACAAGCAAACAGCCTCGGAGCTTGGAATCAGCATCAAGACCGTTGAAAAGCACCGTCAGGCCCTGATGGATAAGCTGGGTCTGCACGACACCGCAGGGCTGACCAGGTATGCGATTGAGTCGGGAGTGATTGAGTCCAGCGTTCAGCCCACGACAGACTGACGTCCAGGGAAACGTTGCGGCGAATCAACAAGTAGGGTTTCACCTTATTGTTGAAAGCGGTCATCAGACCTATTGATCGTAAAAGAACATCAAATGAAAATAAAAGACACCCCTGCAGCTTTGGTACTCACCGCCTCACTGGCGTTGATCTTGTCATCCTCAGTTTTTTCCGAAGATCAAAAGGAAGACGAAAAGAAGGGAGGGAATAAACAGTCAGCCGCCCAGCCTCACGCACCTGCACCGCAACATCAGCAGGTACAACGACAGGCGGCACCGCGCGCTGCAGCTCCGCAACGAGAGCAGGTACGACAACAGGCAGCACCGCGTGCCATCTCCCAACAAGCCCAAGTGAGTCATGTTGCGAGTCAGAATGAGCGTCAGCAGCGTGTCGCTGCTCCGAATAGCATTTCACGGAATTCGCAGTCTGGAGTTTCTGGAAACCAGAACCACAAAAATCGCGTGAATTCGTCTCAGTCAGTATCAAGTCAGCAGGTAGTCAATGGGGGGGCAGTCCGATCTCCTCGCCAGCTGTCGGGAGGTGGAGGGGCGTCCCGCGCACAATCTGTCAATAACGGTGGTGGAGCTCAGCAGTATCAAGTCACGCCAAATGCCCAATATAATGGAAACAACAATTACGGAGGTCTTTGGACTCAAGCCAACACTCATAGTGACTGGAGCCACGATGGCCAGCACTCCTGGAACAACCACAACTATCGTTGGTACCAAGGGGGGTGGCTGATCATCGACGGCTTGTTTAATCCCTTCTATTCCAATGGCAATGTCGGCTACTCCAATGGTGGGTACAACGGATCATCCATGGCGAGCAGTGTTCAGTCCCGCTTGAACCAGTTGGGGTATTACAACGGTCCCATTGATGGTGATCTCGGCCCCGGAAGCCGGAATGCGATCGCAAATTACCAACGTGATAACAACCTCTACGTAAACGGGCGCATCAACAACAATCTGCTTCAATCCCTCCAATTACTTTAAGGAACTGCGCACCTGCCAAAACAATGAAAATTCCCATTGCCACCTCTTTCTTACTGGCGGCAAGTGCCGTGATGCTCACTCTGACGAGTTGCATTGTTCCTGGGGCCCCACCCAACTACGCCTATGGAAATCCAACCGTGTTCATCCCGCCACTTTATGTTCCCAGCCATGGTTACGGCTATTGGTATGGAGGCAATTACTGGGGATATCGCAAAGGATACTCATTTTATAACGGTCACTACTACAGGGCCAACGGGGCGCGCGGGGGCGGCTACGGTGGCAACAGGGGTTATGGTGGAGATGCCGGATGGAGTCGGAATGGCGGGTATTGAGGTGGATCGCACGCTCACTATCAAAATCGGTTGAGTTGTTTGGTGGAAGTTGGTGATGTGGAACGAAAAGGGAGTGCGAGTCGGTAGGGGAACACCCCATGGTACTAGCGCCGCCTTGGACTAGCTTGAATAAAGAAGGTGATGCGCTCTGGCGGATCAGCTGGAAAAGAAGTCACCAACCCCACTTTATCGAATATGAAAACACATCTCCATGACTCAAATCACGAAACAACACGACCGGTTGAAGAGGCTGGTAATCTGATGGCTGCAACGACCTCACTAGCCGAAGAAACACTCAACCAAGCCAGACATCAACTTGAGGCCGGATTGGAAGAAGGACAGGAAATCTGCCGGGATATCCAACGAAATGTTTACCATGGAGTTCATGCCGTCAAAAAGGTCCTTCACGAAAACAATTATCAGGTCCTCGCTATTGCAGCAGGCGCGGGAGCCCTCCTCGGCTTCCTTGTTGCAAGCCGCTGCCGGCACAACGCACGATGAATAATCCCTTAAAAAAAGGTATCCTGATGGAACATTCCATCGGGATCGGTACCGTGAGCGAAGAGATGGTAAGGCAACGGGCCGTCGAGTTGGCGATCATTAACGGTGGCTCTGCCCAAACCGTATCGATTATGGATTGGGAGCAGGCCAGGCGTGAGCTGACCGGTGGATCGGAGATGGATCCCAAAGAAGCGATTCTTGAGTCGGCACCTGAATCCGATCGGTGGGATCCGGTCCATGGCTCAACCGGTACCCAGGCGCCCGAAACCTCCAGTGAGGATGAGGATGAAGATGGACGCAGTGACAGTGCCCGGCTTGTGGAAGAAGGCATTCACGAGGCGGAGCACGATCGGATGCTTCAGGCCACCGAAGTGAAAACCCAATTTGATGAGCGATGATGCCAGTCTGAATCAGGAAGGCGCAGCAGAACCGGAGGAGATTTCCTTCATTGGAAGGGTTGGATCATTGGCCATCTCCGCACTTCAGGAAATCGGATGTCTGGTATGGATGATAAAAGAAACAGGGGCGGAAGTCAGGGATCGCGTTATGCGCGGCCGATCCCCGATCCGTTTAGAGCAGTTATTCTACCAGTGTGATCGTGTCGGTGTGGGTTCGGTCCCAATGGTCATCCTGCTATCGTTGTTTATAGGACTGACCATGGCGATGCTGACCGGTTATCAGCTTGAAATTTTTGGTATCGTTACGCTCGTTCCTGGGGTGGTCTCCGTATCTTTCACCAGGGAAATGGCTCCCCTCTTCACCGGCATCGTTCTGGCATCCCGAGTCGGGGCTGCCTACACTGCAGAACTCGGGGCGATGACTGCGGGAGGTGAGGTTGATGCCATCGAGGGAATGGGTATCGGGGCGCTCCGCTACCTAGTGGCTCCTAGGTTTCTGGCAATTTTTTTGATGACCCCATGCCTGAGTATGGTCTCGGTGATCTCGGGAATCTGTGGAGCGGCGTTCATCTCAAGCATTCTACTGCATCTTAGCTACGGATATTTTTATGACCAGGTGGTGAAATACCTTTTGATGAAGGATGTGCTAGCCGGGGGCATGAAGAGTTTGCTGTTCGGCGGGATTATTGGGGTGATTGCCTGTTACAAGGGATTGGCTGTGCAAGGTGGTGCCGTTGGTGTGGGCACTGCCACGACTTCGAGTGTGGTGACTGCAATCTGCGCCGTGATCGCCTGTGATTCGATCTCGAATATTTTGATCGTTACATTTTTCCCATGAACTCAACTCCGGAAACTATGGTTGAAATGCGCGGTGTTGAACTGATGTTTTCAGATAAAGCAGTTTTGGATGGCGTTAATTTTTCAGTCCGGGCGGAGGAGGTTCTGGTGATCATGGGAATGAGTGGTAGCGGCAAGAGCACCTTGCTGAGCCTGCTCATGGGACTTCTTGAACCAAACAAAGGCAGTATTTTTTTTAAGAAGGAAAATCTGACACAACTTTCACGGGCGGAACTCAATGCTGTCAGAATGCAGATCGGCATGGTCTATCAAAACGCGGCGCTTCTGAGCTCGCTAACCGTTCAGCAGAATATAGCCCTGCCACTAGAGGAGCTTTCCGACAAGAGCCGGGAGGAAATCGACACTCTGGTTGATCAGAAATTGGAGATGGTGGGACTAAAAGACATTCGGAATAAACTTCCATCCGAACTCAGCGGGGGCATGCAAAAGCGGGTGGGGCTCGCACGAGCGCTCGCGATGGATCCTAAACTCGTCCTTTTCGACGAACCTTCCGCCGGTCTTGATCCGATCAATAGCAAACTGATTGATGATCTGATCATCCGGTTAAGGACTGAGCAGAAAGTCACATCCATCGTCGTCACCCATGAAATGGACAATGCCTTTGCAGTGGCGACACGCATGGCATTCCTCGACGGGGGGAAAATTGTTTTTGACGGGACGCCGGAGGAGTTCCGTCATTCGAGACTCCCCATCATCATCAGCTTTCTTTCCTCCTTCTCCACTCACAGAAAATCCACCCCATGACCCATGAATATTCATAAAAACGAAATCACTACAGGGATTCTGGTATTAGTCACTTTAGGATTTTTTATCCTTGTAGTGATTTTTCTCGGGATGCCTGGAGTTCTTAAGCCGCTGAATACCTACCGGATTTATTTCGACAATGCGAACGGGGTCCGCCCGGGCGCACCTGTCCTCCTTGCGGGACGTGAGATTGGCAAAGTCACCTATCTGCTGTCTCCAGTACCGCTGGAAAAGCGCCCCGCAGGCCATCCCGATTATGAAGTGTCCGTCGACGTACAGGTCGCTCGCTCTGCTGAAATTTATTGCAATGACACGGCCCGATTGACTCAACAGGGAATGATGGGCCAAGAGATCATTGATTTCGTTCATGGCGATGCCACCTCGGGATTGGCGACCAATCATGCGGATTTCGTCGGCGAGCGCATTCCGGACATTTCTGAACTGGCTTCCAAAAACGTCGATCGGTTGCTCGGGCCGGAATCCGATCTGTCGCTTACGATAAAAAACACGAAGCAATTCATGGAAACCCTGAACGACTCCCGGATTCCACAAATCATCAACAATACCGAAGAGTTCACTTCACTCCTTAAGCGTGAACCATGGCGGTTAATATGGCCCGGATCAAAAGCCAGTAGCCCTCGCAAATGATTAGGAGGAAGATGAATTTTTCGTCTGCGCCTATAATAAAAAATAAGACGAAATCACTTAAAAGAATCGCTTGTGGCGCGCTGATCGCTGGAGTGATCAACGCGGGACAAGTCTCATCGGCACTAGGATCATCAAGCGGGCATCAGATATCACAAGGTTCGTCCCGGCTTGAGGCCGGTGATTACACATGGCTGCCGGAGACTTCGCCGGTCGGCCCTGTGGTCATTATTGCGAGCCTGACAGATCAGATACTCACTGTGTATCGAAACGGCAAAAAGATAGGGCGTTCCACCATCAGCTCGGGCAAGCCGGGGAGGAGCACTCCGACCGGGGTTTTTATGATCCTTCAAAAGGATGTAAAGCATACTTCAAATATCTTTAAGGGAGCCTCGATGCCCTACATGGAGCGACTCACCTGGAGCGGGGTTGCGATGCATGCGGGCAGTTTGCCGGGCTATCCGGCATCACACGGATGCATCCGTCTGCCCCTCGAATTCGCCAAAAAGCTCTACACTGTGACAACCAGTGGCACCGTTGTGTTGATTACAGATCATTGGTCACGATCCGGCAGCGGAAAATTACCGGCTCTCCTGTTCAATCCCTTGAGCAAAGGGATAACCTCGCCATCCCTAACATTCTTGGATCCTTCGAAAGCACCCGAAGGTCCCGTCTCCATCGTCGTCAGCAGTCCGGATGCGGAAATCTATGTCTACAGGAATGGTGTGGAGATCGGTCGTTCCCCAATCCGTGGGCTGGAAGGTCTCACGGGGCTTTATGTCTATTCCGCCTTGGATAAGGTGGATGCCAACGGGCGGCGCAAGTGGTTTTTAACAGCCAGTATGGTGGGTGTCGCTCCCAAGGTTAGGGATCTCATGGGGCGCGTTACGATCGATCAACAATTCCTGGACGGGACAAGATCGCTGATCAAACCAGGCACCACGCTTGTGCTCACCGATGCGCCAGTAAATGCGGGCATGCGCCGGGCTTCAAAGTTCGATATTTTCACGACGATTGAACCGTAATTCGGCGCGGCAAGCAGGATGAAGCTTGAGATGTACCAAGGAGGGTTATCACCCCATAGACGGAGGCATAACTGTTCGCGAGGCTAGTAATAATGAAAACACTATTTTCCGTATCCCTTGTCGCCATCCTCATCGCACTAGTTTCAGCGTGTAACACGATCAGTGGTGCGGGCCGTGATGTCAGTGCCACTGGACATGACGTCACCAGTGGAGCCAATGCCGTCCAGCACTCAATCCAGAATAATTGATTCTAGGTTCTTATCTGGGATGCCGAAGCCCTTGGATCACTTGGAAATAGAGGTTCTGTTTACAAGGAAATCCTGAGCTGATGCCTGACAGAGGTGCGCACCATTTTAAGGCGCGCCAGGCATCGCAGACCATTTTGAAGGTCGATTCCACAGCTGGCCTAGTTGCACTAGTTCGTTTCTGGATTCTCCCCAAAAGTTCCTCCTGCTTTCCCTCCTCGTAGCGGAGATCATCGTCCGTAAGATTTTCCCACGCCTGTTTTAGCCTGCCTTTGGTGATACTCCAGTCACCTTTGATTTCTTGTGTCTCCATCTTTGAAAGTGAGCTTTCTCAATTTCAATAAGAACCAAGATGAGTTGTCCGTGTTGTTGAAGTCGTGTTGCTGATTGGGGTATAGGATGATCCTTGAGTCGTGGTGGTGGTGGTGGTTGAAGCAGCAGGCTTTCTTTCGGTAACGCTGACGCATCCGTAGAGCATTACGAGTCCTAGTAATAGAAATGGGATATGGATTCTTTTCATGAATCCAATATGGACTCCCATTCAATCAGTAACAATGGGGTGTTCTCCCACCACTCCCACCAAAAGGTCTATCTAATAAGGGATGGCAATCCATGAAGGTGGTAAACGATGAGTTGTTCAATCCAAGCCCAGTAGGGATACACCCCATTGCATTCCTTGGCAGTTGAGGAAGACTTATGCCGTCCAATAAAAACAAAAATATGTTATACACAATTGCTGTCATTTTAATCATCCTGTGGCTGCTCGGGCTTGTCACAAGTTACACGATGGGAGGCTTTATTCATATCCTGTTGGTGGTTGCCATTATCATGGTGATTATCAATCTAGTAAGCGGACGGCGCTTATAGTCCCAGTCACCGGAATCTATGAAATACTTAGTCATTGTCGGGGCTTTTCTCATTATAGGAGGGGTCGTTTTCTTGAGTTATCAAGGCATTAGTTATACGACGAGGGAGAAGGCCATCGATATTGGCCCCGTACTGGTGACAACGGAAAAGAGTCATACCATTCCCCTCGCCCCGGCCGTTGGAATTACGATATTGATCTGCGGGGCCGGACTGGTAGTGATGGGTTTGCGCAGGGGTAATTCAGCCACCTGATCTAAACCGATCGAACCCATATTCATTTATGCCTACAAAAAAAACACAGACAACGGTGAAGAAAACAGCGGCGAAAAATCCGCTCAAGAAAAAAACAATACCTGCTAAGGTAAGCTCGAAAGCCGAACCTATCCCGCACGGGCGCGAGCATAAACTGGCCGAACAGGCGCTGAAATTCGTGGATGAAGCGGCCTCTCTGCTGCGTAGCGGTATTCGTGAAGGAGCCGCAACGACTGCCAAGTCGCGTATCGCCGCAAAGAAAAAGGCACATAATCTACTCGGGAAGGCTTCGGTCAATCTGTCCAAGGCCATTGGAGACGGTGCCTCGGTGCTTCAGGATCTCATCAAAAAGATTTAGAGCAAGTTCTTCAGGCGGTACTCAGCTGGACGCGGAATGTCGGAGGGTTTTTACAACCCGCCGTGCTTCCACGTCGAGAATGCCAGCCTGAGGCACATGTAGGTACCCCAGATCAGTCCTATGAGACCGATGACGGGGATATTCCATATTTTAGGAGGAAGTCCCGACAGGATCAGGATGGACGAGCAGATTAACACGGATGCAGCCAGGATGGCATTCGCTAGTCGGTTGGCGATCAGATCAAGGGTGACCCTCAACGGTTCGAACCCTTCGGGATCAATTTTGTGCTGCAAGGGTATATTGATCTCGCCGCGCCGGAGCCGATTCCAAAGCATTCGGAAATCACTGGGAAACTCTTCAAGAAAATCGATCGAAGCGCCCGAGAGTTTTTTCAGCAGGTTGAAGAGATGGGCTGGCTTGTATTTGTCCGCGATCAGTTTAACCGCGAAGGGCTGACCGATCTCAACAAAGTTCAATTCAGGATTCAGATCGCGTCCAATGGCTTCGACCTGTGAAAGCGCCTTGATGCCGAGGTAGAAGCTGCCCTTCATTCGAAGTCGCTGGACTCTTAACAGTTCCAAGAGACTGTTGAGCACATGTGCAAGATTGATCTGCGCGAGGGGTTTGTTGAGGTGCTTATTGCTAAAGTCTTCGACATCCCGGAGCATTTTATCAGGATTGCTCACACTACCCTCCTCGGACATGTCGATC
>Ga0302189_10003653_pt1 | contig 11769 bp, 11 predicted proteins | sample II_Bog_E2_2_FD_194551 | JGI IMG/M metagenome (GOLD analysis project Ga0302189, IMG submission 194551) | Peat permafrost microbial communities from Stordalen Mire near Abisko, Sweden - II_Bog_E2_2 | ecosystem: Environmental > Terrestrial > Soil > Wetlands > Peat | place: Sweden: Abisko...
GAAACGTTCCGGCTGGTCGGTCACCTGGTCGCGCGGGAAGTAGCGTTGGCCCTCGGGCAGCAGGGCGACAATCTTCTCCAGCAGCAGCGCGAGGCCTTCCTTCTTGCGCGCGGAGATGGGCACGACATCGGCAAAGGTATGCTGCGCGCTCCAGTGCGCAATCAGCGGCAGCAGCTCTTCCTTGCGCACGGTGTCGATCTTGTTCAGCACCAGGATGACAGGGCAGTCCAGCCGCTTCACCAGCGAGAGTGCGAAATCATCCTCCGCAGCGCTCATGGCCATGCGGCCCGTGATCTTTGAGCCGGAGGTCTTGGCTGCGTCCGGAGACTTTGTGTCCTTATCGGCTGGCCTGGCCAGGCGGTGGGTCACGTCGACGAGGAATAGCACTGCGTCCCGCGATTCCAGCGCATCCTGCACTTCCTGCATCATGCGGCGGTCGAGTTGCGTCTCCGGCTTGTGCACGCCGGGCGTATCCACCAGCACCACCTGCGCCGCGGGATGGCCGGGCTCACCCTTGGCCTTCTTCTTGAGCGGCAGTTCCAGCACACCGTGGATGCGCGTCCGCGTGGTCTGCGGCTTGTGGGTCACAATGGCGAGCTTCTGGCCCAGCAGGGCATTCAGCAGCGTAGATTTGCCGGCGTTGGGACGGCCGACGATGGAGACGAATCCGGAGCGGAAAGGCATCTCTTGATTATCTCCCGCCGCGCTCCTCGGCTGTCGCTGGCTGCGGCGTCGAAGCAAAAAATGCGCCCGCCCACACCAAGAGCACGGGGAAGAACTCCAAGGTATAGCGCGGCTCGGAGTTGTCCAGCGTCAGCAGCAGGATGGCGCGCAGCAGCAGGCTGGCCGCCATGGCAAAGGCAAGCGCCCCGTAGCGCTGCCGGCTGACGGAGAGCCACCTGCACCGCCGCCAGGCGACGAAGCCGGCGCTCCCCGCTGCAATGTAGGCGAGGTTGAGCGCGGCATAGGTGGCGGCGAAGGCGAAGTCCTTCGGGTCGTCGTGCCAGCGCCACCATTCTGCGGGGATATCCATCATCTCCGTGCGCGGGCGAAGGGTCATATCCAGAAGGCGTGCGATCGGGAGGCCGATGTAATAGAGGACTGGGTGAGCGTGGATGCGCTCGGCGGCGAGTGCGCCAAAGCGCGCGTCGATCTGTGGCGTGCCAATAGGGTTGGCGTTGTAGTCGCGAATCAGCGCTCTGGTGCGGGTGTGCAGGCTGTCGGAGTCGGCGTCGGTCCCGAGGCGGAAGGCGCGGTTGGGCAGGTCGTCGAACTGGATGGTGTCGCCGTAGTAGGGCCAGTAGACACCCTCATTGGAGGCGAACTCGAAGGCCCAGGTACGGTACCAGCGGCCAAAGCCGATGGGAGATAGCTCACCGGGATCGTTAGCATACTTGGGCACCAGCGGCTGGACGATGTGGAAGGTTCGCCAGTTGCGCACCGTCCACGGCACCAAAGGAAATAAAGCACACAGCGCGACGGCCAGCGCCGGCAATGCCGCCAGCAGCGTGTGGCCGCTCCTGCCGCTCGCCCGGATCGACGTCCACAGCATGGGGGGCACCACTGCCGCTGCGAACAGCCCCTGTTCCGGCCGCAGCAGGATGGACGCGGCCAGCGCGGCAGCCACCAGCCAGAGCCAGCGGTTGAATCCCAGGCCCGCATCCTGCCAGCGCGCGAATCCGTACAGCGTGGTCGCGATGGAGGCGAGCACCAGCGTCTCCGTCAGCGGGATGGCGACATAGTTTGCGGTGAAGGGGCACAGGGCGGCCATCCACAGGACGACGAGAGCGGCGCGTTTGCCGAAAAGGCGTCCAGCCAGGGTGCTGGCCAGCCAGCAGGTCAGCAGGTCGACTGCAACCTGGACGTACATGACTGCGTGGTAGTGCTCCATGCCGAAGAGGCGGAAGCAGAGGGCGAGGAACAGGGGGTAGCCGGGCAGACGAATGGTGGTGGGGAGCACCTGGATTGGCCCGCTGGCGGCGGCGCTGAGGTTGTAGCCATAGACGCCGTGCAGGAGCCAGTTCTTAGCGATGCCGCCGTAGATCAAGCTGTCCCCGGCGACGACTGCCAGGTGGGTGACGAACCATAGGCGCAGCAGCAATCCGGCTGCCAGGGCCGCACCTGCGAGTACGCAGAACCGAAGTCTTTCCCGCTTCATCTAGCAGCATCATACTGGAAGGGCTGCAGCATTCCGGCGGCGCGTTGACTATGTTTCAAGGGGTGCATACGATGGCGCAGGGGCAGCTTTCCGGAGACGCCAAACCTGCACCGGGCGTGGAGCGTGCTGAAGGAACCTGCGCCGACGCCAGGATCAGGTGCAACCACAGCCGGAATGCCCTCCAGCATCCAACGACAGGGAACGGCATTTAGGCAAACATGACCAAGCAGGTATTCTTCGACCCACAACGCAAACGCTGGAAGCGGCTGCGCCGCATCTTCGACATTGTTGCCGTGGTGGGCGTGTTGGTTGGTGTCGTTTTTATCATTGGCCTGGTCGAGATGACCCCGCTGCCCGAACTGCTGGTGGCGACGCCGCCGCGCCACTTCAGCCCATTGCAGACGGAGGCAACCCCGGCACGGGGAGGCGCCAAGCCGATTCGTTCCGCGCATCGCAAGACCGATCTGAAGCCGTCGGATGTCACCCTGAACTCCGGCGAAGGCCTGCGGGCGGCGTACTACGTGGAGGACGATCCGGCGAGCTACTCCTCCCTGAAGCAGCATATTCGCCAGATCGATCTGCTGTTTCCGGAGTGGCTCCATGTGATGTCCCCCGATGGGAAGCTGACATCGTATAGCCAGGACAATCGCCCGTTCGCCGTAGTGGATGCAACCGGCGTCCACGGCGTGGACCATGAGAACCGGGTCGCCAAGACGATTGCGGCGGCCGCTGGCGATACCACGCCCGCGGAGGTGTTTCCGCAGGTGAGCAACTACGATCCTGTCCAGGGCATCTACAGTTCGACAATTGGTGACTTTCTGGCGAGCCCCACGGCGCGCGGCTATTTTGTGAAGCAGATCGAACAGTTTATGGATGCGAATCCAAGCTACCGCGGGATCTCGCTGGACTTTGAGGTGATTCCCGTGGAGGCGCAGCAGAGCTACATGGCACTGCTTGCATCGCTGTACCAGGATTTTCAGGCACGTCATCTGAAGCTCTTTGTCAACGCTCCCGTGGCCGATGCCGAATACGATCTGAAGTATATGGCCGACCACTCCGACGGCCTGTTGATGATGAACTATGACCAGCACCACATGGATTCCGGGCCGGGACCCATCGCGGCGCAGGACTGGTTCGTCACCAACCTGAAGAACGCGCTGAAGGTCGTGCCCAAGGAGAAGTTGATCTGCGATGTGGGAAGCTATGGGTACGATTGGACCACCTCCATGCCGGCAAAGCCGAAGCATCGAGGGGCAGCGGTGCCGGAGCCAAAGGTGCTGGGCTCGCCGCAGGAGCTATCGACGCAGATGGCGTGGCAGACGGCGACAGAAGCGGATGCGGAGATTGAACTCGACTCCGACTCGCTCAACGTGCACTTTGCCTACGATGACGACGATGCGCACGTGCGCCACCAGGTGTGGTTCCTGGATGCGACCACGGTGCTGAACCAGATGCGCGCGGCGCGCATGATGGGCATCCAGACGTTTGCGCTGTGGCGCCTGGGCCAGGAGGACAACTCGCTGTGGAATATCTGGGACACACCGCGCCACGCCGACCCGGTGAAGGACCTGGCGGAAGTTACGCCGGGATATGACGTGAACACGGAGGGCGAAGGAGACATCCTGCGCGTGACGCGCAAGATGCAGTCCGGGCATCGCGTGGTGACGATGGACGACGACGACTCGGTCCCACTGGCATATCGCTCCATCACTGCGGAGACCATGACCTCCTACCCGCTCTCGTACACGGTGGAGCAGACGGGGTATCAGCCGAAGGAAGTGGCCATTACCTTCGATGACGGTCCCGATCCGACCTGGACGCCGAAGATCCTGGATGTGCTGAAGAAGTACAACGTCACTGCGGCATTCTTCATGATTGGCGGGGAGGCGCAGAACAATATCGGGCTGCTGCAGCGGGTCTATCGCGAAGGCCACGAGATTGGCAACCACACATTTACGCACCCGGACATCAGCGAAATATCGAATTCCGATGTCGACCTGGAATTGAACCTGACGGAGCGGCTGTTTGCGGCCGAGTTGGGGGTTCAGCCCCTCTACTTCCGGCCTCCCTACTCCATTGACCAGGAGCCGGATACCAACGACCAGGCAGCGCCTGCGGAGCGGATTCAGGACCTTGGCTATGTGATTATCGGGGATAAGATCGACACCGACGATTGGGAGGTGCGCCCGCGCAAGACTCCGCAGGAGATTACCGACAGCGTGTTCCAGCAGATGACCGACATGCAGACCCGCTCCTGGATGCGCGGGTCCATCATCCTGATGCACGACGGCGGCGGAAACCGCCAGGCGACGGTCGATGCGCTTCCAGTACTGATTACCACGCTGCGCGCCCGCGGATACACGATTGTTCCGGTGTCGCGTTTGATGGGCAAGACGCGCGCGGACGTCATGCCTCCGCTGAAGCATGACCAGGTGTGGCAGGCTCGCATCGACTACCTGGCGTTCGCTGTGTGGGCGTTCTTCAACCACTCGGTGATCGTGGTCTTCTTTGTGGGCGACGTTCTCATGAGCGCGCGGCTGATCATCATTGGGATATTCGCCGTCATCGACCGCTTGCGCAAACGCCCGAACTTTGCAGGGCCGGACTATATGCCCAGGGTTGCGGTGCTGATTCCCGCGTACAACGAAGAGAAAGTGATCGTCCGCACCATCCGCTCGGTGATGATGTCGACCTACAAGAACATTCGCGTCATCGTGATCGATGACGGGTCCAAGGACAATACCGCTCGCGCAGCGACGGACGCCTACCCCGCCGACATTGCGAACGGCCGGCTGACCGTGCTGACCAAACCCAATGGCGGCAAGGCCGATGCGCTGAACTTTGCGCTGGCCCGGACCACAGAGGAGATCTACATCGGCATCGACGCAGACGGAGTGATTGCCCACGATGCCATCGCCAATCTGGTTCCACACTTTGCCGATCCCAAGGTGGGCGCCGTCGCGGGTAACGCCAAGGTAGGCAACCGCGTGAACCTGTGGACCCGCTGGCAGGCGCTTGAATACATTACCAGCCAGAACTTTGAGCGCCGTGCACTGGACCTGTTCGATGTGGTGATGGTGGTCCCTGGAGCCATTGGCGCGTGGCGTACCGCGGCGGTAAAGCGCGGCGGCGGCTACCATACCAACACAGTGGCGGAGGACGCCGACCTGACCATGAACCTGCTGGAGCAGGGCTACCAGGTCATCTACGAGGACCGCGCGCTGGCCTTCACGGAGGCTCCGGAGAACATGGACGGGCTGATGCGGCAGCGCTTCCGCTGGTCGTTCGGCATCCTGCAAGCTCTCTTCAAACATCGCGGCGCCATTAGGAAGCGCCGTGCCATGGGCCTGTTCGCGCTGCCGAATACGCTGATCTTCCAGATCCTGCTGCCGCTGGTCTCGCCATTCATTGACCTGATGTTTGTTGCCAGCGTATTCAACTTTATCTACGACAGGCATTTCCATCCGGAGACGGCCTCATCGGCCAGCTTCATCAAGCTGCTCGTATTCTTCTTCGCGTTCCTGGCGATCGACTTCACAGCCTCTGCGCTCGCGTTCACCCTCGAACGCAAGCATCCAGCCAGCAAAGGCGATGCGTGGCTTCTGTTCCATATCTGGATACAGCGCTTCACCTATCGCCAGGTATTCTCCGTAGTTCTCTTCAAAACACTCAAGCGCGCCATCGATGGCAAGCCGTTCAACTGGGACAAGCTCGATCGAACCGCGACCATGTCCAAGCAGACGGAGAAGATCACGGAGATGCGCTGAGCCGGCAGCAGAAGCTCAGGGCTACGGAGCCCTGGGCGGAACACCGTGCGTGACGTGACGTAGCAGGAACTCCTGAAACAGGGTGCCGACAGCGCCTGTCGCCACGCCCAGCAGGGTATTGTCGACGGTCACCTGAAAACTGTGCTGGTCGCTGCTGGGGTAGTACAGGGTGGAGATGCCCGCTGAACCCAGGTTTCCCAGCACATTCGAGTAATTGGGTTGCCAGTGGCCATTGTCGCCTTTGCAGACCGCCACCGTGGAGATGGCGTAGAGCGCGCGCACCACAATGTGCCCGTGGCCGCGATAGAAGTAGCGCGGGTCCTGGTGCAGGAGCGACGGCAGCAGCGCAGCGCCTAGAAACGTGGCGCTCAACCTGTCTCCATAGGTTGCGCCATAGCGCTTCGCGTAGCCGGAGAACTCCTGGCCGTAGCCAGCGAAGTCGCCCTGCCATTGCTCGATCCCGGCGGTAACTCCGGTGGTAAAAAAAGTGATGGGGTCTCTGGACACGACAACTGCGAGTTTGAACTTCTGCTTGCGCGTGAGCGGGGCGGCATCCGACACGTAGCTGACAAAAAAATTGGGGAGGACACCCAGAATCCGCTGGTGCTCTTCCACGGTGATCTGCTGCTCGGCCAGATCCTCCATCGTAATCGCGTTCACCGTGGTGCTGATAGCTTCGACACCCAGCTCGACGGCCGGAATGGTCACATCTTCGCCCTCATGGACGACCACCACGTTGCTGATCTTCCACGGAGAGAATCCCGCGGCGCGCACTCCTACGATGTAGCTGCCGGGCGGAATGGAGGAGAAGAGAAAGCCTCCCAGCCCGTCGGACACGATGCTGCGCATCTCTTTGGAGGCAGCGTCCTCCAGCGTGACCCGCGCTCCGGCAATGGCGGCCGCGTCGGTGTCCGTGATGGTGCCTGCGACCGAGCCGGCAAGGACGGCGGGATTCTGTGCGGAAGCATCCGGCGCTGGCGGAGCAGTCTGGGCCGGCAGACGCGGCGCCGTAAGCATCAGCGCGAGCGAGAGGACGAGCCGGACGGCGCGCCGGCGGATGAGCCATTGCTGCGGTTGGACAGACCTCATAGACGCGGGCTCCTCCTTCTTCGAGTGGAACGCGGCGTGCGAAACCTATTTTTGGAAACAGAAAAGCGCAGGGTCGCATTCGCCCCCGCGCCCTCGGTTCAGTCGAAACTTGCCTAGGCTACGACTTCGATGCCCATCGAGCGTGCGGTGCCGCGAATGCTGTTGGCGGCCTTCTCGACGGTGATGGAGTTCAGGTCAGGCATCTTCTGGGCCGCGATCTGCATGATCTGCTTCTCGGTGACCTTGCCCTTCTTCTCCTTGTTGGGAGTGCCGGAGCCCTTCTCGATGCCAGCGGCCTTCATCAGCAACACGGCCGCCGGGGGGGTCTTGGTGATGAAGCTGAAGCTGCGGTCGGCGTAGACCGTGATGACGACCGGGATGGTCATGCCGGTCATCTCAGGCGTGGAGGTGCGTGCGTTGAACTGCTTGCAGAACTCCATGATGTTGACCTGCGCCTGGCCGAGTGCCGGACCGACGGGCGGTGCGGGCGTGGCCTTTCCGCCGGTGATTTGCAGCTTGACGTATCCAGTGATCTTCTTCGGTGCCATGGGGTAAATCCTCTTGTCTTCTTCTGGCCGCCAGCACATGGCTACGGCCGATTTTGTCGTACAGAATTCTTGCCTGGCGAAGCAGGCCGGCGATGGAAGCTACTCTTCCATCTTGTCGACCTTCGCGAACTCGATCTCCACTGGAGTCGAGCGCCCAAAGATCGAGACCATCACCTTCAGCGTCTGGCGGTCTTCGTTCACGTCGTCCACCGTTCCGTTGAAGTTGGCGAAGGGGCCCTCGTTGATGCGGACCTGCTCGCCCTTCTCGAACTTCACCTTCATTGAAGGCTTGTCCTTGGCGGACTCGGAGCGGAACAGGATCGAGCTCACCTCCGCCTCAGAGAGCGCGACCGGGCTGTCGCCTGTGCCCAGAAAGCCGGTGACGCGCGGCGTGTTCTTGATGACGTGCCACAGGTCGTTGTCGAGTTCCATCTCCACCAGCACATAGCCGGGCAGGAAGACGCGCTCGATGGTGTACTTCTTGCCATTGCGCAGCTCGGTCACCGGCTCGGTGGGGATCATGATGCGGCCGATGCGGTTCTGCAGGCCGAACGCCGAAATACGGCTCTCCAGCGACTCGCGCACCTTGCGCTCAAAGCCCGAGTAGGCGTGGATGATGTACCACTTGAAATTCTCGTTGACCGGCGGGGCAAGCTGCTCGGTGGGCTGTTCGCCGCCGGGGTCCTGCGCTTCCGGAATCTGCTCGTCTACCGCCATGGTGAGTGTGCCTTCTTGGTGCTTCTGTTAAGTCGGTCTCTGCTGCGTTGCCAGGGCTCCGCTGCCAGCCCTATTTCTGGGTCAGGTGGTGAATCAACTGCGTCACACCCTGGCCCACGACGTAGTCCACCAGAAAGAAGTAGCCGGCAAACAGGAACACCGTGACGACAACGATGGTGGTGGTGGACTGGACCTCGGCGCGCGTGGGCGTAATCACCTTGCGCATCTCCGCCCGCACTTCCTTCAGAAAGTCCATCAGTTCGCGGGGCCGCGACTTCAGCTTGTCCATCCCGGTAGCTTGTTGGTCTTCTACTGCAATCGTCTTTGCCATGCTGCTGCCTCTAGTCTTCTGTGTTGCCGGAATCTCGTGTGTCTTGCGTTCCTGCCAGCTCGGCCTTCGCCGGGTGAGGGGACAGGAGCGGAAACTGGCGGGGGAGCTCGGATTCGAACCGAGAAGTTCGGTTTTGGAGACCGACAGTTTAACCGTTGAGCTTACTCCCCCAGGAACTGTCGGCTTCATGCTCGTTGCCGACCGCTGAAGCCAAGGGCGGCCTTACTTCGTCTCTTTGTGCGCCGTGTGCTTGCGGCAGGTATTGCAGAACTTTGAGAACTCAAGCCGGCCCGTGGTCGTCTTCTTGTTCTTCGTGGTGGAGTAGTTCCGGTTCTTGCAGGTGGGGCATTGGAGGGTGATGATTTCGCGCATTGTTTGATACTCCTATCGTGGCCAGCCACTACGGCTGGCAAGCAGCTTGTCCGTATGGCGAGATTGCGAACCCGCCCACCTGACACGCCGCGACACAGGGCTTTAGGCCCCTGCTGCCCATCCTGAATTTTCTTGCGGAAAGAAGTGCGGTCAGGCCACGCACAACCTACTTCATTATCCAACAAAACCGCCGAAAGTGGAAGAGGGCCGGAGATGCGGTAGTGTCTGAAAAGTGCATTGGCAGTGTCTCAGTCTCAAATCCTTTCAATCTGTATGCACGTGGTGTGACTGCGTTGCTCTATCACTGAGAGCGGAGGATGGTCAGTGTTGATCTTGATTTGTGCCGCGTCACGGACTTTTCGCTCGTAGTTCGGTATACCGGCAGCCTCGGCGGGGGAATACTCAATAGAGTATTGTTCGTTGCAGTGGGCGCACTTGATAGGTGTGGGAAAACGCGCGAGGTTTGTACCGACGTGTGCTGAAATTAGGCAGCAAGTAGCTGTTGTCTTGGACATTCGCGCATTATATCGCTCATCGGCTTTTTACTCACCGCCAAAATCCCGAAGGGGGTTCGTGTTTCAACTCACTCACTCACGAACAACGCCCACGGAAGTCTACCAGACGTATGTTAGTCTGTATGCGATGTCGTAGTCGTATTCCAATAGTTAGTTTGGGATAGGTTGTGGCGCTGGGTCGCTACGTTTCCTTCCAAACGTATTCAAGTCTGCTTTACCGGTAGGGCAATGGTTTGCCCCCCGGTTCGGCCACTTTGATATGGATGGGAGGTTTTTTCATGCCCGATTTGCATTCTTGGTTGCCGATTATCAAAGCGGCATTGCCGGTCGTTGGCGGGATTGCCGTGGCCCTGATTCACGGGCGAAAATCTCCACCACCACCACCCAATATCACAATCAACACCCACAATCACTTTCACTCGAAGTGACGGCCCGAATTCAAGGGTAGTGGTCAAGTGTCGGGCTGCCACGATACGACACAAGGAGAGATAGTAATGTCCAAACAACTTCGAATTACGCACGTTGATATTTTGGAGGGGAATATGCTTGTGGCTGACCTTTCGGACGGCAGAACAGCTCAGGTCACGCTGAAACAACTTCTCTCGCTAAACCCGGTGCAACCAAGATCCAAAAAGGATTGAACGTTCATGCTCACTCACGTCCTCTCGCTTGCCATCTCTCTGCTTCCTCAAGCAGCCGGAAAACCTGAGTTACAGTCGGGAACTTTCCTCTATCGAACTTGTCAGGCTACCATTCGGGGGATGGATGGGGTGTCACGACATCTTAGTGTCAGCGACCGTATTCAAGAACTTGCTGATACTAACTACTGTCAGGGATACGTTGACGGCTTCACAAAAGGAATGATTTTTGGGGGCTTTCCCATCTGCTTCAAGGAGAATCCGAGCGTAGGAACGCTGGTGAGTGTCTATGTTGCGTACATGCAAAAACATCCGGCATCTTTGGATGAAGAGAACTACGCCGGACTCGCAAAGGCACTGATAGATGCGTATCCATGTTCTGTGACTAAATAGATGCCCCGCGTCCTGCTCACTTCGGCCACTATCGCGACGGGCGGGCTCCCACCCTTCTCTAACCCCAAACGTTCGGGTGCCCCATCCTTCGCGCTCTTTGCGAAGGGTGGGATAGTAGCCGCTCGCACCGCCCTTGTTTGATCCAATCCCTCTGCGTTTATAGTACGAATACTATATAGTGGAATTTGTGCCAACGACCGAAATAAACCGCATGGCTTCCATCTCCTGGGAGGGTGATTCATGGAAGGTGCTGAAGTCGTGGCCCAAGCCGATCCAATGGGACTTTGGCAACTCCTTACGTGAGATGCAGAACGGACGGCTCGCCAAGCTGCAAGTCAGGCCCATGCAGTCGATCGGCGCGGGGGTCTTTGAGCTGAAAGATGCCGATGAAAAGACCTGGTATCGGATGGTGTACTTAGCCCGCATCGAAGACACAATCTACGTTCTGGACTGCTTTGAAAAGAACACGGCCAAGACAGAGCGCAAGGATCTGCACACGGCCGCGGCCCGGTTGTCGCAAGTAAAACAAAGGATTCTGGAGGTGCGGAAACGTGAAAAGCGCAAGCAATAAGCCGGGACACATCACCAAAGGCGACATCTTCGATGACTTGGGCTTTTCGCCTGCGGAAACGCTGGAGATGAAGATTAAGGCGGAGATTTGGCAAGCGCTGCTGCGGCATATTCAGCAGCATGGGTTCACCCAGGCGTACCTCGTGACCACGCTCAAGGCCCACCAGCCGGATGTGAGTAATCTGCTCCGGGGCAAGATCTCGAGGATCAGTATTACAAAACTGATTCAGTTCGCAGGCAGGTTGAATCTGGACGCTCGGGTCCGAGTGACTTCCGCCAAAGCCACGAAGATTCTTCCCTCGTTGAAGGCTTCTTCGGCAAAGGCTGGCAAAAACAAACGCGAACTGATCCCTGCATAAGCTCCATTGAGGCTGACACCCGCCGACGCTTATCTGATGTGATCCAGATCACATCCTTCGCCCCCATCGGCCCATATACTCAGGTCTAGGATAGAGGCAGAATCCACCAGCCGCAGGCTTGTGTCTCCCAAAACAAAGCTCCAAAGAAACCATAACTCCAGCGCTTTGAAGATCTTGCAAACGATCTCCTTTGTTTTCAAGATCCTGCAAAATCAACCGCCGGTAAGTGGTTTGTTTGGAAGATTATGCAGAAATCGATACCCCGGGGGGGGGGTACACCATGCCGGCACCAATTCCAGACCTCAGTCGCGA
>Ga0302189_10003654_pt1 | contig 11764 bp, 9 predicted proteins | sample II_Bog_E2_2_FD_194551 | JGI IMG/M metagenome (GOLD analysis project Ga0302189, IMG submission 194551) | Peat permafrost microbial communities from Stordalen Mire near Abisko, Sweden - II_Bog_E2_2 | ecosystem: Environmental > Terrestrial > Soil > Wetlands > Peat | place: Sweden: Abisko, Stordalen...
GCGTCTTGATTTGCGATAGGGCCGTCATTGCCTGAGTGCGCGTAAAGGCCGTGACCTTCTCTTTCTTGCGCTTGCCGTCTGCATTGACATACGAAACCCACCAGCCGCTTCGATCAGTCCGCTGAAATACTCCATCGCGCTCTTTAGCCTTTGGCATTGCGTAGCGCCTCCACGCGCTTTTGAATCTCTGTGAGGTTCTGAGAAACCCACTTGCGTTCAATGTTCGTTCCGCATTTCTTGCTGACTTGCTTTGCAACCCATGCCCGCTGTTCAGCGCTACTGAGGGATTGATTTCGGAGACTCCATGCTCTCGCTGCCATGTCCAGCATCTCGGATTTCCTTCTGTCCCTGCTAGCCTTTGTGCGTTGAGCAGAAGTGTTACAGGATGGGCAGACGGTTTCGTTTCGTTGTGCGCGGGCGCGCTGATAGACGAAGTACCTATTGCATTTCGAGCAGAATGCCAAACGGTTCTGAGCAGGGCTGGCAATGAGCCGGAAAAGACAATAAGTGGCCAGTTCCTTTGCCCATAGGACACCCCCAACTTCTGGACGCAAATCCTCATTCAATTTCGGTGGGTTGAACTGGAGAAATATTGGAGGCTGATCGGAAAGGCCGCCGGGAAATCCGACATATCCCGAGAGAGCACCAATCGAAGGCGGATTTCTTTTCAACCAATTCTGAATGAGATTTCCAAGTGTTGAGACGTGGGACGGGTGGTTAAATAGACTGCGTTCTTTGGGGACATCCGCCACATCGGATCTGAACCTATGGCCAGAATCTATCCACTGATCGACAAGCTCCCGAAGAAACTTTCGGAAGTATGGCTTTGCTTGCTGCATTGCCACTCCATAGTTTCCCTTTTTGTCTCTTGGGTTTTCGAGTGACCACGTCATAGCGTGATATGGAAGCTTTACGTCCGGACCTTGATTCAAGATACGGGCGACAAGCGCGGGAATCTCGCTTTGATCGTAGTGGCCGTCAAATGGTTTCATTCTATTTGCGCCTTATCAAGTTGATGCACTAACGATTCCATGTTGCACCAGTTTGCTCTTGATTGCAAGTGTGCGGCGGGTTTTTACTTCAAGTATCCCGATGCTTCGGGGCTTGGAGGGGTTGGCAATGCAGAGCAAGATGAATCGAAGGATTGACCCGGAATTATTGGGCATGGCGGAAGCGGAGGCAATGACGGGAGTGTCCCGCTGGACATTTCGGAGATGGGCGTATGCGGGCAGAATTTCGAGCGTGAAACTGGGAAATCGCCTCATGATTTCTCGGGTGGAGCTGGACAGGGTTATCGCGGAAGGGACACGTCCGCGCCTTCAGGACGCGCACAAATGACCGCCGCTACTGTAGTGCCTGGAATCCCGCCGGAGGTTCGCGCCGCCGCTGGCCGGGGCTGGCAATTGTTCCCAGTTGACGCGAGAGGTAAACGTCCGCTGATTGGCGGCTGGCCTGAGGCTGCCTCCAGCGACATCACGCGGCTTGACTTATGGGCGCACCAGTACCCGGCTTGCAACTGGGGACTGGCCACGGGCACGGATTCCGGGCTGGTGGTGATTGACGTTGACGGCGTGGAAGGCCGCGCATCATTGGCGGACTTGGAGCGGCAAGGTCTCACGTTGCCAGTAACGCTCACAGTGACCACGGGGCGCACGGATGGGGGAGAGCATCGGTACTACCGCCCGCCGTCCGGGGTTGATATTCGCAATGACCAAAGCGGCAAGATAGGCGCACACGTTGACGTGCGGGGCACAGGCGGCTTTGTCGTGTGCCCGCCGTCCATTCATGCCAGCGGGAAACAGTATCGCTTCCTTGACCCATCCGCGCCTGTTGCAGACTTGCCCGGATGGGTAATCGGACGGCTCACAGTGCGCCCGCCAATGCCCACCGCACCGGCCAAGGCAAGCCCGCAGGTCGTGGGGAAGGGTAGCAGGACAAACACGCTGGTTTCTTTGGCAGGGACAATGCAACGGCGCGGCATGACCCTTGAAGCAATCGAAGCGGCATTGCTTGCGGAGAATGCGGCAAAGTGTGACCCGCCCTTGCCAGAGGCGAAGGTGAAAAACATTGCGGCGGACATTGTTAAGCGGTATCCAGCCGGGGAGTCTATCGTGACGGGAGCCAATTTCGTTCCTTTCGAGCGCAGCAATGAATGGCCCATACTGGCGGACCCGGCGCTGCACGGTCTGGCCGGTGACGTGGTGCGGGCTGTTGAGCCTCACTCTGAAGCGGACCCGGCGGCTGTCCTGATGCAATTCCTTACGGCCTTTGGAAACGTAATTGGGACCGGAAGCCATTGTTTAGTTGAGGCGTCAAGGCACGGTTTGAATCTGTTTTCCGTGCTGGTGGGAGAAAGCAGCAAGGCCCGCAAGGGCACGTCATGGGGGCACGTCCGGCGGCTGTTTGAGCAAGTAGATAGCGACTGGACTTCCAACCGCGTAACCGGCGGATTGAGCAGCGCAGAGGGCCTTATATCTGAGGTGCGGGATGAATCGGAGGTGCCGACAGACAAGCGGCTCATGGTTGTGCAGGATGAGTTTGCAAGCGTTCTCAGAATCATGGCTCGTGAGGGGAATAACCTTTCGCCGATACTGCGCAGCGCGTGGGACTGTGGGACTTTGCGGACGCTGGTAAAGCACGATCCGCTCAAGGCAACAAACGCGCATATCAGCATGGTTGGGCACATTACGCGGCCCGAATTGCTCAAGTATCTATCTGAGACCGAATCTCACAATGGATTCGCTAACCGGCTGCTTTGGGTTTGCGTGAAACGCAGTAAATTCCTGCCCGAGGGCGGGATGGTTCCTCTTGAAACGCTGACAGGGCTGTCAATGAGGATTGCGGATGCTGTGGAATGGGCCAAACAGGAGCGAGAGTTTCGCCGGAACGATGAAGCCCGCAAGTTGTGGACAGCCGTCTATCCCAAGTTGAGCGAAGGCGAGCCTGGATTATTGGGAGCGGCCACGAGCCGGGCGGAAGCCCAAACCCTCCGTTTGAGTGCGGTATACGCCGCTCTGGATTGCTCTTCGATCATTAGCGTAGACCATTTGTGCGCGGCGCTTGCGGTATGGGATTACACCTTTGCCTCTGCCCGTTACATCTTCGGTGACGCTACCGGCGATGCTGTTGCCGACCGCATCCGCGAGGCGTTACAGGGCGCTGGAGCGGAAGGCATGACCCGAACCCAGATACGCGACACACTAGGGCGGCACGCCTCTACCGACCGCATCGCACAGGCGCTCACTCAGCTTGCCGCGCTGGGCATCGCTTCGCACCAGATGGTGAACACGTTAGGGCGCTCCATCGAACTATGGACCGCGACCGAAGCGACAAAAGCGACCGAAGGATAGGAAGGGGAGACCTTATGTCGCATATATCGCTTATGTCGCAACGCAGAGAAGGGGAAACGGCATGAACACTTTCAGTCAAATGGCAGAGGATTGGCTTCGCCAGCAAGCGAAGGTGAACGCGCAAACGAAGGAGATTTCGCCGGTGGAAGGCCCGATAGATGAGGGCTGGGGGCTTTGGCTCCTGGAGCAGTGCGCCTTCCGTGACCGCTGGTGGGGCGGAACTGGTGCGCTATACCTTTCCCTTGCCCGCTGGTGCGCAAGCCACGGGCGGCCTATGCCAGCGTCACGGGCGGCCTTTGTGACGGCGCTACAGGGCGAAGGCTTTCAGCCCACGTCAGACGGCCTTGTCTACGGACTGGTGTTGAAGGCGGACCTGGAGGCACACGAGCAATTCCAGACCGCTCCCAACCCGGCAAGAACGAAAGTTCCAGCAAGGCGCACCCGGAGGCCACTGTGACCGCCAGCGGGCCGCTGTTCCCCGTCGGCGCGTTTTTTGCGCAGACAAGTATTTGTACTCTATCTCTGCCTCTGCCTCTGCCTGTGTGGAATTCGTTGGACGCAGTTGGACAATCTTTGACTGTCCTGGACTGTCCTGGACATTACATCCCCCCCCAATCCCCATCGGCGCAAAGGTGCGCTTGCGTGGCTGTGCCTTAGGAGAGCCGGGGACGGACCTCAGAATCGAACTGTGCAAGGTGGTTGTGTATTGGCATGATCTCGGCTATCTCGCGCGGCACAAGCCGGATTGTCTGGTGCTGACCGGGGATTATTGCACACCCTAATGCGCGCGCGCGTGGGCGTGGGTTTGCTTCCGTTGGGCCGTGTGGTGATCCGCGTAGCGATTTTCACGCCTGGAACCGAATTCCTAGACAAATTCGCGCGTGCGTGAGCGGAATTATTACAGTCCCTAAAAAGTGTTTCTGAATAATCTGACCGTAATTAAATGGTAACGGGGAAACGGATTATGCAACCAGTACGCGCGGGCGCGCGAGCGTGGGTTGAGACAGGTTTGGACGGATTGAGCCTGTTATATCTGGTTCACCGTTTTCTGGCCTACTTCGCCGGTTGGACGAAACCGGCTCCCACCCATCCGAGTGCGCGAATTGTGCCCCACGGGATGAAGAATCCAAGGACGGGAAAGAGCACAATCAAGAGGTAGAGCCATGCGGACGGGGCCAGTGTCGAATAAAGTGTTTGGCCGTCCTCTGTCTCTATCGATTCAACGCCGTAATCGTGGTTCCAGTTGACCGCCTTTATGCCGTTTTTCATCACTACCGAAGGAATCGGTATCGACTTGCTCATGTCAAGCACGGCCCCACTCGTTCCTTTGTCAGCATATTTTTCCCACGGACCGTGCTTTTGTGATGTGTCTGGGATGAAATCAGGAGCCGCCTGAATCCGTTCACCTGTCTTTGGATCAATCTGAAATGTTCTTTGGGGCTTCTGGATAGGTGCGAAAACGAGATCAGAGATATTATCAGGACAACCACTCAAGATTCCGGCTTGACGACACTTGCGCTCATGCTGCACTACCTCCGAAGCCGCTAACTGCTCAAATCTGTTGTGGCGTGTTCGTTGCGCAAGAGTGGTCTGCAATTCAACGTATGAGGCAAACCCGCCGAGAATTGCCCCTACCACTCCCAAGAGCAGGGCCAGCCGCCGCGTTCCTTCCCTAAGATTCAAGGTTGTCCGCCTCGCCTGAATCGGCCCGTCGCTTTTCAGCCCACTCTACTTCTATCCACTGGCCAATGATTCCGCCGCAAAATCCTGCAAGTGAAACACTTACCCAAAACGGTAGAGTGTGGATAGAGGCAGCGTTGATTGCAACCACTCCAATCAATGCGATAAGCGCGAGTACACGTGCAATTATCATTTCATTCACCATTACGGCAAAAGCTGTGCGTTCTTCTCCGAGATTCGCCGCTGTTCCGTTTGAAATTCTGCTCACGAGAATAGTACGCCCCGCAGGCAAGTGATTCACCTTGCCACGCTGCGCAAGCCGGACCAGAATTGAAGCATGAGCCAACAGCGCAACTCGAACGCAACGGTGAGTCTGCCCGGCAGGCAAAGACCGACTGAGGGCACCGAATCGAATTGGGGCTCCAGTGGGACTCTGACAGCGTGGCAATTTACAGAGTCCTAATGGCTATTGATGATTTGCGGTTTATCTACTTTCTGCATCGGAAAATAGACTAGCGTCTCGCACCGTCCCACAGAATGTCGAAATCATGAATAACCCTTGCAAATACTAGCCATACCGTCCTAAACTGTCTCTCAGAGTCCCACGAAAGCGCAAGCAGTTTGGGGCTCCAGCGGGACTCCATAGAGAAATTGACGCAGAAAACGCCTCTGGAGTCCCAAGAGGAGACGGAATGGCACTCACGGACGCGCAGATTAAGGGATTGAAACCCATAGCAGGTTCCCGCTACAGCAAAGCCGACGGCGGCGGCCTGTTGCTTGACGTGACGCCGGGCGGGGTCAAGTCGTGGGTATTCCGCTACCGGCTGAACGGCAAGCGGGATAAGGTGGTCATTGGCCACTATCCCGATGTGACCCTGAAGGCGGCGCGGGACGAGCGGGCGAAGATGGCGGCACAAGTTACAAAGGGAGAGTCCCCCGCCGCTGAAAAGAAGCTGGCGCGGGCTGGGCTGGCAACCAACCCATCCATGCGAGAGTTCGGAGAGCGGTACTACACGGAGCAGGTATTGAGTCGCTGGAAAGACCCGAAAACCATCCGGCGCTATCTCAACAACGAGATTTTTCCCACTCTCGGAGAAAAGGCCCTCAAGGACGTAAACGCCCTGGACGTGCAAGCTTTGGTCTACCGCAAGCGGGACAATGGGCGCGTTCAGGCCGCCATGCAACTGCGGAACGTCATAAAGCAGATATTCGACTACGCGATTGAAACTCAACTTGTGACGATCAACCCCGCCGTGATGGTGGCAACGCGATTCATCGGCAAGGCGCGCAAGCGGTCCCGTGTGCTCACTCCGAGCGAGATTCGGCTTTATCTTCGCACCGTCTACCAGTCAAACATCCGGCGGCAATTCAAGCTGGCCCTGCATATCATCCTGCTGACACTCTCCCGCAAGTCGGAACTGTTGCTGGCGCGGTGGGAGCATGTGAACTTTGAGGCCGGGGAATGGCTCATACCGGAAAAGAACGCAAAGACAGCCAAGCCGCACATCGTTTACTTGTCTACGCAGGTTGCCGCAATGTTCCGTGAGTTGAAAGCCCTTGCCGGTGACTCTGAATTGGTGATGCCGGGCCGGGGGAGCCTGGTGAGGCCTTTTGCCGACAATGCACTCAACAAGGCCCTTGATGGCCTTACGTTCGATATGGACCCGCTCACCATCCACGATTTGCGCAGAACGGGCGCAACGCTACTCACAGAGAACGGCTTCAACAAAGACGTGATCGAAAAGGCCCTGAGCCATGAGGCGGTGGGGATTCGTGCCGTCTACATCGTTGCGGAGTACGCAGAGCAGCGCAAGAAGATGCTCCAGTGGTGGGGAGATTATGTGGACTCCATCGTGACCGAATCCAAGGTGATCGTGGGAAATTTCGGCCATATGGCAAGTTGAGTGCTGCACCTAATCGTCCCAAGAAAGCCTTGACAATCTACAGAAAACCTTCAAACTAAAAGTGGGGCAGTTGGCATTGCTGCCCAAACGGGTCAATTACCAGACTCGCTAACCGGAAACAAAGCGCATCCGCCTGCGATCAAAGGCGGGGATCAAATGCCGGTCCACATCCGAGGTCTGCCGGGCTAATCAAATGCCCACAGTCGCATCCTCGGTGCGACGGAATCACCCATAAGCAACTTGTCCACTTGAGGCCGGTTTCATTCGTGCGCTCTGCGCTCATTTGACCCCAAGGCAGGACCCGAGCTGCCTCTGCTCTCGCAGAGGGGAGGTTCAACGTGCGCTTTCTGAGATTGGCAGACGTTCGCTCCCGTGTAGGTCTAAGCCGTTCGCAAATTTATCGTCTGGTATCAACTGGAGATTTTCCTAAAGCCTTTAGCCTTGGCGCGCGCGCCGTCGCATGGCTCGAATCGGACATAAACGCCTGGATTGAAAGCCGGGTAAATAGTCAGGACGCGCACAAATGACCGCCGCTACTGTAGTGCCTGGAATCCCGCCGGAGGTTCGCGCCGCCGCTGGCCGGGGCTGGCAATTGTTCCCAGTTGACGCGAGAGGTAAACGTCCGCTGATTGGCGGCTGGCCTGAGGCTGCCTCCAGCGACATCACGCGGCTTGACTTATGGGCGCACCAGTACCCGGCTTGCAACTGGGGACTGGCCACGGGCACGGATTCCGGGCTGGTGGTGATTGACGTTGACGGCGTGGAAGGCCGCGCATCATTGGCGGACTTGGAGCGGCAAGGTCTCACGTTGCCAGTAACGCTCACAGTGACCACGGGGCGCACGGATGGGGGAGAGCATCGGTACTACCGCCCGCCGTCCGGGGTTGATATTCGCAATGACCAAAGCGGCAAGATAGGCGCACACGTTGACGTGCGGGGCACAGGCGGCTTTGTCGTGTGCCCGCCGTCCATTCATGCCAGCGGGAAACAGTATCGCTTCCTTGACCCATCCGCGCCTGTTGCAGACTTGCCCGGATGGGTAATCGGACGGCTCACAGTGCGCCCGCCAATGCCCACCGCACCGGCCAAGGCAAGCCCGCAGGTCGTGGGGAAGGGTAGCAGGACAAACACGCTGGTTTCTTTGGCAGGGACAATGCAACGGCGCGGCATGACCCTTGAAGCAATCGAAGCGGCATTGCTTGCGGAGAATGCGGCAAAGTGTGACCCGCCCTTGCCAGAGGCGAAGGTGAAAAACATTGCGGCGGACATTGTTAAGCGGTATCCAGCCGGGGAGTCTATCGTGACGGGAGCCAATTTCGTTCCTTTCGAGCGCAGCAATGAATGGCCCATACTGGCGGACCCGGCGCTGCACGGTCTGGCCGGTGACGTGGTGCGGGCTGTTGAGCCTCACTCTGAAGCGGACCCGGCGGCTGTCCTGATGCAATTCCTTACGGCCTTTGGAAACGTAATTGGGACCGGAAGCCATTGTTTAGTTGAGGCGTCAAGGCACGGTTTGAATCTGTTTTCCGTGCTGGTGGGAGAAAGCAGCAAGGCCCGCAAGGGCACGTCATGGGGGCACGTCCGGCGGCTGTTTGAGCAAGTAGATAGCGACTGGACTTCCAACCGCGTAACCGGCGGATTGAGCAGCGCAGAGGGCCTTATATCTGAGGTGCGGGATGAATCGGAGGTGCCGACAGACAAGCGGCTCATGGTTGTGCAGGATGAGTTTGCAAGCGTTCTCAGAATCATGGCTCGTGAGGGGAATAACCTTTCGCCGATACTGCGCAGCGCGTGGGACTGTGGGACTTTGCGGACGCTGGTAAAGCACGATCCGCTCAAGGCAACAAACGCGCATATCAGCATGGTTGGGCACATTACGCGGCCCGAATTGCTCAAGTATCTATCTGAGACCGAATCTCACAATGGATTCGCTAACCGGCTGCTTTGGGTTTGCGTGAAACGCAGTAAATTCCTGCCCGAGGGCGGGATGGTTCCTCTTGAAACGCTGACAGGGCTGTCAATGAGGATTGCGGATGCTGTGGAATGGGCCAAACAGGAGCGAGAGTTTCGCCGGAACGATGAAGCCCGCAAGTTGTGGACAGCCGTCTATCCCAAGTTGAGCGAAGGCGAGCCTGGATTATTGGGAGCGGCCACGAGCCGGGCGGAAGCCCAAACCCTCCGTTTGAGTGCGGTATACGCCGCTCTGGATTGCTCTTCGATCATTAGCGTAGACCATTTGTGCGCGGCGCTTGCGGTATGGGATTACACCTTTGCCTCTGCCCGTTACATCTTCGGTGACGCTACCGGCGATGCTGTTGCCGACCGCATCCGCGAGGCGTTACAGGGCGCTGGAGCGGAAGGCATGACCCGAACCCAGATACGCGACACACTAGGGCGGCACGCCTCTACCGACCGCATCGCACAGGCGCTCACTCAGCTTGCCGCGCTGGGCATCGCTTCGCACCAGATGGTGAACACGTTAGGGCGCTCCATCGAACTATGGACCGCGACCGAAGCGACAAAAGCGACCGAAGGATAGGAAGGGGAGACCTTATGTCGCATATATCGCTTATGTCGCAACGCAGAGAAGGGGAAACGGCATGAACACTTTCAGTCAAATGGCAGAGGATTGGCTTCGCCAGCAAGCGAAGGTGAACGCGCAAACGAAGGAGATTTCGCCGGTGGAAGGCCCGATAGATGAGGGCTGGGGGCTTTGGCTCCTGGAGCAGTGCGCCTTCCGTGACCGCTGGTGGGGCGGAACTGGTGCGCTATACCTTTCCCTTGCCCGCTGGTGCGCAAGCCACGGGCGGCCTATGCCAGCGTCACGGGCGGCCTTTGTGACGGCGCTACAGGGCGAAGGCTTTCAGCCCACGTCAGACGGCCTTGTCTACGGACTGGTGTTGAAGGCGGACCTGGAGGCACACGAGCAATTCCAGACCGCTCCCAACCCGGCAAGAACGAAAGTTCCAGCAAGGCGCACCCGGAGGCCACTGTGACCGCCAGCGGGCCGCTGTTCCCCGTCGGCGCGTTTTTTGCGCAGACAAGTATTTGTACTCTATCTCTGCCTCTGCCTCTGCCTGTGTGGAATTCGTTGGACGCAGTTGGACAATCTTTGACTGTCCTGGACTGTCCTGGACATTACATCCCCCCCCAATCCCCATCGGCGCAAAGGTGCGCTTGCGTGGCTGTGCCTTAGGAGAGCCGGGGACGGACCTCAGAATCGAACTGTGCAAGGTGGTTGTGTATTGGCATGATCTCGGCTATCTCGCGCGGCACAAGCCGGATTGTCTGGTGCTGACCGGGGATTATTGCACACCCTAATGCGCGCGCGCGTGGGCGTGGGTTTGCTTCCGTTGGGCCGTGTGGTGATCCGCGTAGCGATTTTCACGCCTGGAACCGAATTCCTAGACAAATTCGCGCGTGCGTGAGCGGAATTATTACAGTCCCTAAAAAGTGTTTCTGAATAATCTGACCGTAATTAAATGGTAACGGGGAAACGGATTATGCAACCAGTACGCGCGGGCGCGCGAGCGTGGGTTGAGACAGGTTTGGACGGATTGAGCCTGTTATATCTGGTTCACCGTTTTCTGGCCTACTTCGCCGGTTGGACGAAACCGGCTCCCACCCATCCGAGTGCGCGAATTGTGCCCCACGGGATGAAGAATCCAAGGACGGGAAAGAGCACAATCAAGAGGTAGAGCCATGCGGACGGGGCCAGTGTCGAATAAAGTGTTTGGCCGTCCTCTGTCTCTATCGATTCAACGCCGTAATCGTGGTTCCAGTTGACCGCCTTTATGCCGTTTTTCATCACTACCGAAGGAATCGGTATCGACTTGCTCATGTCAAGCACGGCCCCACTCGTTCCTTTGTCAGCATATTTTTCCCACGGACCGTGCTTTTGTGATGTGTCTGGGATGAAATCAGGAGCCGCCTGAATCCGTTCACCTGTCTTTGGATCAATCTGAAATGTTCTTTGGGGCTTCTGGATAGGTGCGAAAACGAGATCAGAGATATTATCAGGACAACCACTCAAGATTCCGGCTTGACGACACTTGCGCTCATGCTGCACTACCTCCGAAGCCGCTAACTGCTCAAATCTGTTGTGGCGTGTTCGTTGCGCAAGAGTGGTCTGCAATTCAACGTATGAGGCAAACCCGCCGAGAATTGCCCCTACCACTCCCAAGAGCAGGGCCAGCCGCCGCGTTCCTTCCCTAAGATTCAAGGTTGTCCGCCTCGCCTGAATCGGCCCGTCGCTTTTCAGCCCACTCTACTTCTATCCACTGGCCAATGATTCCGCCGCAAAATCCTGCAAGTGAAACACTTACCCAAAACGGTAGAGTGTGGATAGAGGCAGCGTTGATTGCAACCACTCCAATCAATGCGATAAGCGCGAGTACACGTGCAATTATCATTTCATTCACCATTACGGCAAAAGCTGTGCGTTCTTCTCCGAGATTCGCCGCTGTTCCGTTTGAAATTCTGCTCACGAGAATAGTACGCCCCGCAGGCAAGTGATTCACCTTGCCACGCTGCGCAAGCCGGACCAGAATTGAAGCATGAGCCAACAGCGCAACTCGAACGCAACGGTGAGTCTGCCCGGCAGGCAAAGACCGACTGAGGGCACCGAATCGAATTGGGGCTCCAGTGGGACTCTGACAGCGTGGCAATTTACAGAGTCCTAATGGCTATTGATGATTTGCGGTTTATCTACTTTCTGCATCGGAAAATGAGCTGGATGGTTGCACCGGACGACACTTCTACTTCGGCCAGGACTGCACTTCGCGAATGATAGGCAGCATGGTCGCAACTGGCGGCGCCGTTTCCGCTGCG
>Ga0302189_10003668_pt1 | contig 11741 bp, 10 predicted proteins | sample II_Bog_E2_2_FD_194551 | JGI IMG/M metagenome (GOLD analysis project Ga0302189, IMG submission 194551) | Peat permafrost microbial communities from Stordalen Mire near Abisko, Sweden - II_Bog_E2_2 | ecosystem: Environmental > Terrestrial > Soil > Wetlands > Peat | place: Sweden: Abisko...
ATTTCCTCCGCCTCCACGAGTTCAGCTGGCAGAGTTGCTTTCGATCGCACTACTGCGGCGGTGGATAAAACGGCAACTTGTCGTTCTTGTCGTTGGCACGCTTGATGGTGATGTCATCCATCAGCAATGCGGGCGCCAACACTGTCTCCGCCACTTCGCCGAAGAAGTTGGCAACCCACAGTTCCTTGCCCGCTGCCTCCACACTGGAGCGCAGCGCGCGCTGATCCAGATCGTCGAGAGCAGCGCCGCGTACAAGTTCGCGCTTGCCGTCGACACTCACGCGGTAGAGCAGGCGCGGCCGCAGTTCGCCGCCAAGCGTCTGCACAAAATAAACGCTCTTGAGCCCGCGATCCTTGGCGAGGTCCAACAGCTTCTTGTTCAGTTCTTCATCGGTCAGGCCATCTTTCGCCGTGATTTTGAGCACTCCGATCGACGGTCTCGCCGCGCCGGCAATGCCTGCGCGTGCGTGTCCATTCGATTGCGGAAAATCCTTCACCGGCTCGCGCCCAATCAGGTAGCCCTCGAGCTTGCCATCGGTCACCAGTTTCACCACCTGCGCAGGCACACCCTCATCGTCCACGTCGTACGCGCCAACAAGGCTCTTTCCGTTGAAGGTCCTCAGCAGGGGGTCATCCACCGCGTTCAGAAAATCCGGCATCACGCGAGCATGGTAGCTGGACGCGAAGGGCCCGTTGGTGCGCGCCTCGGTGCCCAGCCTGGGCCGCGTGGCCGTGATTCCGCTGCCAAGCAACGCCCGCAGCGTATCCGTTCCGGCGTCTGCACTCAATAGAACCGGCCCGTGATATTCCTCTTCCACCAGCGGAGCCTTGCGCAAATCGGCGAGCGACGCAATCTCTTCGACCGCATGTTTCTCGAAGGCCTCAGGCGCGTCCAAACCCTTGGGCGTGACGCCAGTTGAGGAATAGGAGCGGTCGATTCGCATTCCGTCCGCAGCCTGCGTGCCCACACCAAAGGCTTCCTGATATTCGCCTTGCGACTTGCGCACGATGGTGCCCTCGCTGTTCACCAGCCAGGTGGTCGTCACGCGCCCGTGAAAGCTCGCCGAAGAATACTGCACATCGTGCTCACCGGCCTTCACGGTTGGATCGGTGCGGTAAAGCCCGCTTGCATGCGACACGCGATTCACCCATAAGGAATCGTCATAGGTTAGCTTGAGCGGCTCGGCGAGTGAAATCAGCGGAGTCTCTTTGCTGAAGTCGTCTGCCTGCGGTGGTGTCTGCACCTGCTTGAGTGCAGCCTGCTTGGCTGAGTATGCCGCGAGCGCAGCCTTGTAGGCCTGGTCCGTCCCAGCCCACAGCACCGACCGGATGGCGATTGGATCGTCGCCCAGGGCAGTCAATTCCAGTGCGCCGTCGCCGCGGCCGCCGGAGCTGTCGGTCTTGTAATCGCCCACGCGCACCGTGATGCGCGCCACCCGCTCGTGAGTGTGATCGGAACCTTCGCTGGCGCCAAACTCCGCCTTGGTCTCGTAGTCGTCGATGTCCTCGATCCGGTACTGGATAAAGAACGGCTTGGCAAAATCCTTCAAGTGCAGTTCGCTCTTGCTGCGGTCAAGCTCGGTGAGCATCGCCTTGAGCAGAGGATCTTTCTCAGCATCGGCGCGCGTCTGCTGTGCCGAGACCAACAACGGCGCACACAGAGAAGCGGCAAGAAACCCAACTCCAGCAAGTGTTGTCAACGGACGAATCGAGTTCATTGCGCCTCCTTCTTTTGGGGTGCCGCGGCCGGTGCTCCGGGGATGGATAAAATCGGCGGGCGAGCCGTGCCCTGCGCCTGCTTCTGCGTTTCCATCTCGCTCAGCAGCATCGCCGGCGCCACCGCGCTTACTGGAATAGTGCCCGACTCGGCGCCGCATTCCCCGTTGAACACTTCGCTCTTGTCGCTGGTGGCGAGAATGCGCTTCATCGCTGCCAGCGGTGTGCCCACAATACTCACGCCTCGCACCAATTCATCGGGGCGTCCATCCACATATACGCGGTAGACGACCAGCGGAATTACCGAAAATGCCTGCGGCGAGTTGCGCGTGGTGACCGCAAACCCTGAAGAGATGTCCTCGAAGTAAAGCCCGTACGGCTTGCTCTGCTTCTTCGCTTCTTCAATCAGTTGCTTGCGCAGTTCGCTCTCCGCCTCCGTTTTGGTCGAGGTTACAATCAGGTTGCCTTGGCGTCCAGTGGGCATGCGTCCAGTCTGCGCGCGGCCGTGGCCGTTTGAAGCATCGAAGTTGGCAATCGGCAGCCGCGACATGAGAAATGTCTTCAGCACGCCATCGTCGATCAGGTCCACGCGGCGAGCTTTCTGGCCCTCATCGTCATATTCATAACTGCCGCTCAGCCAGGTCTTGCCAAACGTGGTCACGGTCGGGTCATCCGCCACGGAAAGAAACGTCGGCAAAACATCCTTGCCCACTTCCTTGGTAAAGGTCTGGCCCTCCTCGTCACCGCGCTGGCGCTGGCCTTCGAGGCGATGCCCCAGCACTTCGTGGAAGAAGACCGCCGCGGCGCGTCCACTCAGAATCGCCGGTCCATCGAAGGGCTCCGTCAACGGCGCCCGGCGCAGCGCTTCAAGACTCTCGCCCAGCTCACGAATAGCCTTTTCCATCTCCGCCTGCGCCGGCAAACCCGCCACGGTCTCGGCTTCAAATGTCTGCGCTCGGAACAGGTCCATGCCGTCATCCGCGCGGGTCACGGCAAAAACTACCACGCGCGCGGCCTGGTGCGGCGCGATCACCTCAGAACCTTCAGACGAAGCAAAGTAGTCGGTTTCGTTCTGCATCGTCAGCATCACCACATTCTGGTAAACGTCAGGATATTCACGAAAGATCTTTGACAGCGCCTGCACCCGCTGCTCCCATGCGGCCTTGTCGACAACCACCAGCGGAGCCGGCTTGCCCAGGTGCGTCTGCGGGGCTTCCTTGCTGAAATCCGGCGAAGTGTCTTCTTCTTTGGCCCGCACTTCCGCCTCGGTCTTCACGCGCAGATAATTGTCCAGCGCAGTGCCGTAGCCAGTATTCGTCGCCAGCCAGAGACTACGCGCCAGCGCTTCGCGGTCGTCCGTCAGCGGCAGTTGCTGGCTGTTCACTGCTGAGCTGCGATGTGTGCCATGCGTATTGTCCAGCTTGGGCTCGCCCAGCCGCACCTGCACATCGGCGACGCGCATATGGTTTGAAGCGCTGGCAACCAATGCGCCAAACTGCGCCTGAATCGAAACCGAGCTCGCGTCGCTCACCGAATAACTGAGGAAGTAAGGCGGCAATTGCTTTTCGTCACCCTGCTTGCCCAGCGAGGTGAACGCTCGATGCAGTTCGGTTGTCATCGCGTCTAATAGAACCGGGCTTGACTGCTGCGCCGCGCTCACTGCGGGAAGAATCAATGCCGAAGCCGCAAGTATTGCGTATAGGCGAGGCTTGAGCGCAAGCTGTCTGGGTACGGCCGCAGAATTCTGTGGCAAAGGGCTGTAAGGATCGAGTAAAAGCATCTGTACCTACGATTGTCTCAAAGTCGGCTGCCGCGAAGGGGCGAATTCATGACATTTGTACGACGTGCTTTGATTGGATTCTGCTCCGCAATTGTGCTGGTTGGCTTGGTTCCGGCTTCTTGTTGCTCCCAGTCCGCTCCACCTTCGACCTCAATTGCCGCGCCCGCAAACCCGCACCAGGCCTACACTCTGCCGCCTGACAAACTCGTCAAGGCCATTGCCATCAGCCGCATCCGCAATGTTCTGGATATTGTCGGGCCGCTCTGGGGCCTCGTAGTTCTCTGGTTGCTGCTGGCTTCCCGCGCCGTTGCCGGTCTTGAGGCTTGCGTGTGCCGGATCTTCAGTCGCCGCTGGCAGCAGGGGCTGCTTTTCTTTGCTGCGTTCTTCATCGTCACCACGCTGGCCGGCCTGCCAATCGACGTTTACGGCCACCACGTCTCGCGCGCTTACGGCATCAGCGTTCAAGGTTGGGGCGGCTGGCTGGGCGACCAGGCTAAATCGCTCGCTCTCGTAGTGCTGCTGGGCGCGCCGGTGCTGCTGCTCTTTAACTGGATCGTGCGCCGCTGGCCGCGCCGCTACTGGTTCGGAATCTGGCTGGTGACGCTTCCGTTGATCGCGCTCGGGACTTTTCTTGAGCCATTGGCCGAGCCCATCTTTTACCAATATGAGCCGCTCTCAAAAAGCCACCCCGCACTCGTGGCAGATCTCGAGAAGTTGGTCGCACGCACCGGCACAGACATTCCGCCAAGTCGCATGTTCCTGATGAAGGCAAGCGAAAAATCCAACGGGCTCAACGCGTATGTCAACGGCATCGGCGCCACCAAGCGGATCGTGGTTTGGGACACGACCGCCGGCAGAATTCCCGACGACGAAATCCTCTTCATCTTCGGCCACGAAAGCGGACACTATGTTCTCAACCATATTCCCAAGGGTATGGCGATCACGACTGCTGCGCTGTTCTTCGTCTTTTGGGGCTGCGCCGGGTTTGCCGTCTGGCTCGCGCGTCGCTTCGGCGCAAGCTGGCGTCTGCAGGTCAACGACTCTGCCGCGGCGCCGCTAGCCTCCCGCACAGGCTTCGTGGTGCTCATCTTCGCCATCAGTATCGCAGGATTCGTGTTGCAACCTGCCGCCAACACCATGAGCCGCCATTTCGAGCACGAAGCCGACGTCTACGGCCAGGAAGCTATTCACGGGCTCGTCCCCGACCCGCAGAAGACCGCGGTTGCCGCCTTCAATGCGCTGGGTGAAGCGTGGCTTGAAGACCCGAATCCCAGCCCCTTCATCGAATTTTGGGGGTACAACCATCCCTCGGTTCAGACCCGCGCCAACTTCGCCGCTCACTACGATCCGTGGGCCAACGGCGGCCACGGCGAGTTCTTTGGCAAATAGGAAATGAACTAACGCCGGTAAGGAGGAGATCACCATGAAGAAGTTTCTATTCCTGCTCATCCTGAGCGCGATTCCCGTGTACGCGCAAGCTCAGAACGACGGTGTTTGGGAAGGCTACGACGGAGAGTTGACGCATGTGACCAAACAGCCGATCGAGCTGGCGGAAGCGACTCCGGCCGACAAGTTTGCATGGCGTCCCGCGCCTGGGGTGCGCTCGACGAGCGGGGTGTATATGCACATCGCGATCGCCAACTTTTATCTGTTGAGCGTTACAGGGCTGAAGGAGCCGGAAGTGACCAACAAACTCGAAAAGACGGTGACGTCGAAGGCGGATGTTATTGACTGGCTGAAACGCTCGCTTGAGGCAGTGAAGGCAGCACGCGCGCAGTTGAAACCAGGCGATCTGGAGCGCAAAGTGAAGATCGGCAATAAAGTTGTGACCGTCGATGGGATGTACCTGCGCATCATCATTCACAACAACGAACACATGGGGCAGTTGGTCGCATATGCGCGCATGAACGGGATCGTTCCGCCGTGGTCGCAGCCGGGTGCAAACTGAGAACATGGGACGAAACAGATTCAATCAAGGGAGCTCTCGATGCGGCGAAGGAAATGGATTCAGTGGGTGGTGGTGGCTGCCCTTCTGATCGCAGCGCTCATTGTGCGAATCAAGGGCGGCATACCCGTGCATATCCAGAATTCTGGACTGGGCGACTCGCCGCTGGCTCGGTGGCAAGTTATGGCCGCAGCCACGCCCTGGGTGATCTTTAGCCTTTACTGGGAAATCGCGGCCAAAAACGCGGCCGCGGCAAAGAGCTCGGAAACGAGCTTGTCGCGTGGCGTTCACCTCACGCTGACCAACCTGGCCCTGTTGCTGGAGATCGTTCAGTTCCGGTTCCTGGGACGATTCCTTCCGGTCTCCATTTTGACCATCGTTGCGGGCGTTGCCATCGAGTTGACGGGGTTGTTTGTGGCAATCTGGGCGCGACGTCACCTCGGCCGCAACTGGAGCGGCGAGATCACCATCAAAGTGGAACATGAGTTGATCCGGAGCGGGCCGTACAAGCGGCTGCGACATCCAATTTACACCGGCATTCTCATCATGTATGCCGGGACGGCTGTGGTGACGGGCACCTGGCTTGCACTGGTTGGCTTGTTAATGGCCGTGCTGGCGTATTGGCGCAAAATTCGCCTGGAAGAGGCGAACCTGCGTGTAGCATTCGGCCCGGCCTACAACGCGTATTGCCGCGAATCGTGGGCGCTGGCGCCGTGGCTGTTTTGATTGAGGATCAGGCCGGATCAAAGGCGACGAAGGGTCGGGCACGCGCCGGGAGTCCATCCGGGTGCTTCACTGCCCGCCGTCCGCATGATCTCCGTAGGTCGGATAAGGCGGCGGTTCCGCGCTCGTCGGCATCGGCCCGAGCGTCACCAGATCGGCCTGCACCTGCGCCCACTGTTGCGAATCCTTTTTTGTTGTAATGGGCGCATCGGGGTTGGCGTAATAGGCCTGGATGTCCGCCTTAATTCCGGGCGGAATCGGCTCATTGGGTTGCCGCGTCAACGAGTGCAACAGGCGGGCGTAGGTGGCATCGGTGAGTGAGTATCCGCCCGGTTGCACGACGCGTCCCGTGTCCAGATCGCGATTCGGCAGCGGATGAAGCGGATCCGACAGCGCCTGGTTGGCCTGTCCCGCGGTAGCTGCCCGCGCAACCAGATTAGCGCCCCCGGGCCGGGTCGCAGACGGCGGGGTAAATCGCTCCAGGCTCCTGCGCAATTCCGCCGTTGAGAGCACCACGCTGTGGATGTATGCCGCTTCCGTCGCCTCCGTGGGACCCTTCACATCCACCATCTTAAGCGGGCCGATTTTGGGGAGTACAAACAGCAGACCGGCCAACATGTAGGTCCCAATACCCGCTTTTCGCCGGTAGGCTTGCCAATCGTTCTCAGTAGCGACCCTGTCCGCCTCTTTCTCCATTTGCAAAGCTTCCGGCGTATTCGGGTCGGCGGGCTCGCGACGGCGTTTCAGGAGGGTAACTGCATAGGCAAGACGCGGAATGAATTCGCGCACCGCGAAACGATATGCATTTACGTTGACACGGCGTCCGCGTCTCGCCGTAAAGTCCTCGTTCAGGCCGTACGTCTGGTAAAACGCGAGAGCAAGCAACTGCACCGGCACCTCCAGCCCGATATGCCGCAGGTAGTGGACCGGCGCCATGCGGTGATGCGCAATTTCGTTGATGTCAAACGCAAATTCCGTTTGCACATGCTGCCGCTCGCCCTGGGCGTAATTCACTACCGGACCATATCGCGCGCGAAGTTTGGGAAATTCGACGGGAACCGCGAGGTTGATCGCCTCCGCATGTCCAACCGAGTCGCCAATGTAGTGCGAAAGCGCCCCCACCGCGAAGGCGAGTTCATTCGCATTTCGCGCATCGCGCAACAGGTTCACGACGAAATCCCCGGAGCGCACGTAGTGGGTAAGGTCGGAGTAAGCGACATCGCCAAAAGGGTAATATCCAATGTCCTGGATTACGCACCCGCCATACGCGTAGGCCCGCGCACGCTCCAGGTCAGCGGGCGTCAACCCCGGATAGTGGCTCAGCAGCAGCGGAACAATGGAGTCATGCCATGTAAGGTCGATCAACTGCTCATGCGTCAACAATGAATATGCGCTGGCCTTGCCGCCCCAGGGCAATAAGAGCACCAGCAATACCAAAGCGATCGTCCGCAATCTCTGCAATGGGCCGAATCCTCCCAATTAACTTTGATGCAAACCATTTTTCGGTGCCTCACCCATTAAAATAGGCCTATGCAGTTCCTCTCGGTTTCCCGCCGCCGCACCGACCAGTTCCCACCCGAGGCCTTCGCCCCCGAACTCACCGCCCGGGAGGGCCAGCGCGTCAAGGCGCTCTATGCATCCGACCTGCTCCGCCAGATCTGGATGCGCGGCGACATCCCCGGCGCGGCTATCCTCTGGGAGGCCCCGAGCGAGGCGGAAGTCCGCCCTCGCCAGCCTGCCCATCTTCCAGGCCGGCATGCTTGAGATTCTGCTGGTGGTCCCGCTTGAACCCTACCCTGGTTTTGGCCCTGCGCAATGACTTTGCTTTAATGCGCCAGGTCTTCACCCTGTGCAACCGTCATTTTTCCCTCATGCTCCCCAGGTCGTACACTAGGGAGTCGAGTTCCAAAATTCTTTAAACGAGGAGCCTGCTCGCCCATGGCCTACCCAACCAACTACCGCTACACCCGCGAACATGAGTGGATTTCGCTCGACGGCTCCGTCGGAACCGTCGGCATCACCGACTACGCCCAAAACTCCCTCGGGGACATCGTCTATGTGGATGCGCCCAAGGTCGGCGACACGGTCACTGCCAACGCTACTTTCGGGTCTGTCGAGAGCGTCAAGGCCGTCAGCGACCTCTACTCGCCTGTCACCGGCACCGTGACCGCGGTGAACGAGGAGCTGAAAAACTCTCCGGACAAGATCAATGAGGCGCCCCACGAGGCCTGGATCATCAAAGTCGAGCTATCCGATCCCGCCGAGTTTGAGAAACTCCTGGACGCCGCGGCGTACGAGACGTTTATTTCAGAAGAGACGGGAAACTAGGAGCTAGCTTTCAGTCGTCAGCTTTCAGCTCTCAGCTTGCTTTTCGGAGCTATGGGGCTGGATTGACTCACCCGGAACTTTTGTAAATCTAATGCAACGTAATCCAAGCAAAGGGCTTTTAGCTGAAGGCTAGAAGCTAGGAGCTGAAAGCTGAAATGCGCTACCTGCCCAAATCGCCTGCTGAACGTGAACAGATGCTTGCCGAGATCGGCGCTGCCTCGATTGACGACCTGTTCGCCGTCATCCCCGCCGAGTATCGGCTTGACCGCGACCTTGACGTGCCGCGCCAGATGGCGGAGAGCGAGATCATCGACTACTTCAAAGCCGCCGCGGACAAAAATGCAACGGGCTTCGCCAGCTTCCTCGGCGCGGGCGCCTATCGTCATTACCGGCCGGTGATTATCGATACCTTGGTCCAGCGCGGCGAGTTTCTCACCAGCTACACTCCGTACCAGCCCGAGATTACGCAGGGCACACTGCAGGCCATCTTCGAGTTCCAGACCATGATTGCCGAGCTCACCGGCATGGACGTGGCCAACGCCAGCATGTACGACGGTTCAACCGGCGCAGCGGAGGCCGTGATGATGGCCGTGCGCGTCACCGGACGGCACAAGGCCGTGGTGGCAAAGACCGTCCATCCCGAGTATCGCGAAGTGCTGGCCACCTACGCAAAACACCAGGGACTGCCATCGACGCTGGTGGGCTATGACCCAAAGACTGGGCGCATTGACCTGGCGCAACTTGAAGAGAAAGTTACCGCAGAGACTGCTGCCGTGCTCGTCCAGAGCCCCAACTTCTTTGGCATCATTGAGGACATTCCAGCGATCGCGGCGATTGCGCATGCAAAGGGTGCGCTGCTGATTGTGTCGATTGCGGAAGCGGTTTCACTGGGCGTGGTGCGGCCTCCGGTTGAGGCGGACATTGTGAGCATGGAGGCGCAGTCGTTTGGCGTGGCGCTCAGCTATGGCGGGCCGTTCTGCGGAGTGATTGCAGCGAAAGAGCAGTACCTGCGCCAGATGCCAGGACGCCTTGTTGGCCAGACTGTCGACTCGAACGGATTTCGCGGATTTGTGCTGACGCTGTCGACGCGCGAGCAGCATATACGGCGCGAGAAGGCGACCTCGAATATCTGTACCAATCAGGCGCTGGTGGCGCTGATGGCGACCATCTTCCTGACCGTGTATGGCAAGGAAGGCATCCGCGAGTTAGCCGAGCATAACCTGGCCAAGGCAGCCTACGCGGCAGAGGCGCTTGCTTCGCAGGCGGGCGCAAAGTTGTTGTTTAGCGGCGCGCCGCGCTTCCACGAGTTTGTGCTGGGCACTGTTGAATCACCATCTGTATGGAATCCGCGATTACTCGACGAGAAAATCATCGGCGGCCTCGACTTATCCAAGTGGTATCCCGAGTTAGGCAATGCAACGTTATGGTGTGCGACCGAATTAATTACGCGCGAACAGATTGACACTGCCGCGAAGGTGCTGGCGGCTGGGCTGGTGGAGGCATAAATGACAAGTAACGGAACCGATCCCAGGACGCTCGGCAAAGTCCGCCCGCACCAGACACAGAATGAATCTCTGGTGTTTGAGAAGTCGTCGCCGGGAAAGAAGGCTTATAAATTGCCGCCGCTCGACGTGCCCGCGGTTGATCCCGCGGCGCTGCTGGGCGATTCGCATCGCAAGACTGCCGGCTTGCTCCCCGAGCTGAGCGAGATTGAGATCATTCGCCACTTCACGCGGCTTTCGACCTGGAACTATGCCATCGACCTGGGTATGTATCCGCTGGGGTCATGCACCATGAAGTACAACCCGCGCGTGAATGAGTTTGTCTCGCGCATCGAGGGGCTGGCCGAGGCGCATCCTTACCGGCCAGACTCGCTCTCGCAGGGCATTCTCGACATCATTGCGCTGTTGCAGCGCTGCCTGATCGAAATCACCGGCATGGACGCGATCACGCTGCAGCCGGCGGCGGGCGCGCATGGCGAATTCACCGGCATCCTGCTGGTGCGCGCGTGGCACGAGTCGCAGGGCAATGCGCGCAAGAAGATTCTGATTCCTGATTCGGCGCACGGCACCAACCCCGCCACCGCGGCCATCTGCGGTTATACGGTCGAGAACCTCAAGTCCAACGCCGAGGGCGGCATCGACCTTGACGCCCTTGCGCGGCAGGTGGATGAAGAGACTGCGGCTCTGATGCTCACCAACCCGTCGACCATCGGCGTGTTTGAGAGCCAGATTCACAAGATCGCCGACATCTTGCACGCCAAGGGCGCGCTGCTCTACATGGACGGCGCCAACATGAACGCGCTGGTGGGCAAAGCGCGTCCCGGCGACTTCGGCGTGGACGTGATGCACCTGAATCTGCACAAAACATTTTCAACACCGCACGGCGGCGGTGGTCCAGGCTCCGGCCCTGTTGCCTGCAAGGCATTCCTTGAGCCGTTCTTACCAACACCTGTGCTGGTTCAAAACGAGAACGGGACGAAGCACTGGAACTATGACCGGCCACAATCTGTCGGTCGTGTGCGCGCGTTTTATGGCAACACCGGCATGTTCATTCGCGCGCTGGCATATACGCTGGCCAACGGGCCGGACGGGCTGCGCCAGACCACCGAAGACGCCGTGCTCAACGCCAACTACATTCGCGCCAAGCTCGAAGACCTGTACGAACTGCCGTACAAGACCGCGTCGATGCACGAGGTGGTTTTCTCCGACAAGCGCCAGGCGGCCAAAGGCGTGAAGACGGGCGACATTGCCAAGCGGCTCATCGACTACGGTTTCCACCCTTATACGGTCAGCTTTCCGCTGATCGTGCATGGGGCGCTGATGATCGAGCCCACCGAGAGCGAGTCGCTGGAGGAATTGGACCTGTTCATCGCCGCCATGCGATCGATTGCCAAGGAAGTGGACGAGACTCCGGAGCTGGTGAAGACCGCGCCGCATTCGACGCGGGTTTCACGACTCGACGAAGTGCAGGCGGCGAGGAAGCCGATTCTGCGGTGGAAACCTTAAGAGCAGCTATTAGCCCTCAGCTTTTAGCTCTTAGCTTCCCAGGTCCCAAATACGGGACCTGAGCCACCCTTGCGGCGCTGGCGGTTACGCAGGATCACAGGGCCACAGTTTCTGTGATTCTGTGGGAGTCCGTTTCCTAAGTTGATGATTCTGTTTGGTTTGAATAGGGCCTCACAGTTTCACGGCTCAAAATCGGGGCTTTTTGAGGGAGGGGTTCGTGAGACCATCTGGATTCATCAAGA
>Ga0302189_10003671_pt1 | contig 11737 bp, 8 predicted proteins | sample II_Bog_E2_2_FD_194551 | JGI IMG/M metagenome (GOLD analysis project Ga0302189, IMG submission 194551) | Peat permafrost microbial communities from Stordalen Mire near Abisko, Sweden - II_Bog_E2_2 | ecosystem: Environmental > Terrestrial > Soil > Wetlands > Peat | place: Sweden: Abisko, Stordalen...
GCATCCTCCCTTGCAAGCAACGAAGTGGCGCGGCATTGACTGAGGGTCGATTCAAGCCCTCGCTGCGTCGGCGCTGGGACTGCGATATTCAATGAAAATACAGGAACGGGCATGAAAAAGCTGTAGGAGAAATGAAGACGGGTTGCTGGAAGTGCGGCATTTTCAGGCTGGTTGCCGCATTCGAGGGTAGTGGGGCTGGTGGCGAGCAAATGCGGGTTGATTTGCATGCGAGGTTCAGCGCCGTGAAGGCCGCTTTTTTCGTTTTGGACAGTTTGGCAGGTAGAATTTGATATGGCTACCCCACGAAAGCAATCGAAAGCAGAACAAGAACCTGCCCCCGAGGTGGAGCTGCCTATCGTCTGCATTGTGACGGTGGACGAGGATTTTGTTGACGATCTTTCGCGTGAGCTGGCGCCGTGGTGTCACGTAGAGGTGCGCGACAGCTACGAGGGCCTGACGCGATGGACTCGCGAAGTGGGAGTGGCGGCGGTGCTGCTGAGCATCGACACCGATGGCGACGAGGCATTTGGCGGGCTCTCGGTATTGAACGAGTTGCGCCGGCTGAACGAGAACCTGACGTTGATTTCGATGAGCCGGGCTCGCGCACGCGCCGTGGAGAAGCAGGCGCTTGAGAACGGATCCGACGCGCACTTTCGCAGCCCGGTGGATGTGGATGAGCTGCGGATGACGCTGATTGAGATCATGCGTTTGCGCACGGAGACAGTAGCGCGCGAATGGATGATGCAACGGTCGTTGGAGGCGAGCCGCTTTCAGGACTTTGTGGGCGGCAGTGAGCCGATGCGTCTGGTTTACGACGCCATACAGCAGGTGGCCGACAGCAGTATCAACGTATTGATTCGCGGCGAAAGCGGAACGGGCAAGGAACTGGCGGCGCGGGCGGTTGTGGCGCTTAGTTCCCGGGCCAACAAGCCTTATATACGGTTGAACTGCGCGGCACTGCCCGAGACCCTGATCGAGTCGGAGCTGTTCGGCAGCGAGAAGGGCGCGTTTACGGGCGCGACCGAATCACGGCCGGGACAGATCGAGCTGGCGGATGGGGGCACGCTCTTCCTGGACGAGATCGCGACGCTGACTCCTGCCCTGCAGACCAAGCTGCTGCGGGTGCTGGAAGATCACCAGGTGCAGCGGCTGGGCGGGCGCACATTTCGCAAAATCGATTTCCGGCTTATTTGCGCAACCAACGAGCCACTGGAAGAGATGGTTCGAAACGGCAAGTTCCGCGAGGATCTCTACTACCGGATCCACGTGGTGCCCATCGACCTGCCGCCCCTGCGGGAACGCACGGGCGATATTCCACTGCTTTGCGAGTACTTTCTCCAGGTGCACTGCCTTGCGAATGGAATTCCGGTGAAGCAACTGGCTGAGGATGCGTTGGCCGCGCTTGAAGAGCACACCTGGCCGGGCAACGTGCGCGAGCTGGAAAACCTGGTCCAGCGGCTTGTGGTGACAGTGAGGCGGGACGTGATCGGCGCGAACGATCTGCCATCGCGGGTGGTGGCACAAAGCGTGGCAGCCCAGGAGGCGATACTCGTGCCGGAGGATGGGACCGACTTTGACGAGGAGGTCCGGCGGCTGGAGATCGCGCTGCTGACGACGGCGCTGCGACGCACGGGCGGACACAAGGCTGCAGCGGCCAGACTGCTGAAGATCGACTCTCAGCGGATGAAGTATTTGTGCCGCAAATATGGGGTCTAAAGGGGGATGGGTTAAAAATTTACCCCGATGTGGGTTAAATTTTAACCCTTCTGCGACGAACCGGGCCCATTGCCTGATTCTCGATAGATGAAACATAGCCAATAGAATCAATGTGATGCAGGTTCTTGAGTTTTTCGTCAGAGTTTGGCACGCGAGATGCTATTAGTTAGGCGTTCGGAAGTTCAATCAAATTCTGGGGAGATTAGAATGTCAATCGAGAAGAAATCTTTGATCAGCACCGGGATGACCGCCAAGCCCGTGACCAAAACCGCAATGCTCTCAAACCTGAACGCAGCCAGCAAGATGGTCTCGGCCAGCAAGGTAGTCGGCGCGAGCAAAGTGATCGGCGCGAGCAAGGTCATCGGCGCGAGCAAGGTCATCGGCGCGAGCAAGGTGATCGGCGCGAGCAAGGTGATCGGCGCGAGCAAGGTGATCGGCGCGAGCAAGGTCATCGGCGCCAGCAAGGTCATCGGCGCGAGCAAGGTGATCGGCGCGAGCAAAGTGATCGGCGCAAGTAAGGTGATCGGCGCCAGCAAGTTCGTCTAGCACGGCGAGGTTACGATCGGCTAACAGTCGATCTGGTATCTGGACAACGGCCGAGGGTTCAATTCAGCGGCTTCCCCCCTTTCAGCGACTGGAAGGACACGTGGCCCATCGAATTGCGGAAAAGACAGGCGGTTCGTGCGGCCCTCCCCGACCGATTGAACTCCGAGCAAGCCTTCTCTTCTGCGGGCAAGAACGGTGATCGCGCAAGCGGTTGCCGTTTTTGCATTTTGCGGTTGAATTAGTTCTTACCAGACGTGTGCTTTGGCCAGATTGGCCAAAACGGTGAAGCCCCTCGCCGCCACGCTTCGGCGTTTCCCAAATATCTTCGCTTGCCCCGAGACTCCAAACAATGGAGTGCCGGCCGAAGTGGGCAGCGTCATGCGGGAACAATAGAAGACGGGGAGTTTGATGCCCTGGTACTTTTGGCTGGCTATGAGGCCATCTGGAAGGGAGACTGCGTCCCCTCCGAAGGGCGCAAGCGGTATGCGAAGGATGGAAAAGCGATCGGGGAGGGAAAGGGCCACTTCGGACCCGGGTGTGACTCGGTCAAGGGCCGAGGCCGGGATATAGACGCGGACCATGGGCGGGGCGGCATTTGCCAAGTCGAGCAGTGGTTGACCAGCAGCGACATCCTGATTGAGGAGAGAGCCGGGATCCGGGGTGAGTACAACCCCATCGGACGGTGCAGTGATCTCCAACGATGAAACCGCCTCACGAGCGAGGGATGTAGAGCGGAGGGACGCATTCTGCTGAGCGGCCGCTGCTCCAATGCTCTGGCCCTGGAGTTCGGCGGAGATGGCCTGGTATTGAGCATTTCCAGACTGCGCGGCAGCAGAGGAGTGCATCGACCCTGCCATCAAGCTGCTCATCTTTAGAAGAGGCTGACCGGCGTGGACTGTTTCGCCCTCCTGGACCAACACCTGTTCGAGGCGGCCGGGGATTGCCGCGTGGAGAGTTTCAGTGTGCGCCGGCTCCACGACGAACCATACGTTCTCGCGGTCGCGCCAGATGGGCACAAAGAGAAGCAGCGCCGCCACTGCAATTGCGAAAAGCGGAAGCGGCCGGAGGAAGCGGCCGGAGCGAATCTTCAGCTCCCAGAATTGAATGGCAACGTTGCGCAGCGAGCGCAGGCGCGACTTGAACATGACGAAGGCCAGGTAGCCGGAAGGGATGAGAGCGAACTCGGCCATCCAGTGAGAGAAGACGTTATACGAGAGACGAATGACGAAAAAGAGCAGGAAATAGCTGTACGCCCCGGAGAGAATTGCATAGACGATGAAGAGCGTGACGCGGCGGCGGGGCACGACGATGGTCTCTACCGGCAGACGCAGAACACGGCTCTGGAACCACCCGGAAAGGAAGGCCGTAGAGCGCTCCTTCAGGTCGGGTAGGCCCATCAGCTCGGTCATGCAGTAGTAGCCGTCGAGCTTGATCAAAGGGTTGAGGTTGATTAGGACGACGGCCACGCCGGTGAGCAGGATGATCTGGTAGGCGAAATCGTGGAGCCACTGGCCTCGCTGCGTATTGACCCACAAGATCATGGCCAGGCCGCAAATGATCATTTCGCTCAAGATTCCGGCAAAGATGGTGTAGATACGCTCGATCTTGCTGGAGTTGATCCAGATGGCGGTGATGTCGACAAAGAAGCAGGGCGCCAAGTAGAGAAACATGAGGCCCATGCTGTGCACTTGTCCGCCGAAGTGCTTGCAGGTGAGGCCATGGGCAGATTCATGGATGAACCCGAGAACGAGGACCAGCAACCAGAACTGGGCCATGTCCCAGAAGCCCTTATCCAGGAAGTTGTAATAGAGCTCGATATCCGGCCCCATGAACTTCCAATTCGAGATGAGAATCGAAAACTGAAAGATGAACAGGATGAAGATGGCCAGCATGGCCCAGGGGCTGTAGAGGTAGCGGCCGATTGCCGCATCGAGCCTGGTCAGGTAGGTATCGGGGTCCCAGGCGGAAAACCCGATATGAGCGAGATTGATCTTCGACTTCCGCTCTGCACGTCGACCGCGCTGGGCGGTGACCCTCTGGCTAAGCGCGATGTTCTTTTCCTGCGGAGTCTTGTACCAGAACTTCGCCTCGTCTAGTTGTTCTGCAAAGATGCGAAGGTCGTCTATGCCGATTTGCTCACCTGTCTGGGCAGCAAACTCCTCAGCAATCTCCTCGTAGGATCGCTCCCCATCGAAGAGTTGAATGAGCCGCCATTGGGCGGGAGGAAAACGGTAGTAGTTGCTTCCTTCGCGCTGGAAGACGCCCATGATTGGCTCGCCATCGAGGACGTCTTCGAGGACGGTGAGGTCCGGATCGAGACGCGGGGGCCTGCTTCGCGCCAGGCGCGTGAGGGGGATCTCGGGGAGCGCGGCATCAAGAGCTTCAGTCAGGTTCATGGCGCGAGACGAATCTGCGTGGACATTCCGGGTTTGAGCCAGGCGGCGGGACGATCGACAGCGCCGATAACCTGGACACTGCCGCTGGCTGGGTCGACAACGGGACTGACGCGGAGAATGTGGGCGGCCTGATGCTGGCCGGGATAGTCTGCCGTGGTGAGGTCGAGGGGCTTGCCCGTTTTGAATGCAGCCATCGACGACTCGGGCACTGTGAAGAGCACCCGCAGCGGAGCTTCGGCGGTGACCCAGAATAGGACGTCTCCGGCCTTCACTTCCTGCGAGGGGCGAACTGAGCTGCGGCCAACGACGCCGGCAAAGGGCGCAACGATTCGCGACTGCTCAAGCTGGATGCTGGCGGAGTTCAGGTCGGCTTCAGCGGCGGCCTCTTCGCTGTGGTAACGGTTGACCTCGGCGATGGTCTCGTCAACGCGATACTTCGCATGCTCCCAGGTCTCCTCGCTGACGATCTTCTCGTTGCGCATGAGATCAGCGCGGCGAAGGTCGGACTTGGCGGTCTCTTCTTCCGACTCCCACTCGTGAACCTGGGCCTGCGCTGAAGCAATGTGGGCTTTTTGCGATTCGTACTGAGAACGAAGCAGGCGGTCGTCGAGCGAGGCGAGGAGTTGGCCGGCCTTCACCCGATCGCCGATCTGCACGTTGATGGTGGCGATGCGGCCACTGCGCTCGGCGGCGATGTCGGCCTGTTGCTCGGCGACGATTGGGCCGGTGGTGGTGAATGATTTGGGATCTGAAGTGGGCGGTGCTGGAGCCGGAGCCGGAGCGGGTGCAGGCACCTCGGCCGCTGCCGCGGCGGGGGGCGGCGTATGGGAGTTGCAACCGGTGCTGGTGAACAGGACGGATGTCGTTGCCAGAAGATAAGCAACGGCGGGAAGGATTCTATGAGGAATTCCATGCAGTCTCATTCTTGTCACCAGCCAATCCAATTCCACAGGGTCTGCCAGATCCAAAGGGCGGGGGAACGCAGCAGGACGTATCCGGCCGGCTTCCAGCCGATGGAGATCTTGGCGCGTCCGCTCATACCTGCGCGGAGCACGGCATCGCCGTTGCTGACAGGGACCTCTGCGTTGAAGGTGCGCACTCCATCGCCCGCCAGAGCCTGCGGGCTCACGACGGATACAGCGCTGTGCCAAGTGCGCTGGGGGAAACTGTCGAGCTTGACGGCAGCGTTCTCGCCCGCCCGCAGCAGCGAAGCGTCGCGCTCGGGAATGGCGACTTCGACGACGGCGCTTTTCAGGTCGAGCACCTGCGCGAAGGAGTCGCCCGCGGTGAGGTGCTTGCCCGCGGCGTTTTCGAGATTGGGCGTGACGACGATGCCAGTGATAGGCGAACGCAACTGGGCGCTGTCAATCCGGGCACGAATGCGCGCAACCTCAGAGCGAAGGTACTCGGTCTGTTCACGATCAGCTCCGGCCTGGGGAGCGCCGCGGGCCAGATCGTTTTGCATGGCCAACATCGCTTCCTGGTATTTGGCCTCGGCTGCGGCAAGGTCAGATCGCCACTGCCAGTCATTCATCGACCCGAGCACATCGCCGGCGTTCACATGCTGGCCCTCATGCGCGTAGACGGCCTGCACATTGCCGTCGACGGGAGCGGCAATTGTGACCAGGTGCTGCGGCGCAATGGTAGCGTCGCCGGTGACTCGCATGGGCAACGGGCAAAAGACGAGGATGAGCGTAACGGCCGCAGCGATGGCTGCGAAGGTGAGCCTGCGGCTTCGGCTCGTGGCGAGGAGTGCAATCTTCCGTTGCACCAGAGGCTCGAGAATGCTGATAAGCGGGACTTCGCGATAGAGCAGAGCGTTGCGGATGGCTACCGTCGCCTGGCCGGCGAGGATCTTGATCATCTCGGTGTGCGGCAGATCGAGGAAGTCGGGATCGCTGCTTTCGTAGAGCAACAGGCCAACGCGGCCCTGATCATCCACGAGTGGCAAGGAGAACAGGCCGCGAGTGCCGCTCTCATCGAAGTGCCGAGTGACAGGGTCGGGAAGCTCGGGCTGCGGCGGCGAGGCGTCGTGACGCGAGAGCTGAACCGTTCCGGGCTGGGTTGAAAGCCAGCGAAGAATCTCTTCAACCTGTGAGACCTTTGCGTCACCCAAGGGCAGGCTGGTCATGCCGGAGATGGCCTTGAGCTGCAGGCGCCCGCGGTTGTCGAGAGCGATGGCGCAAAGCTCGTAGGGCAGCACATTTTGTGGGCTGTTGGCGATGATTTGCAGGAGACGGTCAAGGCGCAGCGTTGAGGTGATCTCAGAGCTGACATGGACCAGTGCTTCAAGAATTGCCAGCTTGCGCTCTGCGTGCATGAGGCTGGCATTTTTGAGGGCGCTGCTGACCGTCTCTGCCATTGACATGAGGAAGAACTCGTCATCCTCATCGAAGGGGTGTTCATCACGGTTGATGGCTTCAAGGACGCCAACTTCGGCCTCGTCTTGCATGAGGGGCACGAGCAGCACATTCATCACCGGCATGATGCCGCTGTCCGGGTCGAAGGTCTGATTGCGCCGGGCGAGCCGCTCATCGTCAGGGTCGGCAATGAGCAGGGCCTCTCCCGCCTCGGCCATGTCGGCGACGTAACCCTCGCCGGGAGCCTGTGTCATTTCGACGTCAACGGTGGAGTCCTGGCCGCAACTGGAGACCAGGCGCAGCGTGCCGCCGTCGAAGAGCCAAAGGTGGACAGCCTGGCAGGGGAGCATGGCAATCGCCTTGGCCGGAATCTGAGCGACGACCTGATCGAGCTCAAGAGTAGAGTTCAGAGACTTCTCGAGGTCGTAGAGCTGCGACATGCGGTGGACGGAGTCGAGCAGTTCCTGGCGCTGGGCGTCGGCATTCTCCGCGGACAAGATAGCCGGAGCGGCAAGGCTGACGACCGGGGCAAGTTCTTCGATGATTTCTGGTTCAAGGGCAGCGGCAAAAGTGAAGATCTCAATGGCGCCGATCAACTGGTCTTCCAGGATCAGGGGGATGTAAGCCACGGATTCAACGGAACGGGAAAGATTGAGGTGAGCGAAGTCTTCACGGCGCACCTCAGAGCCTGGGTAAATGACGGCCTGGGGCTCATCCGCGAGGAGGGGAGCAACCAGGGAGCTGGCATCGGGGATTGACTCTTCCACATGAGAGGCATCGCCTGCAATGGCGAGGATCATCCAGTGAGGGCCCTCGTCGGTGAGCACAACGCGGTGGACCGCGCAGGCAGAGTCGGGGATGAGTTGCGAGATGGTTGACGCCACCAGGGTTGCGCGCGCGGCGGCTTCAGGCACGACCAAGAGAGATGCGCCGAGCTCAATAGCCGCGTCGTAGAAGGAGGAAATCATCGGGGCCTGCACCGATCTGGTATAACTTTCCTTGACAAGGGGAAGAGGGCGTATTGATTCTGAAGTAGTTGGAGCTTAACAAGCCCCCTTCTTGATGTAAAGAAGAATCTTGAACGGCGACAAGAGGAAACAAGTGGACCTTGATATCAGGGAAAGCGGCAATATCTGCACCCTCAAGCTAAAGGGCAGGCTGGTGAGCGGCGAGGCCGTGAATCAGTTTGAGACGGCGTTTCAATCCGCCCTGGCGAGCGGGCACGTCTTTCTTGTTCTCGATCTTGAGGCGCTGCCTTACATCGATTCGTCGGGCATCGGCTCAGTTGTGAACGCTCTTCGCATCTCGTCGAAGATGGGCGGCACAACCAAGCTGGTGAAGCCAAGCAGCTTCGTTGCGAAGACGTTCAAGATGGTAGGGATTCTATCTCTCTTCGGCGTATATGAGAGCGAAGAAGAGGCCGTAGCCTCCTGCGGGGGATAGCGGGGGTGGCGAATTAGTCTCCGATACCGGCCTCGACCTGAGGTTCGAGTTCCTCAAAGCGCCGGACCTTGTAAATTGCGATCGAGACCACCCAACTGAGAATAAATAGAGCGATGATGCAGTAGCCGAGCAGGCCGAAGTTTTCATTCAGACTGCCGACAGTGCTCCAGAACCGGCCCTGCAGGTGAAGCTGCGATCCGAAAAGGCCGAGAGCCTCGATGCCCCCCACCACCAAGGCCACCAGCACTGAGACGGATGTAATCGTCATGTTGTAGTAGAGCTTGCGGATGGGCTTGACGTAGGCCCAGCCGTAGGCGCCGAGCATGAGGATATTGTCAGTAGTGTCGATGAGCGACATGCCCGCGGCAAAGAGAACCGGAAAGACGAGAATGGACGCGATGGGCAACCCACGCGAGGCTTCAGCAGCCGAGATGCCCAGCAGGCCGATCTCCGTGGCAGTATCAAATCCGAGGCCAAAGAGGAGGCCGAGCGGATACATATGCCAGCTTCTTGTGATTACTGCAAACAGCGGTCTGAATATCTTCGCAAGGAACCCGCGATTTGACAGCAGAAGGTCGAGGTCTTCGTCGACATAGGGCTCGCCGCGGCAGACGCTCTGAAACGTGAGGAAGACTGAGCGCAGGATGACCAGGTTGGCGAGACCGATGGCGAGCAGGAAGAACGTAGAGACCAGGGTACCGACGATGCCGCCGATGCTGCGGAACTGATCGACGTGCTGCTGGAGCTTGAGCGCGGCAAACGCAAGGGCCAGCGACCCGAGCACCACGATAGTGGAATGGCCGAAAGAAAACATCAGGCCCACTGAGACCGGGCGCTTGCCCTCCTGCATGAGCTTGCGCGTGACGTTGTCGATGGCAGCGATGTGGTCGGCGTCGACCGCGTGACGCAAGCCGAAGCTATATGCAAGGAAGGCTGTGCCCAGCAGGAGAGGATAGTGGCGGAAGGCGACCACCGCCCAGACCCACGCGAGGAGATTGAACAGCACAAGGAAGCAGAAGATTCCGTAAACCTTGGCGCGTGTGTTGCCGGCCTGATCATCGAGCAAGCTTCGCAAGGCAAACGGCATGGGTTCCCTTCAACGGCGTGTCACAACCCGGCATGCGGTGGGGCACGTAGCACGAATTCATTAATTGTACTACTGCGGCGATTGAGGCAACGTGCGCACATTTGAAGTTTGACTTTTTCAATCGCGAGCTGAGCGGTCGGCGGGGGCTCGCGCGCGGCTCTTGCCGGGGGCGCGGGTTATCCTACAGTCGCCCGTACGCATCCCGTCCGATGTTCTGGTTGTGAGCCTGCGACGGGAAACATTCCCTGGAGCATCCGATGACGCGATCCGCCCGAGCACTGGCCGAAAAGGCCTCCCTTATCTGCCTTCTTTTCATGCCTTTGAGCGTTGCGACGGTGAGTGCGCAGGATGCGCAACCGGATTCAGCCCGGCACCATGGCGTTGCGGCATTGATGGTGAGCGACATTCATTTTGAGCCGTTCTGGGATCCAGCGAAGGCGGCAGAGCTGGAGTCTGCGCCGGCGCGCTCCTGGGATGCGATTCTCGCCGGGCCGTCTTCGGCGAATCGGCAGCAGAGCTTTGATGCGCTGCAGGACAAGTGCCACGCGCGCGGCGTGGATACTCCGTATGCGCTGTTCAAGTCCAGCCTGGCTGCCATGCATGCGAAGGAGGCCGAGGCGGGGTTTGCAGTGGTCAGTGGCGACCTGGTGGCGCATGCTTTCTCCTGCAAATACAGCACGCTCTTTCCGGAAGCATCGCCGCAAGCCTATAGTGCTTTCGTCGTGAAGACGCTCGACTATGTGTTGCATGAACTGCACAAGGAGTTTCCCGGAGTTCCGATCTACGCGGCGCTTGGAAATAACGACTCGGGCTGCGGCGACTACCAACTGGATGCGAACAGCGAGTTTCTGCGCGCGAGCGGGGCCTTTTTTACGGAGGGGCTTCCGGCGGCAGTACGGGAAGAAGCGGAGCGGACGTTTGCGGCCGGTGGCTACTACAGCATTGCGCTTCCTGCGCCAATGGAACACACGCGGCTAATTGTTCTGGACGATGTGTTCATGTCGCGTAAGTACTCGACCTGCGACGGAAAGCCGGATGCCGCAGCCAGCGCCTCGCAGATTGCATGGCTGCGGCAGGAGTTGGAACGAGCACGCGAGCACAAGGAGAAGGTTTGGGTGATGGGGCACATTCCTCCGGGGATCGACCCCTTTACAACGATTCTGAAGATGAGAAACGTGTGCGGAGGCAGATCGCCTGATGTCTTTCTGGCGTCGGATGATCTTGGGAAGACGATCGGCGACTTCGGCGACGTGGTGAAGCTGGCGATCTTTGCGCATACGCACATGGATGAGCTGCGGCTGCTTAAACCGTCTGGGAGCGAGGTTCCGCTGAGCGCTCAGGCTGGTGTTGCGGTCAAGCTCGTCTCGTCGATTTCGCCGATCAACGGGAACAGTCCGTCGTTTACCGTGGCGCAAATTGACCCGGCAACAGCAGTGATGGTGGATTACAAGGTCTTCGAGGCATCGAACGCTACCGGCGAGGACGCCCAGTGGACACGGGAGTACGACTTTGCAGAGGCATTCCATGAGCCGGATTTCTCTGCACTTTCAGTGGGCAAGCTGATTGCGAAGTTTGCGGCCGACCCCGAAGTGAAGACGGAGGCAAGCCAGAACTACATTCGCAATTATTATGTGCGGGATGTCTCGGCGGAGATCAAGGTCTTCTGGCCTCAGTACTCCTGCGCGCTCTCGAACCTGACGGCAGAGTCCTATCGAGCCTGCGTCTGCTCCCAGGCGCATTAGGGCCACTCCAACTCGACTCTCGCCAATCGATGCGCTGCCGATAAACATACCGGACTCCGAATCTCCTCTGGACCGAAGACTCTCCATCTTCCGGTTTAGTTGGGATCCGGTCCATCGGGTCGATTGGGCGAGAAAGATGGGAAGGCCTGAATTCGCATGGGCCGAATTCAGGAGCGCCCGATTCGCCGGCGAGGAATCCCCTCATGAGCATTCAGGAAGACGGAATTTCCCCACGCGACTACCAGCGGCTGTGTGCGCTTGTCTACGACCAGGCCGGCATCAGCCTGGGGACACAGCGGCGAACGATGCTTGAGGTGCGGATCAAGCGCCGGCTCAAGGAGCTTGAACTGCATTCATACGGGGATTACTGCGATTACCTGTTTGGCCATCACGGACAAAGGGACGAGATTGTTCACCTGATAGATGTTGTGACCACGAATAAGACAG
>Ga0302189_10003674_pt1 | contig 11735 bp, 6 predicted proteins | sample II_Bog_E2_2_FD_194551 | JGI IMG/M metagenome (GOLD analysis project Ga0302189, IMG submission 194551) | Peat permafrost microbial communities from Stordalen Mire near Abisko, Sweden - II_Bog_E2_2 | ecosystem: Environmental > Terrestrial > Soil > Wetlands > Peat | place: Sweden: Abisko, Stordalen...
CAAGTGCCCAGAGCCGTTCCCGCGGAGCCGCCGGCGCAACCGCCGCACCGGCCCGCGTCCGCCCGTCCCATCGTCGATGTCCACGCCGAGCCCGAAGCTCCTCCGCCGCCCCCCGCTCCTATCGTTAACGTCCGGGCTGAACCCGAGAGCCCGCCGCCAGCGCCGGCTCCTCCCATCGTCGACTTCCGCACCGAGCGCGCGGCAACCGCAGCGCCCCAAGCCCACATGCCCGAAACCGCGCCGGAAGCTCAGCCCGCCGCCCCCGCCCAGCTACCCATCCCGAGTATGTTCGAGCAAAGCCAAGAGCGCTCGTGGGGGTGGCTGAAGGTGGTGCTGCCGGTTGGATTGGTCCTGGCCGCGGGTGTCGCGGCATATGTTGAGCGCGACGTTTGGTATCCGGCCGCCGCTTCGCTGTTGCAGCAGGCGCCCCCCCCAATCAATGCCGCCTCGATTGCCCTGAACACGGTGGATGAAGCCGGGCAATTGCAGATTCGCTGGGACCCGAGTTCGACCCTCGTGCGCACCGCCACCGGCGCCTCGCTGGAAATCACGGATGGCGATCCCCCGCCCAACATCGTCCCGCTCGATGTCCGGCATCTGGCCTCCGGCGTGTTCACCTATGGCCGCCGCAACAAGCGCGTGGATGTCACGCTGGTGCTCGATCAGCCCAGTGGAACCACGGTGCGGCAGGTCACCAGCTTTCTGGGTCAAGAGCCGCCTGCGCCTGTTATGGCGAACCCTCCTCAGCCAAACAAAGATAGCGAAGAAATGGCGCGGGTCGTAGCCGGCCTGCGAGCGCAACTGGACGCTGAACGCGAGCACACCCGGAAGATCGAAAAGGAGCTGGCGACCGCTCGCGCCCAACTGCGCGAACAGCAACTCCGCCGCCTGAGCAACCAGGCCCGCCCGCTCGAACACTAGCCGTCCAGGTGCGCCCTTCAGGCCGCCGTCCGCTGCTAACACAACTTGCGGAAGCGGTCGCAATCGTTCCTGGCGCTACGCAAACGCCGTGTTATATGTAACTGTCGTGAGGTGAACCTGTGAGAGCGCTTGGTCTGTTCACGCTGATAGCGTCCGTGTTGGTTGGTGCCGTTTTTGCCCAGAAAACAGAGCCCGAGGGTTCGTCCTTCAACGTGCGTGCGCTCGGCGCGCGCGGCGATGGCACTACGCTCGACACGGCTGCGATCTCAAAGGCCATTCGGTCGGCCAATGCCGCCGGCGGCGGGACGGTTGTCTTCCCCCCAGGCACTTATCTCAGCGGAACCGTGGAACTGTTGAGCAATGTTACTCTCGAACTCCAGGCGGGAGCCGTGCTCCAGGCAAGCCCGAATGTTCGAGACTACGGCAGCATCTCCGAATACGGCTTCGGCCGGAACTACGGCGTCGATAGTTCGGGCGAAGGGTTTCGTGTCGGACTCATCGTGGCACGGAAGGCGCATAACATCGCCATCACGGGCCGCGGCACCATCGATGGCAATGGCGATTCCTTCTTCGACCTGAAATCGCTCCACACCGGCGCCGATTTCGACGCCACTTACACAAGGCAAGGCGCGGATTTCGATGCTCCCACGTACGGCCTGGAGTCCGGTCCCGTCGAGGCCGGTCCCGCCGGGCGGCCCGGGACCATGATCATTCTTTCCGATTGCCGCAATATCCTCATCCGCGACGTGACACTCAGCAACGCGCCGAATTGGACGCTGCACCTGCAAGGCTCGGAAGGGGCCACCATCGCCGGGGTCCACATCGACAACGACGTGCTGATTCCCAATAACGACGGAATCGACTGTATGCGCTCGAAACACGTACATATCTCGGATTGCGATATCCGGGCGGGTGACGACGATTTCGCGATCGTTTCGAGCGAAGACGTCCATGTCAGTAACTGCTCGTTGTTCTCTTTTTCGGGCGCGGTCCGGCTCGAGGATACGCGTTACAGCACGTTCAGCAACCTGTCGATCCACGCCAATCGAGGTCTCGCCGTCTTCAGTCTCGGTGAGGAGCACACGGCTCATGTACTGTTTTCCAACATTACGATGGAGACCAGCCTGATCACCGGGCACTGGTGGGGCAAGGCGGAACCGATCTACATCGCAGCGCGCAAGGGCAAAGGAAAAGCGGACGTCCGGGACATTCACTTCACGAATATCACGATCGAGGCAGAAGGCGGAATGATGATCTACGGGGCGCCCGACAGCATTGTGCGGGATATTTACCTGGAGCAAGTCCGCATGCACGTGCGGGCGCCGCAACAGCGAATCGCGCAATCGGTCGGCGGCAACTTCGATCTTCGCTGGACCGCCACCAGCTTGAGTGAGGCGATTTTCAAGCACGACATCCCGGCGCTTTATGTGCGCTATGCGGATGGGCTTCGCATTCGCGACTTCGATTTGAGCTGGGGCGATAACTTGCCCGCGTACTTCTCAGGCGCTCTGGAGGCCGCGGATTCGAGGAATCTGGACTACGCCGATTTCAAGCCAAGCTCGCCTCCCGGCTCGACCGCGCGCCCTGTGTCGATACACTGATCGGCTGCAAGTTTCGCCGGGGGCAGTCCGGACATTCCGGGCATCCGGGCATCTTGCGCGAAACCGCTTCGGGCCTGCTATACTCGCACAAATGGGAATTTGAGGTTTCCCCCAAGCCTGAGGTTTCACCAAGTTGTAATTGAGGATCAGGTACCCTCGTCGTTCTGATTCTCCGAGGTTGATGGGCACGGTCTCGCTGTATTGGGGTTGCGTCTGGCTACCGCCGGCGCACGAACCGGCTTTGGCCGGAGGGCAACATAACCAGGGGTTCTGTTTACGATGAATGCTTCTGTTTCTCGGGGAGAAAAATCATGAAAAGTTTACCGACGGATTTTCTCAGAAAAGCTATCTGCTGGACGATCTTGATCTGCGCCGGCGCCTATCCCACGCTGCGCGCACAGCAGATTCAGGGCGCGATCACCGGCACGGTCAAGGACGCGAGCGGCGCCGCCGTGCCCGGCGCGACCGTGAAGGCGCTGAATATCGCGACCAACTTTACGGTCACTGCCAAAACGCAAGGCAACGGTTCGTACCAGACCTCGAACCTGCCGGCCGGGACCTACAAGTTAACGATCACCAAGGAAGGATTTGAAACCGAAACGCACACCGAGGTTCTGGTGAACGCGGATCGCACCACCACTGTCGATGGCAACCTGCGCGTGGGCGCGGTCAGCACGACGGTGGAAGTGACGGCGACTCCGCTGATGAACCAGGTGGACACCACCAACGGCTACGTGGTCGATCAGTTGACCATCCAGGAAACGCCGCTGGGAACCGGGAGCTTCACGCAACTGGCGCTCCTCACGCCCGGCGTGCACGCCGACATGCTGGGCGGCGCAGGCAGCAACGCGGGGCTGGGCAACCAGGCGATTTTCGCCAATGGGAATCGCGACACCAGCAACAGCTTCTCGATGAACGGCGTCGATACCAACAATCTGTTCAACGGGAACTCGACCAGCCAGGTGGGCGAGAACCGCTTCGTACTGAACATCGGAGAGAACTTCGGCGCGGGCGGCGCGATTCAGACCAGCACATCCGTCTACGGAGCCATTGGCCAGGCCCTGCCCACACCGCCGGCGGAAACGATCCAGGAGATTTCCGTGAACGCCGCCATGTATGACGCTACCCAAGGCGCCCATAGCGGAGCTCATGTCAGCGTGATCACCAAGTCGGGGACTAATGAGATTCATGGCCAGCTTTACGAGGAATTCCAGAACAGCTTCTGGAATGCGGCGCCGTTTTTCTATAACGCTTCGCCGGCCATCACCGACAAGGACCCGTTTCTCAGCCGCAATCAGTTTGGGGCCACCTTCGGCGGCCCGATAAAGAAGGACAAGGTGTTCTATTTTCTGGCTTACCAGGGCGCTCGCATCGCCGATGCGGCGGATGCCACCAAGGATGTCGACGTTCCTATCGGGCTTACCAACGACCGCAGCTTGCAGGGCATCGTGAATGCGATGCAGACGAGCTACGGTAAGACGATTACCACCTCGCAAGTCAGTCCCGTGGCGGCGGCCATGTTGCAGGCGACGCTGCCCAACGGGCAGTATTTGTTCCCCAGCGCGCAGATCACGAATTCAACCACGGCGAACGCGCTTGGCTATGACGCCGTAGTGCAGGGGCCGAACGCGAAATCCAACGTCGATCAGGGCATGGCGAACGTAGACTACGTGCTCAGCGAAATGGACCGGCTCACCGCGAAGTATTACGTGCAAAACAACCCCACCACCAATCCCTTCGGCGCGGTCGGATCCTTGCTTGGCTTTGCACAGCAGCTTTCCGCCGGCAGCCAGGTGGCCGCCATCAATAACACGCTGATCCTGTCGCCGGCGTTGACCTGGCAGCAGCACGCGGGATTCACCCGGATGCGGGCTTACTCCCAAACCAGTCAGGATTTCACACCCGGCGACTTCGGGATGGGCCTTCTCGGGTCTACCTCGTTTCCCCAGATGCAGATTTCCGGCGCCCTAGGTAGCAACGAACTGGAATTTGGTCCCAGCGTAAGTTTTGGCAATGCGGGCATGTACCAGAACCAATGGGAAGTGGGATCCTCTCTCAACTGGGTGAAGGGTCGTCACACGATCGCCATCGGAGGTAATTGGGATCACACGCAGCTCAACGTCCTCAATAACTCTACGACCACCGGAACGGATAATCTCGGGTTCAGCAGCTTCTTGAACTTCGTGGAAGGCAACGTGCGAACCGGCCGGTACTCGGACGCGTTTGCGGGCAACTCCAACCGCTATTACCGGTCGGACACTGCGGGCGCGTATGTCAATGACAACTACAAAGTACTGAGCAATCTCACGGTGACAGCGGGAGTGCGCTGGGACTTCGATGGTCCGCTCACGGAGAAGTACGGCAGACTAACAGCCTTTGACCCGAGCCTGTATTCTTATGATACGTCGAGCAACACGATTACGAATTCCGGACTCGAGATAGCCGGAAACAATGCGACGTTTGCAACGGCGGGCGCCAGCGACTCACTCCTGCAGAAACACCAGTGGGGATTTGCGCCGCGCATCGGGCTGGCGTGGAGTCCGAAGCCCAAACTCACGGTGCGTGCCGGCTTCGGCATCTACTACGACCGCGGCGAATTGTTCAGCGATTTTTCGCCCAGTGCCGGTTTCGGGTTCAATGGTCCGTTGGGTGTGACACTCCAGGAGCCGTTCGTGTCGGCCGGTTTCGCCACCAAAGGCGCGACGCTGGCTGCGCCATTCGGCACCACCGCGCTGGCGGCGCCGCCGGCCGATGCCGCCGCGTTCCAGGCCCTGCTGCCTAACCTCGCACAGACCACGAGCGGCAGCTATCCGACGGGCAATGCCTTTGGACCTTTCCTTATGGGCGGATATAACATCGGCAACAAACTGCCTTACACGGTCAATTGGACGTTCGATCTTCAATACCAATTGTCCAATAGCTGGCTCTTTAGTGCCGGCTATGTCGGCAACCATGGAGTGCATGAGATACTGCCGATTCCGTTCAACCAGCCGGGGATTGCGACCCCGCAAAACCCCATAAACGGCCAGATCTATTCCTATGGCGGAGTGAGTCCGCTCAGCGGGTGCAACGACGGGGTACTGGATCTCGAGCAGATATGCCCGGGGCCCGAGTACTCCGGGAATGCGCCGGTTCGCGTGCCCTATATCGGCTATGACATGAATTCCGTGTTATACACCGCCGATGGTATTTCCAACTATAATGCTCTGCAGCTTCAAGCCCGCAAACGGCTATCCAGTGGCCTGCAGTTCACCGCTTCTTACACCTGGTCGCACTCGCTCGACGAACAAAGCGGCTTGGGTTTGTTCTTTACCGGCAACAATCCGCTCGACCCGAGGTCGAACTACGCCTCGTCGGATTTCGATCAGACGCACGTTTTTCTGATCAACATCAGCTATACGATTCCTAAACTGACCACCAATCCGTCTCTCGGCTATTTCCTGAACGGCTGGACGATCGGCTCCCAGATCGTGGCGCAGAGCGGCCAGCCTTATAGCGTCTACGACTTTTCGGGATCGGTCGCGAGCCAATACTACGGATCCAGCGATTACATCACGAACCCCATTGTGCCGATGGTAGCTGGCGTCAGCGCCAAGCAAGCCGAGTTGCAGGGAACCACCGGCGTCAACGCCGGTCAGCCGGTCCTGAACGCAGCCGATTTTGGACCGCAGTTCCTGGCTCCCGGACAAGGCGGCGTTCCTCCGTGCGACGCAACGGGATGCGACCTGTACGAATCGCTGTATTCGACTACTGGACGCAACCTCTTCCGCGCGCCTTTTCAGTTTCGCATCGATACCACGCTCGCCAAGGAATTCCAGATCCGCGAGCGCTTCCGCCTGCGCTTCAACTTCGACGCGTTCAATCTCTTCAATCACCCGAATTTCGACGCGCCCAACAACGACGTTGATTTCTTTCCAGGCTACGAGGGACCGCCGACGATTCCGCCGGCCGGCAGCCTGGGGATGATCCAGCACACCATCGGCAGCCCGCGCTTCCTGCAGATGGATCTGCACTTGTCGTTCTGATCGCCGCAGTGTGGGGCGGGCTTTGTCTGAGAGGCTCGCCCCCCCTAATCGTCGCGCCTCCGAACGGAGCCGCGACCACAGGGAGCGGTCCTTTCGTTAGAACCGAATCTGCCGGTCGAAGATCCAGTTACGCCACTTCGCGATTACGATAGCCACCACAACCCACTCGTAGGGGCCGGGCATGCCCGGCCCGCCTGGCGCGTTCTTAGCTGAAGCTGCCGCTGGCGCCCTGAAAGCCGCGCATCGCCTGCTTGCCCATCCAGCGCACCACGCGCATGGCGTCATAACAGTACGCCAGGTTGTGGTTGAGGGTCGAGAAGCAGTGCGGCTGGCAGCCGTCCTTCATCTCTTCGAGTTGTTTCGTCTCGAACCTGTGCCGGCCCACCACGCCCCAATCGTAAGTGGCCGAATACATCGGGAAACAGGGCGCTAGCGTGCCATCCACGCGGATGATCACGTTGTTGTGCCCCGCCCGGCAGTTCCATTCCTGCAGCTTCCCCCGCATGAACTCGCGCATCTCATTCAGGCGCTGCACGGAATTCACCATCTTGTATCCGGACCGGTTTTTCTCGATCAGCCAGTCCACCAGCTCGTCCACCGCCGGCCAGTCCTCCTGGTGGATGTAAGTTACGTTATCGTCCAGATGGGCGAAATGCTCCGGCTGAATCATGGGCGTTTCGTTGATGTGATAGTCGGTGGCGATGCGGTGCTCGCGCGCGATCTCGGTCAGCTCGCGGATATCGTCCATGTTATTGCGGCAGATGTTCATGTTGAAGAACACCGTGTATCCGTAACGGTACTGCCGCCGCACCAGGTGATCGAAATGTTTGCGGATCGGATTGAGCGCCTTGGGCAGGCCCGGCTTTTCGTCCACCGTGTCCACCGCCAGGTTGAAAGTGGCCACGCCCGCGTCGCCCAGCCGGTCGATCACGTCCGGCCGCAATAGCCGCCCGTTGGTGGGCACGTAAATCCAGAAACCCTTCTTGGCGGCGTAATACACCACCTTGTGGACGAACTGCGGGCGCAGCAGCGGCTCGCCGCCCATCAGCGCCAGCACGCGGCAGCCGTTGTCGTGCAGCCAGTCGATGGAGCGGCGCGCCACGTCCTCGGTCATGCCTTTCACGTTGTTATCGAACGCCCAGCAGTAGTGGCAGTCCAGGTTGCACTTCCACTCCGTGAACAGGTACGCAATGATGGGGTGAAAAATCCCGGGCATCACGCGTGACCGCAAATAGGGAAACAGCCAGCCGCGCATGGCCCGGTAGACCAGCGGCGCCGGCCAGGCGCGTTTGTCCGGAAACACCTCGGGATCGGCAAGGGATTGCAGTTCCGGATGCGCCGGGAACACCGGCTCGGGCAGCGTCTGCGGTTCGGCAGGCGCGGGCAGCAGGTTCTGGGGACCGCGGCCACTCTTGTTGACCAGCAGGTCGTGCAGTTGCACGTCTACGCGAAAACTCTGGTGCGCAGTCGTCTTCCCGGTTTGCGTTTCCATCCACGTCCCTCTCTAGTCAAGAATGCATGCACGGCGAATCCGGTTACACGTCCGACCCGAAAATGGTTGGATTGCATGCTCGGATAACAGCTATCTTAGCCGATGTAGCGTTCTTCTTGGGCCGCAGTGAGTTTCTTCACGATTTCGCGATGGGCCTGCACAGGGGAAAGCCGCGGCGACGCCTCATGCGGGCCGCCTCTATTCTCTGCCTGTGCTTTATAATGCAAAGTGCTATCTGGTTGCAAGCATGACGAAAACAGCCTGTACCATTGCCTGTCTGCTGGCTGCGTTGTTCTTGGCCGCCTGCGGCCGGTCCAACAACCTGCTGCTGGGACGCGTCGAGGCGAAAGTGGGACCGCATCGCGTGGTGGTGACCGACTGCTATCGCTTTAGCGTTCCGCCTCCCGAGCGGACCCGCGATGGCGGCTACCGCTTCACGCCCTGCGCCGACGCCGATATCCGCATCGAACCCTCCGGGTTGGTGGTCAACGGGCTCTCCTATGGCGTGGTCGGGCCGGTGGACGACATTCTGGTGGATCGCGGCAGGGTATCGGTTCATCCCCAGGGCGCTGTCGAGTGACCGTAATCCTGCTACAACAGAGGGCATGGCAACCGAATCCGCGGATCGCCGTGCGTTTCTCAAGCTGGCCGGCGGCGCGGCCCTCACTTCGTCGCTGTTCACCGGGAACCTGAAAGGCGCCAACGACAAGGTCAACATCGCCTTCATCGGCGTGGGCCGCATGGGCTCCGGAAATATCGGTTACTGCGCGAACGTGCCCGGCTTTGAAATTGTCGCGGTTTGCGATGTCTACCAGCCGGCGCTCGATGCCGCGGTGGAACGGGCGCGCAAGGGCGGTTTCGCCGGCGTCAAAGCCGTTCGCGACTTTCGTGAGATTCTGGCCGACAAGTCGGTGGACGCGGTGTGCATTGCCGCGCCCGATCACTGGCACGCCTACATGGCCGTCGAAGCCTGCAAAGCCGGTAAGGATGTGTGGGTGGAGAAGCCGGCCTGCGTGTACGTCGAAGAAGGCCTGAAGATGATCCAGGCGGCGCGCAAGTTCGAGCGCGTGGTGCAGGGCGGCACCATGCAGCGTTCCGGCGGGTTTTTCCGCAAGGCGCGCGAAATCGTCAAGAGCGGCGAACTGGGCGACATCACCTTCTGCCGTACTTTTCAGGCTGACGCCACCAAAAAGGAAGGCTGGGGCAACCCGCCGGACAGCGATCCGCCGCGCACCCTCGATTGGGACCTGTGGCTGGGGCCGGCGCCGGCGCGCCCCTTCAACTCCAACCGCTGGGGCGTGGCCAGTGACCACTACTCCACCTTCCGCTATTTCTGGGATTATGCCGGCGGCAACATGACCGATTGGGGCGTGCATCTGCTCGACATCGTGCAGTTCGCTTTCGACGAAGCCATGCCGATTGGGATTTCCGCCCAGGGTGGGAAGTTTTACGTTTCCGACAACACCGAAACGCCGGACACCATGCAGGTCACGTACCGCTATCCCGGCTTCATCGGCGCGTACGAAAGCCGCACCGCGAATGCGTTCCCCATGTACAACTCAGGCTACGGGACGGCCTTCCACGGAACCAAAGCCACGCTAATGGTCAACCGCGCCGGTTATACGATCTTCAAGCATGGCCGTGGCGCGACGCCGGTCGTCGAGAACAACCCTACGCTGGCGGACATGAACCTTCCCCACTGGCGCAACTTCATGGAGTGCATCCGCTCTCGCCAGCACCCCACCAGCGATATCGAGAACTGCGTCCGCTCCACGCTCACCTGCGTGCTGGCCAACATTTCCATGCGCCATGGCCTTATGCTCACCTGGGACGACCGGGCGATGACGGTCCAGCAACCCGAAGCCCTGCCTTATCTTGAGGCCCGCTACCGCGCGCCGTGGAAGCTGGAAGTTTAGCCGCGCGGCGCAGGCTGTCAAGCCTAGCTACTTTCCGGCGCAAAAGTGGATTTTGCAGAAACGAGTTTCCAGCGAGCGACTCCCAAGAACGGCGAAAAGCCCGGCGGGATGACCGCCGAGCAACGTAAGCATTTGATTGCGGGAGACTTTGCGAATTCAGTTTTTGCGTTCTGCGAGAACGGTGCCTATATGGGTAAGGTTATCGGCGATCACGCCCAGACCGACCCACCGTTTCATCCCGGCGTCGCCCCTGTAGAGGCAGCGCCGAAGACCGTGCCGTCGCTTGAGGACGCTGATGCGACCCTCACATCCGGTCCTCCACTTCTGTCCTTGTTTGAACCAGCGCTTCTTTTGTTCGCGTTTGCGGTCGGCGCTTTTCGTGGAGCGACTTGGAATGCACACCCGCTTGACTCCCCTGTCATGCGCCGCAGCTTCGTTCTTGGCCGAGTAGAACGCGGCATCGCCGGCCACCAGGCGCGGAATGCAACCGAGCTTTTTCTCATGCGCGTCCAAGGCGGCAATCACCAGCTCTGAGTCACTGGGCCGCTTCTCGTATACGGCATAGTCGGTGATAATCTGATTCTCGCCTTCCTGGATCTTGACCATCTTGCCAAACTCCGTCGGCTTGCTGGCCTTGCCCTTGCGAATAATTTCCGTCGTGGGTTCGAAGATACTGACCAGTTTCTCGGCGACGTGGGTATCGCCGCCGAAGATCCGCTGTTTGGCCTGCCGGATCACTTGCTGCACTCGCGGCACGATGGTGTCCAGTTCTTGTCGCAGTCCTTTGAGGGCGGCTTGCTCCATCACGTCCGCTGAACGCTTCACCCCTTCGGCAATCTCGTCGGAAAATCGCTTGGCCTGTCCCACCACGCGCCCCACCGTAGACAAGAGCTTCTCGTATCCCTGCTGCAAGCGCTCTCGATTCGGTCCGCCCTTGGTCCGCGCTATGCGGCCGATTTCCAAAATGCGGAACTTCACGCTCCGACTGCGATCCCGAAGTTTGGCGCCCTGCTTGCCAGCGATCTCTCCGATCCGCTTCATCGCGCGAATCAGTACGCGCACGCCGTCGCCCAGCAGATTGCTGTCGGTCGGATAGTGGATATTCGTCTCCACCACCGTTGTGTCCAGACGCATCTTGCGGTCCTTTACGATGTGGTTCTCTTTGGCGAGTTCCACCACTCGGCAATGGATCTTTTCGACCTCCTCCGGGCCTAATGCCAATCCCCAACGTCCCATAGTCTTGGCATCCGGTGCCTTGGCTCCTCCCACATGAGTGAAATCGCGGTACACGAGATTGGTCCGGACTTCGCGCTCCAACGCCTGGTAGCTCCAGTTACGGATGTGTTTCAGCAGAAGGAGTCGCAGGACCACATCGGCAGGCGTGCCTTTGCGTCCACGAGTGCGGCTCTTCGGGTGGCGGCGCGCCAGGGCATCGTAAACCGCCGTGATCAGTTGTTCGTCCTCCAGCACGCGGTCCGCGTGTTTCATCCAGTCTTCTTGCAGGTCGGCCACCTCCTCGGCGATGAAGCCGTCGCCAAAGCGAAGTTGCTGCCGGCGTGCCTCAATCACGCGAACCTCTCTTCTCAGAGGCCGCCGCCCCGGCTTTCTTTTCCTGCTGCCATTGTTGTCGCAGTTGTTCTCGGTTCAAGGCGGCGAGGGAACACCCAATCTTCCAAAAGGCGGCCCAGGCTTGCTGTGCCCGGCGGGCGGTTTTGGCATGCTCCGGCGGAACGTATAAAGAGCGGCTCTTGCCATCCTCTCGATAAGTAATGTAGAGGTG
>Ga0302189_10003689_pt1 | contig 11702 bp, 8 predicted proteins | sample II_Bog_E2_2_FD_194551 | JGI IMG/M metagenome (GOLD analysis project Ga0302189, IMG submission 194551) | Peat permafrost microbial communities from Stordalen Mire near Abisko, Sweden - II_Bog_E2_2 | ecosystem: Environmental > Terrestrial > Soil > Wetlands > Peat | place: Sweden: Abisko, Stordalen...
CTCCTGACGGTGCTCCCATCGCCACGGCAAACTTCTTCCCATCCCCCTCAGCCTCCGCCAGCGGAGTCGCCGGCACAGTGAACGCGGAGCCACTCTCCTGAATCGCCTTTTGAAAAAGCCCCTTCGCTGGCGAAACCATCAGCAGCCCTGTATCAATCGCGCCCGCCGACTGCCCAAACACGGTAATGTTCTTCGGATCGCCGCCAAACCGTTGAATGTTTGCAATCACCCATTTCAGCGCCAGAATCTGGTCCATCAGCCCGTAGTTTCCCGACGCATGATGCGCCGACTCGCCCGTCAGCTCCGGATGCGCCAGAAATCCAAACACGCCCAGCCGGTAATTCACACTCACCAGCACCACACCGTGATTCGGCAGGGTTCCCCCGGTATAAAGCGGGCTCATCGCCGTCCCGCCCTCGTTCGCGCCTCCATGGATCCAGAACATCACCGGGAGCGGCGCCTTCGCTGGCCAAGCCGGCGTAACCACATTCAGATACAGGCAGTCTTCCTTCCCGGTTTCTGCGTCGTGCCGGTTCCAGGAACCCAGATCGGGCTGTGCGCAAGGAGCGCTATATCCCTTCGCGTCGCGCACTCCGTCCCATGCCTTGGCTGGGAGCGGCTCATGCCAGCGCAACTCCCCCACTGGCGGCTGAGCAAATGGAATCCCCAGAAACTCCGCACCTCCCCGATTCCGCGCTACACCCCGCACCAGGCCGTCGCCAGTCTTAACCACCAGCGAATCATCCTGAACAACCTGCGCCCCAGCCATCGCCGCCATTACCGCAACCAGCGCTAACGTCCCAACCACGTTTACCGCCAGTAAATCCCGCCGCAACCCACAAATCCGTTTCATCCTGAATCCTCCCGTCAACCCAAAGCCCCGCCAATTCTAACAACCTCGTATCACCCGGCTCTCTTTCCAGTGCGCATCTCCGTTTTCCGTCTATGCTGAAGATGCCATCGCATGACCTTCGCCCACACCATCGGCACCAACCGCTACACCTTCGCCAACCTGCGAGACCTGCTGGCCAAAGCCACCCCACTTCGCAGCGGTGACGTGCTTGCCGGCATCGCCGCGCGTTCCGCCGAAGAGCGCGTCGCCGCCCAGTTTGCTCTCGCCGATCTCCCGTTATCCCGTTTCCTTGAAGAGCATGTTATCCCCTACGAAGCAGACGAAGTCACACGCCTCATCGTCGATACGCACAACGCCGCCGCCTTCGCGCCCATTAGCTCTTTCACCGTCGGCGAACTCCGCGACTGGCTTCTCTCCGACGAAGCAACCGCTGATCGCATCGCCGCTCTCGCACCCGGCCTCACTCCGGAGATGGCCGCCGCCGTCAGCAAGCTGATGCGTCTACAGGATCTCATCGCAGCAGCCGCCAAAATCCGCGTCGTTACTCGCTTCCGCACCACCGTAGGTCTCCCCGGCCGCCTTAGCGCGCGCCTCCAGCCCAACCACCCCACAGACGCACCCTCCGGCATCGCTGCCTCCATCCTCGACGGCCTGCTCCTCGGCTCCGGCGACGCCGTCATCGGCATAAACCCCGCCGGCGACAATGTCTCCGTCACCAAGCGCCTTCTACGCATGATCGACACCATCCGCCAGCGGTTCGAAATCCCGATCCAGAGCTGCGTCCTCGCCCACATCACCACACAAATGGCCGCCCTGGAACAAGGCGCCCCCATCGACCTCATCTTCCAATCCATAGCCGGAACCGAGGCCGCCAACCGCAGCTTCGGCGTCAATCTGTCACTCCTCAACGAAGCAAACCAGGCCGCCAGATCGCTCGCGCGCGGGGCCGTTTGCGCCGACGGCACCTTCGGCAGCAACGTGATGTACTTCGAAACCGGCCAGGGTTCCGCACTTTCCGCCAACGCCCACCACGGCATTGGTGGTTTGGCGGTCGATCAGCAAACTCTCGAAGCCCGCGCCTATGCCGTCACCCGCGCATTCCAGCCCATGCTCGTCAACACTGTCGTCGGCTTCATAGGTCCTGAGTATCTATACGACGGCAAACAGATCGCCCGCGCCGGTCTTGAAGATCACTTCTGCGGCAAACTCCTCGGCCTGCCCATGGGCTGCGATGTCTGTTACACCAACCACGCAGAAGCCGACCAGGACGATATGGACACACTGCTCACCCTTCTCGGCGCCGCCGGCGTCAATTACATCATGGGCGTCCCGGGTGCAGACGACATCATGCTCAATTACCAAAGCACCAGTTTCCACGACGCGCTTTACCTTCGCCGCATTCTCAATCTTCGCCCCGCACCTGAATTCGAAGCGTGGCTCGCTGGCGATCACTTTCAGCGTCTCGCCCTCGAAGCCATCCACCCGGAAAGATTGCTCTCTACATGAGCGAACTCCCTGAATCCGCTGCTCTCGCCGCCCGTCTGCGCGCTCTCACCCCAGCCCGCGTGGGCCTCGGCCGCACTGGCGTCAGCCTTAGCACCCGCGACCTCCTCGACTTTCAGCGCGCTCACGCCCAGGCGCGCGACGCGGTTCACGCGCGGCTCGACTCGGCGGCGCTGAAAGCGGAAATCGAAAGCTCAGGTCGACCTGAAGTGCTCCGCCTGCACTCGGCAGCCTCGAATAGAGCAGAATATTTGCAGCGACCTGATCTGGGACGCAGATTGAACGAGGCCAGCCGCGCGCTTCTAGCCGAGCAGCCTACGGACCCGGTGGACTTGGCTGTGGTTATCGCCGATGGGCTGTCCGCGTTGGCCGTGGAGCGGCATGTCCCGGCGCTGCTTCTGGAGCTTCTGCCGCGATTGTCAGACTGGCGGCTAGCGCCCATTTGTATTGTCGAGCAAGGCCGCGTCGCCGTCGCCGACGAAATCGGAACGGCTCTGAACGCGCAAAGCTCCGTCATTCTCATCGGCGAGCGTCCCGGCCTCAGCTCCCCTGATTCCCTTGGCGCTTACATCACCTGGGACCCCAAGCCCGGCCGGACTGATGCTGAAAGAAATTGCATTTCCAATATTCGTGCCGAGGGTCTGTCCTATGCGCAGGCCGCCACCCAACTCCGCTACTATCTCAACCAGGCCCGCATCCGACGTCTCACCGGCGTGGCCCTCAAGGAAGAAACGAATTTGCTGACGGAAGGCTGACACCCCATGAATTGGCAGCGCTGGTTATTGCGTGGAATCCTGGTCCTGCTGGCAAGCTTCGTCGTCACCTGGCTCGGCGATTCGGCCATCTTCCTGCTCCGCGGCTCGCCACTTTCCAAGGTCACTGTCAACCAGTTCCAAAGCGTGCCACTCAAGGGCACCAAAATCGAATACGACTATCTCGGCTCTTCCGACGTCCCTTGCGCTCAGTCGCTCTTTCCCCACGCCGGCCAAAGCCCTTGCTGGTACCTGCGCAGAAACCCCAACCAGAACACCAGCCTCTAGTAACGCCCCTTGAAGAAAACCATCTACCTTCGTGATCCGAGATTCATCAACAGCCAAATCACATGACTAGGTGATCCACAACACGTTTGCATTGCGCGTTGCACACTAACATCAGAAGACCTCTTTTGCTACTGCGAGGTCCGATGTACAACCGATCACAAAACGAAAACGGAAGTTACAACACCCGCTGCCTGCACTGCTTTATGACCGTCGCTACCTGCATTGAAACGGACGAAGAGCTGGAATCGCTCGAATCCAGGCACATCTGCCCGGAAATGGTTCTGGCCGACCTACTCGACCGCGAAAAATCCATCCAGATGCACGCGCAACGAAATTAGTAGCAATCACTTGCCTTCCTGTGCCCCGGCAGGTGCCTCCACCGGTGGAGGCTTTTCACGAGCGCCGCTCATCTTGTCAATCAGCTTATCGTCGGCGGCCTTGGTGATTTTGCTCGCTTTCTCGAATTCCGCCTTCGCTTCGTCCTTCATTCCTGATGCTTTGTACAGCCTTCCCAGTCGCCAATGGACAGTCACATCGTCCGGGGCTAGACGCGCGGCCGCCTGTAATTCCCTTAGAGCCTCGTCCTTCCGCCCTGCATCCGAATACAAGATGCCAAGATCAAGGTGAGCCAACTCCCGTCCAGCGTCGATGTGTACTGCACTTGTGAGCAGCGGCTCGGCGGCTTCTGGATGATTCATCTGCATCTGCGCGTCTCCCAGGTAGATCAACGCCTGCACGTGATTCGGATTGTTTTTGAGCTCCGCCTCAAACTCGCTCGCCGCTTCCGGATACAGCCTCTGGCTCCACAAAAGATAACCCAGACCAAAGTGAACGTCCGGCTCCTTGGGATCTGCCTTCACCGCTGCGCGGAATTGCTCGATCGCGCCCGCATGATCCTTCAACTCGTCCTGGGCCTCGCCGGCCAGCATATCGGCCTCGGCCGACTCCGCATTCAGAGTCAGAATCTCGTGATAGGTATCCAGTACGCATTGGTACTGCTTCGACCACAGGCAACTGTGCGCCAGCGCCAGCCGTAGTTGCAGATTTTGTGTGTCCTCTGCAGCCGCCGCTTTCAAATAGGGAACAGCCTCTGCATATTCATTCAGACCGTAATGCGCCATTCCAACAAGAATCGTCAGCCGTTGCGACTCCGGCGATCCATGCGGCGCGGTCTTCAGCAACAAGCTGAATTCACTTGCAGCCTGCTTCAGGTCGCCGCCCTTGAACAGGGCCAGCCCCAGGTTCAAGCGCAAACCGGGAAGTGTTGGATTGAGCGCAAGGGCTTTGCGATAGAAGGGAACGGCCTCCTTGTAGTGTTCTTGCCGTGCTTCCAGAAGCCCGATGTGTGCGTAAGCCTCCGCGCTCGCACTATGGGTTTTTAGATACCCGCGCCATGCGGCCTCAGCCTCGGCGTCTTTGCCTTGCTGTTCCAGCGAAAAGGCGTCTTGCCGCTGCGAATCTGGTGCCTTCGCCGCTTGTCCCCAACTATGGGCGGTTGCCATCAACAGTGCCATGCCCATTGCGCGCCGCGATGCATCACACGCACGCCGGACGGACGCCCCGTTTACGGCAGCAAACCGCAAATCACCCATGCCTCATTATCCTCGATCGTGCGGTCTGCTGAATCTCCCAACCGCCCTCTCAGTCTGACCCCACCGAGAGCTTCATCTTTTCCTTTACATCGTGTGCCAGCTTCTCGATCTCGTCGGCCTTGCGGATCACACCAATTGAAAGCGTGTCCTTATTGGTCTTGTCCACTTCGGTCTTCAAGTCCGTAGCCAGCTTCAACAGCCTCGTGCTGTCGGCGTTGATCTGCCTCTTGCGCTCCGCATTGGCCGCCTCGAAGTCCTGCTTCTTTTTCTGCTGTTCATTGATGTCGTTCTGTGTATTTGCATCGGGCGCGCGGATGATCTCCGGCGAATAGCGTGGAAACCCGGTCTGCGCGATTCCTCCGCCGACAGCCGATGAGATTGCGACGATGGCCAAACCGGCGAGAAGACGAACGTATCCCACCTTCTTTTGCGACGGGCGTGAATTCCGGGCCGTCTGAGTCCAATGAAACTTCATGATTGACCTCCTCATCCCGTTTTCGGGCTTTGGGAAGGGTTCGCGGATGGGTGAAAGGAGCACCTTCCCGAACTTCCCTGCGCACAGTCTAGTCCAGAACACAGAGACTTGGGACAGACATTTGTTTAGCCTGTTTCAGCTTCGTCCCGCGCGCACTTCGCTGCTATCGGAATCCATTTCCATAGCTGACTCTTTCTCCATCATGCAAGGTAATCGGCCATCAAGAAAAATGGGGCGCGGCAGGGATTACCTGCCGCGCCCCGGTTGAGGGTTAAGTTAGAAAATGAACTTGCCACCGAGTTCGAAGGTCCTCGGATCTTGTGCGTTGTTCACAAAGCCGAAATCGGTGTTCTGTGGGTTCGTGTCCAGAAGGCCGTTGTACTGGGTGTGGTTGAAAGTGTTGAAGCTGTCGGCGCGGAACTCAAAGTGAGCGGCCTCGCCGAAAGCAAACGACTTGTACAGAGCGGTGCTGAAATTGGTGCGGCCTGGGCCAACAACTGCATCCTTGCCCATGGTGCCGAAGCCCAGGTTCGCACCACCTGCCCAGCCAGCGGTGGGAGGCGCAAGAAAAGCCGTGTTGCCAGCTGAGCTTTTGCCGTTATTCACGAATTGATAGCCCGTGTGCGTCTTTCCGGAGCCATCGACGTAGGTTGCTGTCTTTCTGACGTATTGGGTCTTGTTTACCATGTCGGGACGGATTGAGTAGTCGCCGCCCAGACCAACCGTATCGCCGTAGACGTTCGAGGGGGCGACATTGCCCAACCAGGGCAAGCCGGCTTCGGAAACTACCGTACCGCTGATTTCCCATCCACCGAGGACCGTCTTCGTCAGACCGGAGGAATGATTGAAGAACGGGACCTTGTACTCGTAGTTGCCGCTGAATACCTGCCGGCGATCGAGGATGCCGGAACCCTTGTCGTACTTCAGGTTCCATGGGTTGCGCGTGGGGTTGTTGTTGTCCACGTCAACGCTTCCAGGTGTTGAATCGATCTGGTGAGCGTACGTGTAATCAAGCTCATAGCTGAGCCCGTGTTTGTTCTGCTGGCGAAGGCCGGCCTGGAAGCTGCTGTAAGACCCGGTCTGCGTCGTTGATTGCAGTCTGATGTTGCCAAAGCCCGGATAAGAGGCGGCCAACAGAGACGGAATCGTTCCAAGTGAATGGTTCGCAGCCGCTTGGCGTGTAGCCGCCGGCGTGCTGAGCGGGAAGTTATTGATCGGAATCCAAACGTTCTGGTGCCAATCCAGGTTGCCGACATATTGCGTGATCATGATCAGCGAGGGAGCGATTTCATGCTGCACCCCCAGGCTGTACTGAGCCACGGCCGGATCTGGATAGTACCGGTTCAACGAGTTGAAGCCCTGCGTGAACGTCGGTGTAGAAGCCGCTGTCCCTGCTTGCCAGTTGAAACTCGTGTTGGTGAATTCCACATTGTTTGCAGATGGCTGACTGATAAATGGAGGGGAGCCTGCCGCATCGTAAATGTCGTTGCCCTGGATGCGCTCGTAGAACGTGCCAAAGCCGCCACGCACTACGGTCTTGCCGTTGCCGGATAGATCATAGGAGAAGCCGACTCTGGGCATGAAGGTTTTGTAGTCGTTCTTGACCAATGCGGTGGGTATACCCGCTTGGCCGGCGATCCCGACGCCGTTCATATAGAACGTGCCGATTGAGTTGGTAACCAAACCAGGGCTGTTGGCTGCAAACGAACCGTCAGAATTGAAGGTAGGCGCCAGTCCCGGCTGGTACAGCTCCGGATAGAAATTGGAAACCTGGTTGTTGCGTTCCCATGTGTGAGGCATCATGTCATAGCGGAAGCCGTATTGCACGCTCAATTTGCTGTTCACGTGCCAGTTGTCTTCGGCATACACCGAGATGGTGCTGTTGACGTAGTGGTTGATGGGATTGGCGTTCGCCTGGCTGAAGTTGGTGGCCAATCCCAGCAGGAAGTCAAGATACGAATCACCTGTGAGTTGGCCTATGGGACCGGCGGGCGTCGTCTGGGTTTTGGGGTTCCAGCCGTCATTGAAGGTGTAGTCGCCTTCAGAGTCTTTGCCGATAACCTGGTTCTTGGTGTAGCGGTTGTAGCCGCCGCCGAACTTCATCTGATGCTTGCCCTTCGTAATCGAGAGACCGATTACTTCGGCAAAGTCCTCGGCGCCGTTGGTCCAGGGATCGTTTCCAGGGCCCCAGCTATTACCGCCGATCGTGCTCCATTTGATATCCGGCAGGCGGTTGCCTACGTCGTTGCTACCGGCAAAGTAGGTTCCCGTGCTCCAGCCCGAGGGCTTTACAAAACCGGCCGCAACCGTGGACACCGGAATGATCGCGATCTTGTTGCCGTTGTAATTGAACGCGGCCTCAAGCAGCGCGTTAGGTGTCAACGTGCCCGTCAACTTAACGACTGCGGCATACGCTGGGTTGCTGAAGTTCGAGCCGATGGTTGGATAGCTATCGCCCTGCCATTCAGGAGTGGCTTCGACGGTATCCATCGCATCATGGATGTAGTGACCGAAAAGCTGCCACTTGTCATTGATGTTGTGATCGATCCGGAAGAGATCTTCACGAACCGTGACAGGCAGATGGCCGCCGGTCGGGGTATAGGTGTCGTCCGCGTTCGTCGCCGCTGGGAGATTCTTGGTGGCGTTGAACGCTAGCGCGTTGGGATCCAGCAAATCGGAATAGATCGTGTTGTTCGGAAAAGGCTGGCCCATCGTCAAACCGTGGGAAGTGAATTTCTGGATCAAAACCGGATCGGCGACTGTGGGTACGGTGAGGAAAGTCGCGGGATTGTACGTTGGGATCACAAAGTTGAAGGTCGAAGCCGATGTGACGATATCCGCTCCGGGCATGGTCTTGATCGAGCTTGTCGAAACGCCCGTAACTTCCCTGCGCCACTCTTCATTATAGAAGAAGAAGGTCTTCTTCTTGCTCTCGTTGTAGACGTGAGGGATAAATACCGGACCACCGATGTTACCGCCGAAAACGTTGTAACGCAGTTCCGACTTCTGGGCCAACTGTCCGTTATTGTTATCCGTCCACGAGTGCGCATCCAGGGCGTCGTTGCGGTCGAATTCCCAGGCTCCACCGTGGAACTTGCTGGTACCGCTCTTGATCGACATGGTGATGGTACCGCCCGAGGCGATGCCGTAGTCAGGAGGATAGTTGCTGGCCAGCACCTGGAACTCACCAAGCGAGTCCTGCGAAGGCATGACGGACATTTTGCCACCGGAACCGCGGTCATATGCCTCGGCGCCGTCGATCATCCAAACGTTGTGCGCCTGGCTGAGACCATTGAAGCTGATGGAGTAGTTCGCGGTAACGGAGAACGGGCTTTCAAAATCCGGAAGGTTGCCGCTGACGCCCAGGCCCAATGCTGCAAGGCCGATGACGTTGCGCCCGTTGGTGGGCAGCTCGGTGATCTGCTGCTCGTTGATCAACGTGCTAACAACGTTCGAATCGCCCTGGACTGCCAGAGCGTCTGCTTCGACTGTGACGGTTTGCGACTCGGCGCCGACAGTGAGCTTGACGTCGACACGGAACGTGGCGGAGATGTTGACCACCACACCCTTCTGCTCATAGGTCTCAAATGATTTGGCCGTGACCTTGAGGTTGTAATTGGCGGCGTTCAAACCGGAAATGTCATACAACCCGGTTCCGTCACTGACGGTTGTCTTTGTCAAACCCGTCGCTGGGTCGGTGAGCGAAATCTTCGCGCCCGCAACTGTCGCTCCGGTCTGATCCGTCACGATGCCGGTGACGTCGGAGTTGGCCTGCGCAAATGCTCCGGCGCATGCCAATACGACGAACAACAGCAACAGGAAGAACCTGTTTCTCGCTTGTCTCATGTGACCTTCCTTTTCAATGGTCTAGCTGTCTCGGTTGTCGCTTTCATCTCTCGCCTCATGACGATTGAGAAAGCAGTGAATGAAAATTAATTCCCGATGAGACGGCTGGCATCTGAGCTCTTACCGCGGCTTTCTTCCACTCCGCGCACTCCAAACGCCACCCTGGGCTGCTGCCCTTCTTTCGCCCTTCCCCCGTAGCGGAGAGCTGAAAGAACATACCGTCACCCTGGAACAACTCTTTGCGAAGATGAACCGATTGGTCTGGGGTACCACAATGCAACTACCATCCCGGTGTCTCCGTGGTTTGGAAGGCAATTTCCCCGCCTTCTCCACTTTTTGGAATCTTTCTACCTGAACGCCGGTTTGATAGTGCTTAAACGTTTAAGTAGAACTCCCAAACAGCCCTGTTCTGTGAGCCGCACGTCATTTAATGCCCTCTCATAAACAGTTGTCAAGTCAAACTTTTGCAGGTCAATCCGCTCCCGCCTTTACAGCGCAAAAACTCGGCACAAGCCTCTCCGCAAACGCAAGCAGGCCACCCCTTTGCAGAGTGGAATCGTTTACATGTTTAATCCCCGCAAAATCTCGCGTGAAATGTTTGCTGAGCGCCCCGCGACTCATCGCCGCGTACGAAACCCGCCAACGTCACCCGTTTTTACTTCAGGCTGGCTTCTGCAAAGCGATTTTTCTTCGCAGGATCATCGAGCACTCGGATTTGCACTGTGGAAGTCAATGCTCTATAGCAGTCGTGCGACATCGCGCAACTGTCGCGCCGTCGCCTCAAGAAATGTCTCAACACTGGCCCCCTGGGGCATCTCCAGCCCGGACTTGGCCTGGATCGCCAAAGCAATCCGTTGTGCCAGCGCCTGGCGCGTCCCCAGGTCCATATCCAGCCGCCGGGAAAAGAATCCCTCCAGCACCTCAAGATCGGCCGACGACAACTTCGCCACCCCATTTGACGGCAGTGTCACACTCGCATGCGGCTCCGGAATCGGCGCGCTCGCGGTAAACATCTGCGCCGTAAATGTGCGCGATCCCGACTCGCCCCATTCCGGCATCTCTGTGTCCCGGTCCCGCACTACCAGCGTCCCTGCGGCCATGTCGCCCAGCCGCTGGTGCTGGCGCGATGCAAATACGGCTATGATCCCCACGCCATAGAATCCTGGAAACCAGTCCACATACCGCACCAGGTTGCGCGCCATCGATTCGAACAGCCCTATCGCTCGCCCTGACCGTTGAATCACCCGGATCCGCGCCACCCGCTTGCCTGGCGTGCGCCCGTTCCAGAACGCTTCGAACAGCGTGAAGTATCCCCACTGAAATAGAAACACGATGAAAATCACCAGCGCGATCGTCCACTGCTCTGAATGCTTTGAGAAGACATGCATCGCCGGCAGCACAATAATGCTGATAAAAATCAGCGCCAGCAGCCCCGCACCCCAGATCAGGTAATCCACCAGCAGCGCAATAAAGCGGCTGCCAATGCCCGCAAGCGGCATCTCGATATTCACCAGTTCCGGCGTTTCAATGCTAAGCTGGTCTGACTCCGGGCTCATGGCGCAAATCCTCTCCAACCAATGGATTCTCAAACGGCGGCCCTACTGGGATCGCTTATCCGCTCTGCTCTCCCAATCGGATGCAGGCGGCCTTGGCAAGCTCTCCCGCAGCGAACTGCAGGAGATGGCCCTGCTCTACCGCCAGGTCGCCGCCGACCTTTCGGTACTGCGCCAGGACTCCACTTCCCGGAGCTATGCCCTACATGTAAATCAATTGCTGGCTCGCGCCCACCATATCATCTATTCCGGCCGAAAGACGAATCTGCTCACGCTCTTGCGCTTCCTCCGCGACGACTATCCGGCCATCTTCCAAAAGCAGATCGGCTACATCATCGCCTCTTTGCTCGTCTCCGTCGCCTGGGGCCTTCTCGGCGCAGCCATCACAAACGCCCGCCCGCAGTTCATGCACCACTTCGTCGGGCCGGAAATGATCGCAACCATGGAGCGCCACGAAATGTGGACTCATGCCATCATCGGCGTTGAGCCCATGGCCACCAGCAAAATCATGACCAACAACCTCACCGTCACCTTCGTCACTTTCGCCTCCGGCATCGTCTTCGGTCTTGGTACTTTCTATTACCTCTACGTAAACGGAATGATGCTCGGCGTCATCGCCGCTGCATGCAGCCACTATGGCATGTCGGTCGCGCTTTGGAGCTTCGTCGCGCCCCACGGCTCACTTGAGCTGCCTTCCATCATCATCGCAGGCGCTGCAGGATTTCGCCTCGGCCACGCCATGCTCTTCCCCGGCAACCTGCGTTGGAAAGAGTCCATAGCTCGCGGCGGCATGGAAGCCACGAAGTTAGTCTCCGGCATAATTCCCATGTTAGTCGTTGC
>Ga0302189_10003707_pt1 | contig 11655 bp, 8 predicted proteins | sample II_Bog_E2_2_FD_194551 | JGI IMG/M metagenome (GOLD analysis project Ga0302189, IMG submission 194551) | Peat permafrost microbial communities from Stordalen Mire near Abisko, Sweden - II_Bog_E2_2 | ecosystem: Environmental > Terrestrial > Soil > Wetlands > Peat | place: Sweden: Abisko, Stordalen...
GTCAGGGACTCGGTGGTAGTGGCGCGAGAAGCCCTGGAGTCAGACTTCATCGGCGCTCAGTGGAACTCGAGTCCTTCCCATGAACACTGAATCAGAGATTTTTCGCAGCCTCTTTGTCATTTTCGAGGCTTTCGAGCAAATTCTCCAGTTCCTTCGGTAACGGGCGGGAAAACTTCAAGGGCTCTTTCGTGCGGGGATGGATAAATTCGAGGGTGGCGGAATGCAGGAAATTTCGAGCGAGAGCGAGCGTTGCGGGCATGCCGGGATCGCGACGTTTGTTCGATTGAGACTTCAATTCTCCGGGAGCTCCGTAAAGGGCATCGCCCACGACGGGATGGCCGATGGAGGACATGTGGACGCGGATCTGGTGGGTGCGTCCGGTTTCGATCTTCACTTCGACGAGCGCAAACTTGCCATAGGGCGCGTCGAGTTTTCGTAAGACTGTGTAATGGGTGACCGCATCGCGTCCGCCAAAACCTTTGGTCGTCATGCGGGTGCGGCGCTGGGAGTGGCGGCTGATGGCGCTTTGAATGGTGCCGCGATCCTGCTTGGGCCATCCGTGAACCAGGGCGAGATAGGTTTTGTGGACTTCGCGACTGCTGAACTGTTTAGCAAGGCGCTGGTGGGATTCGTCATTCTTGGCGACGACCATCAGTCCGCTGGTGGCGCGATCGAGGCGGTGGACGATGCCTGGGCGGAGGTCGCCTCCGACGGCGGATAGTTTCTTGAAGTGGTGGAGCAAGGCGTTGACGAGAGTGCCGCGATTGCGGGCATCGTCGGTGGCTCCGGCTCCGGCGTGGACCATCATGCCGGCGGGCTTGTTGACGATGGCGAGATCGTCGTCTTCGAAAACGATGTCGAGGGCGATTTCTTCGGCGATGGCGCGCAGGGGAAGCGCGTGGGGCGGTCCGGTGACGGTGATTTGTTCTTCGCTATCGCCTTTCAGACGGAGCGAGGCCTTGGCATGCGCGCCGTTGACCAGAACTTCTCCACGCTCGATGAGTTGCTGGACGCGGGCGCGGCTGACTTCTGTCTGATTGAGTTCGGAGAGCTGGAGGGCCAAGTATTGGTCGAGGCGTTGTCCGGCCGCTTCGGGAGGGGTAGTGAGCGTGATGGGGAAGTCAGGCATTTCGTAATCAGATTGATAATCAGCGCTTTGCGAGAGGCAGTACAGAGGCTAAAAACGCAAAGACTGACGTGAAGATTAAAGACTAAGTCTAACGATACACGCGTGGCGTGGACTCAGCAGAAATGGTGGGCGCGCGAGGCGAATGGCGTTCCACAAGTTTCCGCTCCGCAAACTTCAGCTTACGGTCGGGAACCGGATTTCTGTGGTGCGAGAATTGTTGCCGGTTTGGTGCTGTTGAACCACCAGATCAGGCCGCCTCCAATGACGAGCAGAATCGAAATCAGTTGCGTTCCGGTCATGATACCGCCGAAGACTTCGCCGCGTCCGGGATCGTCGCGCAGGAACTCGATGAAATAGCGTTCGATTCCGTAGAGGATCATGAAACTGGCCCACACCTGGCCATCGAATTTCTTGCGTCCGAGGAGCCAGGTAAGGAGCAGGAAGTTGAAGAACTCGGCAGCGGCTTCGATGAGTTGAGTGGGCTCGATACGGACACCCAGTGGAGTTCCGCTGACGTCGTGCGCCAACTGATTGGTGAAAGTGACTCCCCAGAAATGATTGGTGGGCTTGCCATAACAGCAACCGGCGGAGAAGCAGCCAAAGCGTCCGAGGACGTGGCCGAAAGCGAGGCCGGGAGCGAAGCCGTCGACGGTACGCAAGGTCGGCATGTGATGACGACGGATGTACCAGGCGGCAGTGAGCAGGCCGGCGACCAGGCCGCCGGAAAATACGCCTCCGGCTTGCAGGGTGTTCAGGCTGAAGATTTCGCGCCAGTTGTTGGAGTAGGTGCTCCAGTCGTTGATGATGTAGAGAATTTTCGCGCCAATGATTCCGGCGAGAACGACGAGGATGCCGAGATTCCAGGCGTCGTCTCCGTTGATACCCTGTTTTTCGGAGTTACGGACGCTGATCCAAAGGCCGATGAGAACGCCCGTGGCGACGAGCACGCCATAAGTCGGCAGATAGAAATTGCCAATATGAAAAAGTCGGGGGAACACGTTAGTTTAGATGCTCCGGATGTGGGGTGAGTACAAAAGAGAGTCTAGCAGGAAGCCCCGAGCGTCCGTTGGATCCAATGTTCGCGACAGGAGACTGAGCTAGGAAATGTGGAGCGGAAACTCTTCCAAGATTTTGGGAGAACCAGGTTTTGCCAATGGCTAAGAGCTAAAAGCCAGAAGTTAAAAACGCAAGCCGACCCGCTGCGCCGTGTGGTGGGCCGAGAATGAACCCGTCTCAGACGGTGGGAACCCGCCGCGACCCATTAGGCTTTTCCGCATGGCGGAACGTAGCACACAGGATCTTTTTGCGAGTCGAGTCCCCGTTCATTCGGCATTGGTTCAAAAATCGGTTGCCACCATCACCAACTCCGCAGGTCGACTTCCAACTTGGATGCTAGGAAACTCCGGGAAGATTCGCAAGGGGAAAATGGAAAATAGTTGGCAGGAAGGTTGCTAGAGGACGCGTGACCAAAGTGCGAGAAATATGAAGGAGAAGTTACGATTCACGTTTCAGCTATTGGGAACATGAGCGGCCGAAGAAAAGTGTGGATGCGCAAAATACTCTTCAAGCGCTGAAGCGCGACCCATTTGGAAGGAGTAACGGCACGAGTGGAACTCGTGACCTTCCCGATTGCCGAACGTTCGGATCAGCCGGTGCGGCGTCCGTCTTGCAGGACTTCGTCGAGGGCGCTGGCCAGTTTGCTGGCGCGGCGCTGCTCTTCGGGAGAAGGCTGTTCGAGGCGGCGTTTCAGAAGATGATACTCGTCCGCAATATTCAGGGCCGCGAGCACGGCGAGGCGCACCGAGTCGACAGTAGCGGTTTGTTCGGAGACGGCGCGCATTTTTCCGTCCACATATTCGGCAAGTTTCACGATGTATGCGGGGTCTGAGCCGCGCAAGTTGTAGACCTGATCGAAGATTTCGACGCGGACGCTGCCGTTGACGACGGTTGGGGTGGTTGCATTATTGGTTGGAGGTACCGAACTTGCAGTTGCCATGTCACTCCTAGGCGCGTCGGGCACGAGATCGTTGCCGGCGGAATGGTTGATCGGCGAGCCGACCTCGGTGGCGTCATTTCGAATCGCAGACAGGACAGACTGGAAATCACCTTCGGCGGTGGGGCCGATGGTGGCGTCCGGGGCTGTGCCGTCGCGATTCAGCTGGCCACCTGTTCGTGGGTGACGCTGTCCATCTGGCTCAGCATTTTTTCCACACGGGTGCGGATATCTTCGCGATCTTTGCGCAACTGCACGAGTTCGCGGCGCATGGTTTCATTTTCCTCTTCACGCTCCTCGAGTTGTTCGCGCAGGCGCAGGACATCGCGCTCGGCCGTGGCGCGGGCATCTTTCGCGGCCTTGTACAACTCTATGGTGCGATAAACTTTCTCTTCCAGCGCCTGAAAATCTTCGGCAGGAACCTCGGCAGATAACTCTTCCACGGCTTTAATGGACATGGCGACCACTCACTTTCAGAAAGTAATGCAGCGTTGAGGCGAAGTATAGCGCAGATTGCTGTGGAAGGGACCGTTCGTTCTGGAGCCACAGGTGCCGTTCTGTAGACCCGTAGGCGGGGCCTATCAACGCGCGCGCAATTTCTCCAAACGCAGTGCCGCCTCGTCCAGTGTTTCAGGTTTCTTGCAGAAGGCGAAACGTACCTGTTGGGATCCATCTTTTGGATGATTGTAAAAACTGGAACCGGGGACGCAGGCGATTCCGACATCGCGGACGAGGTGGGTGGCGAACTCGACATCGCTAGCGAATCCGAAGGCACTGATGTCGGTCATGACGTAATAGGCTCCGCGCGGACGGTAGCAGAGGAATCCCGCTTTTTCGAGCGCGGGAATCAAATGATCCCGGCGAGTGCGGTAGCGGTCGGCGAGATCGCGGTAGTAGGTGGCGGGAAGGCTCAAGGCGGCGGCTCCTGCCTCCTGCAAGGGAGCGGGCGCACCGACGGTCAAGAAGTCATGTACCTTGCGGATGGCATTGGTGATCGCGGGAGGCGCAACGGCCCAGCCGACGCGCCATCCGGTAACGCTGTAGCTTTTGGAGAGGCCGTTGATGGTGATTGTGCGATCGCGCATGCCGTCGAGGGAGGCGAGAGAAATGTGTTTGGATCCATCGTACAGAATGTGTTCGTAAATTTCGTCGGTGATGGCGAGCACGTTGTACTCGACGCAAAGGTCGCGAATCAGTTCAAGTTCTTTACGGCTAAACACCTTGCCAGTCGGGTTGTTGGGCGTATTGACGATGATCGCCTTGGTGCAGTGCTCGCCACTTTTGTGCAGCCCGGGCTTGTGTTGAAAGGCTTCGCGCAATTCCTGTTCATCGAAGGTCCATTCGCCTCCGGCGGATTGGGGAGGACGCAGACTGACGAAGCGGGGCTTGGCTCCGCTAAGGATGGAGTCGGGCCCATAGTTTTCGTAGAAGGGTTCGAAGACCACGACTTCGTCGCCCTTGTTGCAAATGGCCAGGAGGGTAGCGATCATGGCCTCGGTGGAACCGCAGCAGACGACAACTTCTTTTTCGGGGTCGACCTCGATGCCCTGAGAGTCGCGCATCTGGCGGGAGATCGCGCCCCGGAGGCTTTTTGCACCCCAGGTGATGGCGTACTGGTTGATGTCGGCGGCGATGGCTTCCTGAGCGGCGCGCTTGATCTCGGCGGGAGCGGCGAAATCGGGAAAGCCCTGCGCCAGATTGACGGCGTTGTGTTGCATGGCCTGCCGGGTCATCTCGCGAATCACAGACTCGGTAAAATGCTCCACCTTGTCCGAGAGAAAGTGCTTGGGATGCGCCGAAACGTAAGTCATGGAGAGTAAGGCTAGCACAAGCGATGCCGAGGCAGCGATGGGTCCATTGGTGCGCAGGAAGGATGGAAGTGGTCGTTGCGGAAATAGTTTGTGCAGACACAGCGATGGGTTCGGCGCGCGGCTACGTTTCCTGAGCCGATCGGAATTTTGGGCTACTGCAATTTTGCGAACGCCTCGAAACTTCGCGATTGGTCGCGGGTTTAATTCGACGTGAGCCTGCAAGTGGCGTCACAGGTTTGTCGATGTGCCGGGAGCGCCACGTAAGTTGCCGTCCAAACTGATATGCTTGAGTCGCATGGTTGCACGGGCACCACTCGTCTAATTGCCTTTTCCTGGTGCAGGCGCTGGCTTGGTTTACCTTGATGGCCAGAAATCCTATTAACGAATAAGGAACTTGCCGCATCGAACGTTATCGAAGTTGGACGAACGCTCGCGAATCCGCTGGATTCCGAACAGAGGGTTGGAGACAAATCACACATGACAAGTAAACGTAGGAATTTTGGTTGGTGGAGCGCCCTGCTCGCTTTGGCGCTCGCGACAGCGATTTTGCCGATTCGCGCTAGGGCGCAGGATCAGGACGATCAGGACGATCCTCCGACGCGGGTGGCTCGGCTCGGCTACATGGAAGGCTCGGTTTCAATTCAGCCGGCTGGTGAAGATGATTGGGTGGGGGCAGTTCCGAATCGTCCGATGACGACGGGGGATAAACTCTGGTCCGATCAAAACTCGCGCGCTGAACTGCAACTTGGTTCGGCGACCATCCGGCTGAGCCAGAATACCGGTTTCTCTTTTCTGAATTTGGATGACCACACTGTACAGATCCAGTTGACGTCGGGCGCGATCAATCTTCGGGTGCGCCGCCTGGATGAAGATGACGATTTTGAAGTGGATACTCCGAATCTTGCATTCACGGTGTCGCAGCCGGGTAGTTATCGCGTGCAAGCCAGCGATGACGGAACCTACACGGTGGTCAGCCTGCGCGAGGGCGCGGGGCAGGCGACTGGCAACGGACAGACTTACACGTTGCACAGCGGGCAAGTCGGGACGTTCGACGGTACCGATTCGCTGGATGCCGATGTGGAAGATATTGGGGATCCGGATCCATTCGACACGTGGGCCTATGATCGCGACCATCGTTTCGACAACTCGCGCTCACGGCAATATCTTTCGCAGGATGTCGTCGGCTACGAAGATCTGGACGATAACGGCGACTGGCGCGACGATGCGAACTACGGGCACGTTTGGTATCCGCATATTGAGGCGGGATGGGCGCCGTATCACACGGGGCATTGGGACTGGATCGCTCCGTGGGGATATACGTGGGTGGATGACTCGAACTGGGGATATGCGCCGTTCCACTACGGCCGCTGGGTAACAATTGGCGGCCGCTGGGGATGGATCGCGGGTCCGGTTGCGGTTCGGGCTGTGTACGCTCCCGCGCTGGTGGTATTCATTGGCGGAGGGCCGGGGGGCTTTGGCGGAAATGTGGGCTGGTTTCCGCTCGGTCCGCGGGAAGTTTATGTGCCGCCGTATCAGGTAAGCCGCGGTTACATGAACCAGGTAAACGTCAGCAACACGACCGTGAACGTCACGACGGTCACGAATGTTTACAACACGACCATCATCAATAAAACTACAAATATAACGAACATCACCTACGCGAACCGAAGTGTGCAGGGTGCGGTCATGGTGGTTCCGCAACGCGCTTTTGCGGGAGCGCAACCGGTGGCACACGTAGCGGTATCGGTGAGTGCGCAGCAGATTGCGAGCGCGTCGGTGAGCGCGAGAGTTGCAGTGGTTCCGACCCGGGAGAGCGTGCTGGGGGCGAAAGCTTCGAGCGCAGGGCACGTGTCAGCGCCGCCAGCGGCGGTAATGAACCGGCAGGTGGTTGCGAAGAAGACGCCGCCCCCGCCGCCGGTTCCGTTCGCCAGACAGCAGCAGGCCTTGGCCGCGCATCCGGGACAGCCGATTGCGCGGAGTGAGATGCAGAGCATGCGTCCCGCGGCGACTGCGGCGCGTCCGATGGTGAAGCAAGCGCCACCGGGCAAGCCGGCGACGGCCACGGTCGGACATCCGAATCCGGCGATTGCGGGACGTCCGGGACAACCGGCGGCGAATCAACCGGGGAATCGTCCGGGTAACCAGCAGCAAGCGAATCAGCCGAGACCGAACCAGCCGAATGCGGGTCAGCCGAATGCGGGTCAGGCGCGTCCGAATCCGGCGAATGCGAATCCGGCGAATCCGAGTCAACGTCCGGCGAATCAGGAGCCAATGAATCGTCCGGCGACTACGCAGCCGAATCGTCCTACGCCGCCACCGCAACAGAACGATCGTCCGGAAGACAATCGTCAACAACCGAACCGGCCTGCACCGCCGGTCAACAACAATCGACTGGCTACGCCGCCGCCGCAAAACAATCGTCCGGCGCAGCCAGAGCGGGCTCCGGAGGCACGTCCAGAGAATCGTCCGGCCGAACCGCCGGCGCGAAATGAGCGTCAGCCTGCGACCCAACCGAATAACCGTCCCGAGGCTACGCGCCCGAATCCTCCCGCTGAGCGTCCGGCAACGCCACCTCCGGCCGAGCGGCAACCGCAACGTACGCCTCCTCCGGCAGTGTCCAAGCCGGCGCCGCCGCCTCCGCGACAGCAGCCGAAACCAGCGCCGCCGCAGAAAAAGGAAGAGGACAAGAAAAAGCAAGAGAAGCCACCGGGAGCGTAGCGGCGAGCTTCAGATAAGAGAAGTGAAAGGGCATCCTGAATTTTGGGATGCCCTTTTTTATTTCGGTGTAACCGGTGAGCACCTATGAGTCGCTAACGCTGGGGCAATTACTTTGGCGCGGGGTTACGAGAAAAGAAGGGCTCGAAGATTTTCATGCTTATTTCTCGCTCCGTGATGGTTGATGGTCACAACGTTAATTATCCAGAAACGGGATCGAGAACTTGAGCAGCCCTATGCCCGCTGCACTCCGCCGAGCGTTTCCAGCGCTTTTGTGATCTCTCCTGCCCATTGCGATACTTGGTCGTCGCGCAGGGTGCGGTCGCTTGACTGAAAGGTGGCGCGCATCAGGATTGAGTATTTGCCGGTGCCTACTTTTTCTCCGCGGAAGATTTCTACGGGAACGAAAGTGCGCAATTCGGCAATGGCTAGCTTGTCGATCGTGGCGTGAATTCTTTCGAATTCCACTTCGTCCGCGAATACGAAGGAGAAATCGCGCTCGACGGCGGGGAACCGGGGCAGGGCTTCGTAGCGGACTTCGCGTAGGTCATGCTGATAGAGGCGGTCGAGATAAATTTCGGCGATGAAGACATCCTGGCGCAACTTGCGAGCGGACGCCAGATCGGGATTAATCTGTCCGAACTGGGCTACGGTGGCGCCATCCAGCAGGGCGCGAGCAGAGCGGCCGGGATGATAATAGTCGGCGGTCTGGGTATCGTAATAGAAGGTCCACTGGCTGAAAGGGGCGAGCAGAGTTTCCACGTCGCCCTTCAGATCGAAGAAAGATAGCGGGCGGGCGGCCGCGCCCGGCACCAATCCATGGACTGTGTTTCCATCCACGCTTCCGGTCGCGCCCATGGAGATGCGCTTGAGTTCGAGGGCATTCGCGTCCGAGGCTTCATAAACATTTCCGGATTCGAAGAGGCGAACGTTGTCGCTGCCGCGATTCAGGTTGTAGGCGAGCATGTTCAACATGCTGGGAACCATCGATGTCCGCATGGCAGAAGCCTCGTCGCTCAAGGGATTGGCGAGGTCGAGTTCGGGGGCGGGCGAAAAGCGGCGGGCATCATCCTTGGAAATGAAGGTGAGTGAAATGGTTTCGTTGTAGCCGAGCGCGAGAAGGGCGGCGCGAAGTTTCGCGTCTTTTTCGGCGTCGGGCAATTCACGAACGCCTCCACTGAAGGAGGGAAGGGTGTTGGGAAATTTGTCGTACCCGTGCAGGCGGGCGAGTTCTTCGATGATGTCGATTTCGCGTTCGATGTCGAGACGCCAGCTGGGGATGTGGACAAGGTAGCGATCTTCGTTCCCGGGCAGCACGGTGAATCCGAGACGCGTGAGAATGCGGTTGATCTCGAGGGCGCTGATTTTTTCACCGAGGATACGATGCACTTCGCGGAGATTGAGTTCCACGGGAGCAAGATCAAGTTGGCGCGCGATCACGTCGATGGAGTCGCCGATGAGGGTGCCGCCTCCGGATGCAAGGACGAGTTCGGCTACACGATTCGCGGACGGGACGGTGGATTCGAAATCGGCTCCGCGCTCGAAACGGTGGGAGGCGTCGGTATGCAGGCCGTGGCGCTTCGACATGCGGCGCACGGCGACGGGGTCGAACCAAGCGGATTCGATCAGAATATTTTTCGTGCTTTCGGTGATCATGGTGTCGAAGCCGCCCATGACTCCGGCGAGGCCGACTGGCTTTTTCGCGTCGGCAACGACGAGGTCTTCGGTCGAGAGTTTGCGGTCGATGCCGTCGAGCGTCTTGAGAGTTTCTCCGGCGCGAGCTCTGCGGATGACGAGGCGCCGGCCCTCGAGCAGATCGAGATCGAAGACGTGGGTGGGCTTGCCGCTCTCCCAGAGAACGTAATTGGTGGCGTCGACGGCGTTGCTGATGGGGCGCTGGTCGAGCAAGTGGAGGCGATGGGCGACGGGCGCAGGCGAGGCTTGGATGGTCGCGCCGCGAATTTCGCGGGCGGTGAAGCGGGAACAGAGATCGGGCTCCTCGATATCGATCGTCACATCGGACTTGCCTTGCGGGGCGGGCAGTTTCGGGTCAATCGGACGCAGCGGCAGATCGTAGAGCGCCGAGGCTTCGCGAGCGACGCCATAGTGATTCATTGCATCAGGACGATTGGTGGTGATCTCCATTTCAAAGACCGTGTTTTCGCCATTGCCGGAGATGCCTTCGACCGCGACTCCGGCGAGGGTGAGTTCGTCGGCGAGGCGAGGGTAGTCGATGGGAAGATCAACGAAATCGCGTAGCCATGCTGGAGAAATTTTCATGTAAGAAGCTCTTAGCTGTTAGCTCTTGGCTCTTGGCTATTAGCTTTTGCACATAGTGGGTACATTTGGTTTTTCGCTAAAAGCTAAGAGCCAATAGCCAAAAGCGTTCTTAAGCAAACTGCTCCAAGAAGCGAACGTCGCCCTGGAAGAACAGCTGAATGTCATCGACTCCGTATTTTAGAATTGCGATTCGTTCTACGCCCATGCCGAACGCGAATCCGGAAACTTTGGTGGCGTCGTAATCGACGAAGCTGTAAACATTCGGGTCGACCATGCCGCAGCCGAGGAGTTCGATCCATCCGCTGGCTTTGCAATTGCGGCACGGGCCGCCGTCGCGCACGCCCTTGCCGTCGCAGAAAATGCAGCTGATCTGCACGTCGGCGCTGGGCTCGGTGAAAGGAAAGAATGAAGGATAAAAACGCGTTTTCACGCTCGATCCGAAGAGCGCTTTCATGGCGTGATCGAGCGTACCCTTCAGGTCGCAGAAGGTGATGTTGCTATCGACGGCCAAGCCCTCGACCTGATGAAAGATGGGAGAGTGGGTCGCGTCGGGTGCATCGTTGCGATGAACTTTTCCGGGACAAACGACGCGCACGGGAGGCTTCATCTTCTGCATCGTGCGAATCTGCACGGGAGAAGTGTGGGTGCGGAGGAGCAGGCGGTCACGTTGCGGCTTCGATTCCTGTCCGGCAATGACGAGTGTGTCTTGGGTGTCGCGGGCGGGGTGGTTCGGCGGAAAATTGAGGGCCTCGAAGTTGTAATAGTCGCTTTCAATCTCGGGGCCTTCCTCCACGGAGTAGCCGAGATTACGAAAGACGCGGACGATTTCGTTCATCGTCTTGATGACAGGATGTTCGGCGCCGAGGGGACGGCGAATGCCGGGGAGGGTGATGTCGAGGCGTTCGGCGGCGAGTTTGCCGGAAGATGCGCCGCTCTGAATCCGGGTGAGCGCCGCTTCGACGGCTTGTTCAACTTTCGTCTTGAGATCGTTGACACGCTGTCCGACGTCGCGCTTGGCTTCTCTTGGCGCAGGCTTCAACCACAGGTCGTTAACTTCGGTGAGAATGCCGTTCTTGCGCGCCATCCACCGATCGCGGAAAGTTTTCCAGTCGTTCTCGGAGGCAACCGCCGTGGACTCTTGCTCGAGCGCAGACAAGAGTTCGCCGGTGGCGCTGGCGAGCGCAGCGGGCGAGAAGTCAGCTAGTTTGGGGACAGAGTAGGGCATTCTTCTCAAGAACGCTTAAGCAATTGTCATTCCTAGCGCGGCGAGGGACCCCTACGCGCTCCAAAAATCCGTGCTGATGATAGGGGTCCTTCGACTCCGCAAAGCGATTCGTTTTGCGAATCGCTTTGCTCCGCTCAGGATGACAACTTAAGTTACGGCTGAAAGCTGATGGCTGACAGCTGATGGCTATGCGGTCGCGGTTACTGCGGCGGCGTTCGCCTTCTTCGCCTGCTCGGCCAAGCTCGCAAATCCAGCAGCGTCTTTTACGGCGAGATCTGCGAGGATTTTGCGGTCGAGTTCCACGCCGGCTTTTTTCAGTCCGCTGATGAACTGGTTATAGTTCAGGCCGTTCAGGCGGGCGGCGGCGCCGATGCGCACGATCCAGATGGAACGGTACTGGCGCTTTTTCTGTTTGCGTCCGGAGTAGGCGAACTTCAGGGCGCGATCGACGGCTTCTTTCGCCGAGCGGTAAAGTTTGGATTTAGTTAGGAAGTATCCACTG
>Ga0302189_10003712_pt1 | contig 11647 bp, 10 predicted proteins | sample II_Bog_E2_2_FD_194551 | JGI IMG/M metagenome (GOLD analysis project Ga0302189, IMG submission 194551) | Peat permafrost microbial communities from Stordalen Mire near Abisko, Sweden - II_Bog_E2_2 | ecosystem: Environmental > Terrestrial > Soil > Wetlands > Peat | place: Sweden: Abisko...
CATCACCCGCGTCATGTGGGGACGCGACGCCGCCCAACCCGAATTGCCCATGGTGGTCTCGACGGTTATCCACGTCGCGGTCGGCGCCTTGCTGCTGGCAACGACCGTGATTCTCGCGATCCAGGTGTGGCGCCACGTTCCGGTCGCCTACGAAGAGCGCGTGCCGGGCCGCGATCCCAACGCCGTCGCCGCATAGTTTTCTGTCATGTAGAGACGGGGCTCGCTCCCCTCTCTATTGCGCCGCCTCTCGCGAAAATCCCGCTGCTTTCCCTCCGGGGATGATAATCGCCTCGTCCCCGTCGTAGAATGGCTTGTGACCTCCAATTCAAGCGCGATCGATTTCCCACCTCCCATTACCCTCGCAGCTGACGCTGCCCCGTCCATCATTTCCGTTACTGATCTCGTCCATCGCTATCAGGATCGCGCGGCCCTCAAAGGCGTCTCGTTCGACGTTCGGCCCGCTGAACTCTTTGGATTGCTCGGCCCCAACGGAAGCGGCAAGACTACCCTGTTCCGGATTCTCTCCACGCTCATGGTGCCGACCTCCGGCACAGCGACGATCGCGGGATTTGACGCCGTCCGCCAACCGGGCGCCCTTCGCCGGCACATTGGCGTCGTATTCCAGGCTCAGAGCGTCGATCCGAAGCTCACCGCGTACGAGAATTTGTGGCATCAGGGACACCTCTATGGCTTGCGCGGCAAGGAACTCAAAGAGCGAATCACCGAGATTCTCACGCGCGTCGGATTGCTCGACCGCCGCGACGATCTCGTCGAAACCTTCTCGGGAGGCATGCAGCGCCGCATCGAACTGGCGAAGGGCCTGCTCCACCATCCCGAAGTCTTGTTGCTGGATGAGCCCACGACCGGCCTCGATCCCGGCGCCCGCCGCGACCTTTGGCAGTACCTGCAAATTTTGCGCGATCAGGAACACGTCTCTGTGATTGTCACGACGCACTTGATGGAGGAGGCGGAACGATGCGACCGGCTCGCTATCTTGAACGAGGGCCACTTGGTGGCACTCGGCACGCCCGACGCCCTGACGCGGGAGATCGGAGGCGACGTAATTTTGCTGGAGGCTCAGAATCCGCAATCGCTCGCCGACCGCATTCGCGCAAAATTTCAAGTCGATGCCACCGTCATGGACAACAAGGTTCGCCTCGAAATCGAAAACGGACACCGTTTCGTCCCCGACGTGGTCGAAGCCTTTCCGGGAGAAATCCAATCGCTCAGTGTAAGCAAGCCGACCCTCGAAGACGTCTTCATCCGCCGCACCGGCCATAGGTTTTGGACCGAAGACGCGGAGTCGCCAGCGAAACCCGGAATGAAGAAAGGCAAGAAAAAAGCTTCTTAATCGTACCGATCAACGAAGCGAGGGCGCGAGCCATGCAAGCCAAATAGCATCGCTGCTAAACTAGAAGCGATGGCAACTCAGACCGCAACCTTCCCTGCTGCGACCAGTGCTCCCGTTTCTGCTGGAGTTCTGCTGCCCGCTTTTACCCTGTGGTGGCGCGAAATCGTGCGCTTCTATCGGCAGCGCGCCCGCGTCGTCGGCGTCATCGCCTCTCCACTCTTGTTCTGGATCGTAATCGGGTCGGGTTTTGGCACATCGTTTCGTTCCGGCTCAGGCGCCGGCCAGCATTATTTGGACTATTTTTATCCTGGCGTCCTGGTCATGATCGTGCTTTTCACCGCGATCTTTACCATGATGTCCGTGATCGAAGATCGCAACGAGGGATTCTTGCTCTCGGTGATGGTCGCGCCCGTTCCTCGTGCTGCGATTGTGCTTGGCAAAGTTCTGGGCGGCACCACGCTCGCCACAGCACAGGGATTAATCTTTCTCGTCTTCGCGCCTTTAGTCGGTGTTCACTTCACACTGGCATCATTCGGCCTCATTGTACTCACCGTGTTTCTCGTCTCATTCGCGCTCACCGCCCTCGGTTTCGCCATTGCCTGGCCGCTCGATTCGACGCAGGCCTTTCACGCCATCATTAATTTATTCCTCATCCCGTTATGGCTGCTTTCGGGAGCGCTCTTCCCTCTCTCGGGAGCCTCGGTCTGGATGCGCGCCCTGATGTATGCCAATCCACTGACCTACGGAGTCGAAGCGCTCCGCACCTTGATGTATCCCGAATACAACAACGCATTCTCGCTGTCGCGATCGATTTCGACCTTGGTCTTGTTTTCGTTATTTATGTTTGGACTCGCCTTCGCGTTGGCCAACCGCCGCACCACCAAGCCGGCCGCATAGCGCGATTTGTTTTGTATTGTCATCCCGAGCAAGCGAGGGATCCCTACTCCCGCCACACTCGCTTAGGGCGCGCAGGGATTCCCGCTTCGCTCGGAATGACAAAGTTGACAAGTAAGTTTCAAATTACGAAATTGCCAAACCACGAAATCACCGATGCCCATAGACATTCTCGCCGTAGCCGCGCACCGCGATGACGTAGAACAAACCTGCGCCGGCACTCTTCTCAAAATGGCGGAGCGCGGTTACCGCACTGGCATCCTCGACCTGACGCAAGGCGAGATGGGCACACGCGGCACCATGGAAGATCGCGCCCGCGAAGCTGCCGACGCGGCGCGCATCCTCAAAGTTTCCTGGCGTCAGGCACTCGACATCCCCGACGGGCGCGTCGAAAATACCTGGGAGAATCGCCTGAAGGTCGTTCGCGTGCTCCGCGAACAGCGCCCGCGAGTGTTGATCCTCCCCTACTGGCAGGGCCGCCATCCCGATCACTACACGGCGTCAACCCTGGGATATGAAGCCAGCTTTCTCGCCGGACTCGCCAAGTTAGATACGGCTTCCAACTCTGAGCTCTCCGTTCTCGCAGACCCTAAGGCCAATTCGTCCGCGCCGCATCGCCCCTTCAAAATTATTTATGCCAGCTTGTACTATGACGTCCGGCCCACCTTCGTTGTGGACATCACTGAGCAATTCGAAACTCGCCTCGCATCGCTGATGGCCTATAAGTCGCAGTTCACCGACCAGGAAGCGGGCAGCGGAATCTTCCCTGCACACCACGAAATTCGCACACGTGTCGAAGCAATGGCGCGGCATTACGGCATGATGGCCGGCGTCACCTACGGAGAGCCTTTTGTGCAAAAAGAAGTTGGTTTGGTCGACGACGTAATGGCGATTCCCGTGAAGTCGATCTGACCCCTCTGATCATCCAATAGATTAGCGATCTTGATGAAGAACAGTCCTCGATAGTGCGCAACCCCGCTAGCAGTTCGGAGAGACGGTTGATCTTTCCGCAAATTAATTCCCTGTCGCACGCCTGGCGAGCCCTGCGCCACCGCAATTTCAAGCTCTTCTTTTTCGGCCAGAGTATCTCCGTGATCGGTACCTGGATGACGCGCCTCGCCACCAGTTGGCTGGTCTACCGCCTCACGCATTCTGTCCTGCTACTGGGCGTAGTCAGCTTTGCCGGCCAAATCGTTTCATTTCTGCTCGGACCGTTTGCGGGCGTCTGGGTCGAGCGCCTGAATCGCCGCAAACTACTGCTGTGGACGCAAGCAGCAGCAGCCGTCCAGTCCCTCGGCTTGGCTGTGCTGACCTTGGCGCACGTCATCACGCTCTGGGAAATCATCGCTCTGATCGCGTTCCAGGGATTGATCAACGCCTTCGATATGCCCGGCCGCCAATCCTTTCTCGTGCAGATGGTCGAAGATCGCGAGGACCTCAGCAACGCAATCGCTATCAACTCTTCCATGGCCAATGGCGCTCGGCTGATCGGTCCAGCCATCGCCGGCCTGGTGATTGCGGCCTATGGAGAAGGTTGGTGCTTCCTGATTGATGGCTTGAGCTACCTCGCCGTGATCGCCTCGCTTCTGATGATGCGCATCAAACCCATCAATGTGCGTCGCAACACCGCCAGCATGCTCGAACAGATGCGCGAGGGTTGGGACTACGTCCGTGGATTTCGACCCATCCGCACAATTCTGTTGCTCTTTGCGTTGCTTAGCTTGATGGGATGGCCATATTCCGTGCTCTTACCCGTTTTCGCCAGCCAGGTGTTGCATGGCGGCGCGCACACGCTCGGCTGGCTCACGGGAGCATCCGGCATCGGTGCGCTCATCTCCGGACTTTCGCTGGCCGTCCGCAAGTCGGTCGTAGGACTGACTCGCATGCTACAAATTGCGGCCGCGCTGCTGGGAGGCGCACTGATTCTCTTCGGCCTGTCGCATACCTTGTGGCTGTCACTGATCCTGATGCTCTTTGTCGGCTTCGGATTGATGCAAGGCGCAGCCATCAGCAATACCATCATCCAATCGTTGGTGCCCGAGGAAAAACGGGCGCGCGTCATGAGCTATTACACCATGGCATTTTTCGGTTCAGCGCCGTTTGGAAGCCTGTTGGCAGGCCTGCTGGCTCATCGGATCGGCGCTCCCCATGCCGTCATCGTGACCGGCGCGTGCTGCCTGGCGGGCTCGTTATGGTTCGCATTCCAGCTACCGAAAATCAGAGCCGTGATGCGCCCAATTTACCAGGAAATGGGCCTACTGCCGCCGCATCCGGTCGAACTGATCTCAGAGGAGCAATAAATCGGCGGACACAACTATCCTGATGAATTCCGCAATTTCAATAGAAAGGAAACTGCTACCGTGAACTGGTATCACTACGTTGCCTGTTTCTTTGCTGGATCGTTTCTTGCCAATGCCGTGCCTCACTTCGTACACGGGATCTCGGGCGACCGTTTCCCGACGCCCTTCGCACACCCTCCCGGAAAAGGATTGTCCTCGCCAACAATAAACGTTATGTGGGCACTCCTGAATCTGGTGGCCGGGTTCATCCTCTTCCGTGTGGGCAGGGTCTGGAGCGGAGGCAACGTGGCGCTTCTCGTCTTTTTCGTGGGCATCGTCGCCATCAGCACGATGTCGAGCGTGAACTTTACCAGGAAGCAAAAAGACTAGCGGAAATGACGTTACCACACAGCGAACCCAGCGGCACTGAACACAACCGATAACGCAAAGGAAAATATGCCCCTCACACAACTCGACGCCACCGCCGCCCTGATCGTAATTGATCTGCAAAAAGGTATTGCCAGCCTGCCAACCGTGCATCCTGCCGGCGAGGTCATCGCCCGAGCCGCTCAACTGGCGAACGCTTTCCGTGGCCGAAATCTTCCGGTCGTACTCGTCAATGTCTCAGGCCGCGCTCCAGGGCGCACCGATGCGAGCATGCCCAACTTTTCCTTTCCACCGGATTGGACCGAACTGGTTCCTGAACTCTGTCCACAACCAAACGATCACCTCGTCACCAAGCAACGAATCGGCGCGTTCATTGGCACAAGTCTGCACGACTATCTTCGTCAGCGCGGGGTCACTCAGGTTTTCCTGGCGGGCATCTCGACCAGTGCCGGCGTGGAGTCCACTGCCCGCAGCGCCTATGATTACGGCTACAACGTCGTCTTTGTCGCAGATGCGATGACCGACCGCGACGCCGATGCACACCGTCTCAGTGTCGAAAAAATATTTCCACGCCTGGGCGAGACCGACTCTACTGCCAACGTCTTAAAGCGGTTGGCGGAGCCTGCCTCTCCTTGCCATTGACTCACAACCACATTGACTCACAACCACATTGACTCCCTACAGTATTCGACTCGCACCCTACAATATTCCCACCCCTTCGTTCGTCTGTATCTGTAGATGAAGCACGCGGCGAGCGTCGCGCCAATGACCGGGCAGATGAGCCTCGAACAGGACCAGCGGATCTCCGATGTGGTCAAGCGGGACGAGTCGCGCCTGCGCAACTTCATTCGAAGCCGCGTGCCCGACCCGCTCGACGCGGAAGACATTTTGCAGGAGGTCTTCTACGAACTTGTCGAGGCAAACCGCCTCCTGATGCCGATCGAGCACGTGACAGGATGGCTCTTCCGTGTCGCACGCAACCGTATCACCGACCTTTTTCGCAAGAAAAAGCCGCTGCGCTTTAGCGATTCCGCTCCGGCCAATGACGAAGACGCCAGTGGCAATAGCAATAGTAACGAGGATCTCATGCGGTTCGAAGAGTTATTGCCCTCGCCCGATGCTGGTCCGGAGGCGCTCTATGCCCGCCGCGTCCTGCTCGACGAACTTGAATTTGCGCTCGACGAGCTACCCGACGAACAGCGCGAGGTCTTTGTCGAACACGAGTTCGAGGGACGCACTTTCAAAGAAATGTCTGAAGAAACTGGCGTTAGCGTGAATACACTACTGGCCCGCAAACGCTACGCGGTGCTGCATCTGCGCGAAAGCCTGCAACGGATTTACGACGAATTTACCAAAGGATGACTTTTACGACTCCTATTACAGGAGAGTGATTTCAAGAATTTATTTTAGTTACGAGGAACCGACTATGAGAAAAAAATGGATCTTTATTGTTCCAGCAGCGATTGTAGGGATGGTGCTCTTCACCTTCATTGGCACCGAACTGGTGCTGCATCTATGGAATTGGCTCCTACCCTCCCTTTTTGGCTGGCGTCAACTGACCTTTTGGCAGGCGCTCGGGATGTTAGCCCTGTGCCGCATCCTGTTCGGCGGCATTAGCGGACGCGGCTTCCATCGCTACCGCGGAAGAGGACGCATGTCGGAGCGATGGCAGAGCATGTCCTCCGAAGACCGCGAGAAATTCCGCCAAGGAATGCGTGGCCGCTGCGGCATGGGCACGCCAGCCACCGAGAGTAAAGAGTCCTAGCCTTTTGAGAGTGGGCGCCCTATTCCAGCCCCGCTTCGGCGGGTTTGTTACACACCCGGCACTCTCGCGAGGTGCTCGTTATGTGTGCGCGAGGACCGCACGAAAAAACCCACTCATCGCGCGCGATGAGTGGGTTATCTACTTTACGGTCGGTTGTCCGAACAGTCGTCAAACTTACTTCGTTTACTGACCGCCCGCGGTTTGCTCCTTGACCTGCGCTTCGGTTTGATCCGCAGCCTGTTGCTGGTCTTGCAGCGTTTTTGCCGCCGTCGTATCCGGTGCAGGAGGCGGTACATCCGACGCCACCGTGCTCGTGTCAGGCGCGCTCGGAATACCGTTCGTGCCCTGTTTCTTCGCCAGTTCGCCGAGACCGTTGTTGACCTGCTCCGCGAAGTGGTTTTGCATCTCCTGCAGATCGTCCACTTTCACGGCTACCGTTTGCCCCGACGCACAGTCCGACTTCTTGCTCGCCGAGACACTCGCATTCACCATGTTGTCCGCATCGGGAGTATCGGTCAACCGCGTCAGAACGTCGCCCGACGTCAGACCGCATTCCTGCCCATTCGCATCTACGGAGAGATCGCTGTCCACAACAAAGGTCCGTCTCGCCGGATCCAATGCCGGTGGAACTTGATCGCTGGAGTTGGCTGCCGCCGGCGCCGCTGTACCGCCGCCCGACCCGCCATTATTGCTATTCTGGCTGGCCTCCGCCTCCTGCGCCGCCAACTGCGCTCTCACCTCGTCGGCAATCGCTTGTTTGACTTCGGGAGTCATTCCTACCGTGGCCGAACCCGACACCGGAGCGTCTCCACCTCCCAGATTCGCCATGGCATCAGCATCTGCTTCCTCGCGGGCTACGTAAGCCGCTTGCAGATCTGCTGCGATCAGATAGTCCGTCAGCCAGAACGCCGGCGACGCATAAGAGGGATACGGTGCGAACCACCCGCCGTAGTAGCCGTACCACGGTGCTCCGCCCCATCCCCAGGCTCCAATTCCCCAGAAAACGGGCGCGCCCCAGGGATGATAGCCCCAGCCATAGAATCCCGGGTGATACCAAACGCCGGGATAGAAGCCGAAGTAGGTGTGGCCATGCCAGCCGTATCCACGGTAGACGGCCGAATAGTAGTGGCCGTTGTTATAGTACGTCCGCGAATAATAGGAGTGCCCGCCGCGATTCATATAGGACCGCTGCACATATCCGCCATTCCGTCCCGTATTCACCACACGTGCGCCGTTATGCATGCCCACGACCGTGCGGCCGCCGTGTACCCCGTGATTGATCTGCATGCCGTTGCGATTTACGGATCGAATCTGTCCATTGCTGCGAATGTTTGCCGATCCACCACCCCGCAAAGCAACATTTCTCGTACCCGCGGGAGTGTGCCCCCCGCCCGCTGTATGGCCTCCGCCGGGATTTCCGTGATTGTTATTGGCAGCGTGTCCACCGCCCGGATTTCCATGATTATTATTGGCCGTGTGCCCGCCACCCGCATTCCCATGGTTGGCATTGCCCGCGTGTTCCCCGCCTGGATTTCCGTGATTGTTATTGGCTGCGTGTCCACCGCCAGCCGCTTCGTGTCCGCCAGCAGCCGCGTGTCCTCCGCCTGAATTTCCATGGTTGCTATTCGCCGCATGTCCACCGCCTTGCGCGGGATGGCCGCTCGCTGCATGGCTGGAGTTTTGATGGCTGGGTGCCGCATGATTGGAGTTTTGATGGCTCGCCTGGGCGTGTTGCCCGCCATTGCCACCCGCATGTCCGCTGGGGCTTGCATGATGCGCGGGAGCCGCGTGCGATCCGCCAGACGCGTGCTCACCACCTGAATTCTTGGGAGGTCCACCAGCAGCAGCCACCGCGGTTACACTAAGAAGAACCAGCAAGGCCGACCACTTCGGCAGGACGTACTTTCTGAGATCACTTAAATTCATAACCGCTCCTCTTCAATTTGCCGAGAAATGAATCGCCGGGCAATGCGAATCCTCCCTGCAATACTATCAACTCGTCCTTCATTAACCCGTCAAACAGAAATAAGTTTCGTGCAACCGAAGAGTCTACCGCAACTTGAGCCGCTCAGCCCATGTGGCCGACGGCGTGAGGGGTGGCCCGTTCTCTCGGGAAACCGAAGGGCGGGGAGGGGACGGATGGCCCGTCCTTTAGAAAGCTCGGTCTTTGCCAGCATCACCTCACAGCGGGTGCCCCATTTCTTCGCGCCCTTTGCGCAGAAGTGGGATTCCACTCCCGCCGACACGACAAGCATTTTGCATTGCGCCGCAGCGGCGCAGCGGCGAACGACCCGCATACATTCAAACTGTTTGTTATCCCGAACGAAGTGAAGGACCTGCAGTTCTGGCCGGTGGCGCATTCTAACTTTTTCGCGCTCTTTGCGAAATCAGAATGAGATCTGCGGCGGAGATCGACTCGGAATAGACGAGGCCGCTTCGACCGCGGTCTCTACGCTCCCTGCCCTCTAGCTATTGGCTTTGCCACAGTCTTCGCCGAATCATTCCCCACTGGGCTGACGGTTTCCCCCGGAGACTGCGTTTCGATGACATCATTCCAAAACGAACTAGCGGGATCGACTGCGGCGACGCCGATCTGGCCCTTTTCGGGAGTGTCTACGGCTCCCACCCAAACAACGGAGAATTGTTCCTGCTTGCCCGCGCGGGCAAGAGCTACTTTGTCGCCCACGCGGAGCTTTGCCTTGATCCCTCGCAACGAAGCTCCCTGCAGGCTAATGTCGATGCTCATGACTTCTTGTTCCACGCGATGTTGGTCGACATCGGTCGCGCTCAGGTGAACGGGCAAGGAAACATTCATCCGTCGATCGCGCCGCTCAATCTTGAACGCCCGCATCAGGCTGCTCAACTTCGCAGCGATTTCCGCCAATTCCTGGGACGCTTTTTGTGACTCTTGCGCGCGCGAAAGAGTGCCGTTCGCGGCCTGCGCCACTCCCTCGATGTTGGTCGAGATGTCACCCGCTCCCCGGGCCGCTTCGCTGGCGTTCCTCGTCATCTCATTGGTGGTTGCACTCTGTTCCTCGACAGCCGCCGCGATGGTCGCGGAAATGTCGTTGATCTGGTTGATCACGCCGCCGATCGTCCCAATCGCCTCGATTGCGCCTTTGGTGTCGGCTTGAATGGTGCCGATTTTGCTGCCGATGTCCTCCGTAGCTTTGGCGGTTTGTTTGGCGAGTTCCTTCACTTCATTGGCTACCACGGCGAAGCCTTTGCCCGCTTCTCCCGCGCGGGCGGCCTCGATGGTCGCATTCAAGGCCAGCAGATTGGTCTGCTGCGCGATGGAGGTGATCACTTTGATGACCACTCCTATCTCGGCGCTCGACCGGCCTAGCTTTGCAACCGTGGCATTCGCGGCCTGCGCCGTGTTCACAGCCGTCGAGGCCACTTTGGCAGCTTCGTTCGCGTTCGCGGCGATACTTTGAATCGTCGAAGTCATCTCGCCCGCTCCGCAGGAGAGACTCTGCAGATTCTGGCTGACCTGTCCCGCCAAATGGGAAACGGATTTCGCTTGGACCGCGGTTTCTCCCGAGGTGGCTGTAATCTGATGACTCGCGTCCAGCAGTTCCTGACTGGCCTCCCGAAGTCGATTGCTGTGGGCCACGACTCCGCGAAGTATTTCCTGTAACTTGTCCATGAACAAATTGAAAAAACGGCTGACTTCCCCAAGTTCGTCGTTGCCAAACTGTCCCGCCACTTCGAGTCGCTGTGTGACATCGCCCTCGCCCTCGGCGATATTCTGGATCATCTGGGTCAACCGCAGCAGGGATAGAGAAACTGTCCGCACCAGGACAAAGCTGCCCAGAGAAAGTATCACCAGCGATATCCCACAAATCCCAAACATGGCGCGCGTGGCTTGTGTAGCTCGATTGCCGGACCTCACCTCGGCATCCTTGGCGCTCTGTTCCAATTGATCGCCCGCAGCTTGCAGCGCCTCCTGGACCTGCCCGTACAAATCGATTCCGCTGGTGACTGCGCTTGCCGCCGTCGAACGATCACGGACCACTGCCTGCGAAAGACTATCCGTAGCGGTCAGATACTGTTGCACCACCTTGACTGCGCTATCCAGCGACGCGCGTATCTCGGGATCCATTACCGCGTCTTTCGCTGCCGTGATCCGGTCCGCCAGCAGCCTCGAGTGGGTGACGAGATTTGCAATCGCGTCTTGCTGTTCCTGATCTTTTTTCGTGCAGACCGCGGTGATATCCTCCCGCGTCATGTCGTTGTATATCCCGGCTTCGATATTATTTCGAGTCGCGATTCCTATGGACGCCACCTTGCCGGTGGTCTTGCTCACCGACGTAATCCCCCAATAACCCGTCGCGCTCACAGCCGCGACGAACCCCAAGCTGGCGAGGGTCAAACCGAACAGCTTCGTCCTAATGGTGATTCGCATCCGGTCTAACCCCCCCCGATGGCTCCAGGCGCCGTGTTCTTCCTGTCGATCTGGCGTGCAGGATGGAACCCCTGCATTTGAATCAGATCGGCGTCCCGAAGCGTATCTTTAGCGAATCGATCTGCAGGCTGCTGAGATAACCGCGGGTGCCCCACCCTAAATTTCGCGCTCTTTGCAAAATTCAGAGTGGGGATTTTGACCTGCGGGGCGGCATCTCTTCCGACGGGTGGCCCGTCCTTGAGAAAGCTCGGTCTTTGCCAGCATCACCTCACAGAGGTGCCCCATTTCTGCGCGCGCCCTTTGCGCCGAAGTGGGATCCTACTCTTCGATTTCCGATCCCATCATTTGCCGTCGTGGTCTGGATCTCCCGCAGCTTGGTCGCCGGTACTTTTCAGCGTGACTTTATCTTCCGGCACCGTGCTGCCTGTTGAAGCCGGCGCCGCGGGTTGCGGCTGGCGAGCAGCCTGTTGTGGGACTTCCTTGGTGGAGTTGGCATTGGCGCTGCTAATTGGATTGATCATTTGACTCAAATCGGCGTTTCGAAGCGTATCTTTAGCGAATCG
>Ga0302189_10003722_pt1 | contig 11631 bp, 10 predicted proteins | sample II_Bog_E2_2_FD_194551 | JGI IMG/M metagenome (GOLD analysis project Ga0302189, IMG submission 194551) | Peat permafrost microbial communities from Stordalen Mire near Abisko, Sweden - II_Bog_E2_2 | ecosystem: Environmental > Terrestrial > Soil > Wetlands > Peat | place: Sweden: Abisko...
CTGGCCCTCCCGCGACTGGGCTGCATCAACCTGCACGGATCTTTGCTTCCGAAATATCGCGGTGCGGCGCCCATTCAATGGGCTGTGGCCATGGGCGACGCCTTCACCGGCAACACCACAATGCTGCTCGAAGAAGGCCTGGACACCGGTCCCATCCTGCTGCAGCAGACCATCGAAATCGCGCCCGAGCAAACCGCCGTTGGCCTCTTCGATATTCTCGCCCACGCCGGCGCGCCATTGGTGGTTGAAACCCTCGCCGGCCTGGCCAATGGAACCGTCCATCCTCAGCCGCAGAACCACTCCTTCGCCACCTTTGCCCCGCTCCTCGATCGTGAAGACGGCCGCATGGACTTTGCCGCCCGGACCGCCCATGAACTCTTCAATCGCTGGCGCGGCTTTCAACCCTGGCCCGGAGCGTTTACTACTCTCGATGGGAAGAAGCTGATCGTACCTCGCATGGCTCTGGCAGATGGAGCTGCGTTTGCGGCCTTAGCCTCAGGCCAACCCGGCCAGGTTCACATTGAAAACCATCGGCTCTTCGCCGCCTGCGCTGAAGAAACGTGGCTGGAATTTCTTGAAGTTCAACTCGAAGGGAAAAAACGCTTGGCCGCCGCTGAATTTCTGCGCGGAACCGCTCTCGCTCACGGCGCTCGACTCGGGGATCCGATTCAGTGACAGTCCCGCGCAAGGCCGCGCCCAAGGATCGCAAGACGCCGATATCCGCCGCACGCAAAGCGGCATTCGACGTGCTCATCGCAGTTGAACGCGGTCACTCCCACTCTGACGATTTGCTACGCGGCAAAGCCGTCAGCGCTCTTTCGCCGCCCGATCGCAATCTGGCGACAACGCTTGTTCTTGGCGTGCTCCGCTGGCAAATTCGCCTCGACCACCAACTGCACGCCCTGCTCAAACACCCCAATGCCAAACTTGACACTGAAATTCGGATCGCGCTTCGTCTCGGCGCGTTTCAACTGCTCCATCTGGATCGCATTCCCGCCCGCGCAGCGATCGACGAGAGCGTAGAACTGGCCAAGCAAGCAGGCCATCGCTTCGCCTCCGGAATGGTCAACGCCGTTCTGCGCAAGCTGGCAGGTGCGCCGCAACAAAGTTTTCCGGAGGATTCCGTAGCGGAACTGGGACTTGCGCAGGCTCATCCCGTCTGGATGGTCGAACGCTGGGCAACCCTCTACGGCATTGAATCAGCCCGCTCAATCTGCCACCACGGCCAGAATCAGCCGGTTCTGACGATTCGCTTGGAGAATCACGCCGTCGAATCCGAACTCGCGCAAGCTGCCATAACTTCGGAGCCCGGCGACCTGCTCGCCGCCTCACGCACAGTGGTCTCAGGCGACGTGACGGACACTGCAGCTTTTCGCGAGGGACGGATCCGTCTTCAGGACGAGGGTTCGCAGCTTGTTGCAGAAATCGCAGCCGCGAATCTCAACCGCCGCGACGGAAAAATCCTCGATGCATGCGCAGCCCCCGGGGGTAAGACGCTCATCCTGGCCGAACGCAATCCTGAAGCAACCATCGTCGCCTGCGAGTCCAGCGCGCCGCGACTCGACCAGTTGCGAATTCGCCTGGCCCCTCACGCCGATCGCATTGAGTGCCGCCTCGCCGACGCGACGGCGCTCCAGGAGGAATCAGTCTTCGACCTCGCGCTGGCCGACGTGCCGTGCAGCGGAACCGGCACGCTGGGCCGCAACCCCGAAATCCGCCACCGGCTGCGACCTGAGGATCTGCCGCGCCAGGCCGAACGCCAGCACGCCATCCTTCGCGCTGCCCTGCGCGCCGTTCGTCCCGGTGGCCACGTGGTTTATTCAACCTGCTCGCTTGAGCCTGAAGAGAACGAGCAGGTCGTCGCCGCGGTGCTCGCAGAAACCCCCAATGCCCGACTGATTTCGCTCGCGTCTTGTATCGACATTCTGCTCTGTAAAGCGATCCTCACTCCATCAGGAACGGAACGCCTCCGCCAATGCCTCACACCTGAAGGCACTCTGCGTCTGCTCCCCGGAGCCTTCCACACCGACGGGTTCTTTATTGCGCTGATTGAGAAGCAGTCCTAACGATCTACGCGGTCTTCTACTCCGCCGCCAGTCGCAACTCTGCATAGTCGCGTCCAAGCAAGCCGCACAGCGCCTCCACCACCAGCTCATGATCGGCGCGCTGCGGCAGGCCAGAGACTGTCACGCTGCCGACCAACCCAGCGCCCACAACCGTTAGCGGAAACGATCCGCCATGCGTGGCATAGTCGGCCAGCGGCAGGCCCTGCTGTTCGGTGAGCGTCTCATTCTTCGCCTTCAACTTCAGCCCAATCGCGTAAGAACTGCGATGAAACCGCGCCACCACATTGCCCTTGCGCCGCACCCACTCCACATTGTCCGGAACTGTGCCTTCCATCGCTGTATAAAAAAGCGGCTGCCCAAATTGCCGCACGTCGATCACAACAGCCAGCCCCCGCTCCTCCGCCATCGTCCTCAAGCGCACGCCCAGGTCCCACGCGGTCCGCGCGTCCAGCCGCGGCAACCGCAGCTCGCGCTCCTGCAACGCCACGCGTTCCATATCTTCGCTTAGTCCCATCTTTGTGCGCTCCTGAACTCCGCTCTCAATCTTAACTCCGCTAACGACGCCAACCCCGCTAACTCCGCTGCCGCCCTCTCATCCCTCCGCGCCTTCTTCCGAGGCGATGTCGCTGATGGGCACAATCCCGAGCCGCTCATACACAGGCCGCATTTCCTTGCGGATTCCTTTCAACCGCGTCCAGAACCACAGCGCGCCGAGGATGCACGCAACGCCGCTTACCATCACCGTGCGCTGCGCGCCGATGGCATGTGCAAGGCCGCCGGCCAGCAGGCTGCCGAAAGGCGCCATGCCCACAAACGCCATGGTGTAGTAGCTCATCACCCGCCCTCGCACATTCTCGTCCACCAGCGTCTGCAAAATGGTGTTGCTTACCACCATTCCCTGCATCATGCCGAATCCCGTGACAAGCATCATCAGCATGGAGAGCCAAAGCACGCTCGAAAACCCAAAGCAGATTAACCCCACGCCGAACGCCACCGACGCAATCGGGATCATTTTTGTCAGTCCGCGAACCGACTTCCGCAGCACCAGGGCCAGCGCGGAGACCAGCGATCCCACGCCCACGGCGCCCATCAGGAAGCCGAGCGTGTGCGGGCCGCCATGCAGCACCTGCGCGGCAAAGATGGGCATCAGTACCATGAACGGCCAACCCATCAGGCTCAGCAGCGCAAACAGTAGAAGAATGGTGCGGATGGGCGCTGAATTCGCCACATAGGTCCAGCCTTCTCGCAATTGCGCAACCATCGTGGTTGTCGCGCGCTCCATCATTGCCCGAGGCAGCCGCATCATCAACAGAGATGCAATCACCGCGATGTAGCTGACGCCATCGACGAGAAAACACCAGCCCTCGCTGCTCACGGCAATCAGCATGCCCGCCAGCGTGGGACCGATCAGCCGCGCCGAATTCACCATGGACGAGTTGATGGCGATGGCATTCGACAGGTCGGCCTTGTCCTCCACCATCTTCACCATGAACGATTGCCGGCCCGGCATGTCGAATGCATTGATGAAGCCCTGCATCACGCTCAGTGCCAGAATTTCGTAGATGTTGATGCGGTGGGTCAGTGTAAGCCATGCCAGCGCCAGCGACTGCACCATCGCCAGGCTCTGCGTCCAAACCAGCAGCGCCCGCCTGTCCATGCGGTCCACAATGACGCCGGCCAAGGGAGCGAGCAGAAATGTTGGAATCTGTCCCGCAAATCCGACGAGACCCAATAGCAGCGCCGATTTGGTGAGGCGGTACACCAGCCAGGAGATGGCAATGCGCGTCATCCATGTGCCGATGAGCGAGATGCTCTGCCCGCCAAAGAAGAGACGAAAGTTCCGGTGCCGCAGTGCCCGCCACGCGTGCGAGAAGTCGCTCGGTCCGGACACCGGCCCTTCAGATGTATTGTGCAGTCGTTTGTTTTCAGTCATGCGACTCTAATTGGATGCGTCACACAGTCAAGCTGACTCGCAGCTTTCCTGACCCCTGATCCCTGACCCCTGTTCAGCTATTTCGCCACCGTCAGCTTTACTTTCGTGCTTTGGTCCACGCGCGATCCGGCTGGTGGTTGTTGCGCCACCACCGCCCCCGGCTTTATCGGTTGCCTGAGCGGGCCGTCTCCGCTGGTCATCGGACCAATCGGTACATCGACAAACGTGGGCGGCGCGGACTCGATGCCTACCTTCGCCAACTGAGCCTGCGCGCTCACTACCGGCAGTCCGGTCAGGTCGGGCATCACATAGCCGTCGGGTGCTTCATCGTCGGGCGCGGCCACCAACAGGTTGATGCTGGGCCGCGCAATGCCTTGAGCATGTGCCGGCGGATCCTGCGCCAGTACCGTTCCTTCCGCGGCCCGTCCAAAGGGCAGGCGCGCAGTTGCGCCAACTTCAAGCCCTACGCGCCGCAATTCCAGCGCCGCCACGCGTTCCTCCCGGCCCACCGTGTCCGGCACTTCCACTTTTTGCGGCCCCAGGCTCTCCGCCACGCGCACGCGCCACGCGCGACGTACCACCGTGCCTGCCGCCGGCGACTGCGTCAGAATATGTCCCGCGGCCACGTCGCCCGAATAGTAGCGATTGTCCACATCCAGGTTCAGTCCCAACCCCGCCGACTGGTTGCGCGCATCGACCACCGTCATGCCCTTCAACTCGGGCACCTGCACTTCCGCTCCGTGAATGGCAAAGTGCATGGTGGTGATGGCCGCCAGCAGCGCGACTGCCACCAGCAGCATCAGCAGCGACGCCACCTGGAAGAAGTTCTTCACCGTGCTGCTGTTCATGCCTCGGGTTCCCCGTCCGCGAATACAATCTCGTAATCGATCTCCGCGGCCTTCTCCAGCATCTTCGATACCGAGCAGTATTTGTTCTTCGACAGCGCCACCGCGTCTTCCACGGCCTTGCGGCTCAAGCGCCCGGTCACCTCGTAGGTCAGTTTGATGTGCGTAAAAACGCGCGGCGCCGTCTCGGCCTGTGTTGCCGCCGCCGACACTTTCAGGCCCACCACCGGCTGCCGCTTCTTCTCCAGGATCGACACCACGTCAACGCTGGTGCATGCGCACAGCGCCATCAGCACCGCTTCCATCGGACTCGGCCCCTGTTCGTGTTTCGGCTCCGCGTCGAAGAAGATGGAATTGCCGTTCTCGGCAACGCCCTCGAAAATCGTTGAACCCTTCCATTCACTGTGTGCAATCATTCGACCTTCCCTTTCTGACTTTCTCGCGTCTCACCGTAGATTATCCGTCACCGGCTCGGGATGAATCGTGACCCGATACACCTCCGGGCACTCCAGCTTGAAGCGGTCCTCAAGCCCGGTGATTACTTCGTGTACCCGCTGCATCGTCAAGTCGTCCGGCAGCGTGCAATGGCATGAAACTGAAATATGCTCGCCCGCTCTACCCACCAGCGTTTCATGTACATCCACAATCTCGGGAAAAAACTGCGCAGCGGCCCGCAGCGCCACTTCAATTCTGCGGTCTTCGACAACGGTCTCCTCCGGCTGTTCGATGGTGGCCGGTTCGCTTTCAATGTGCGTCAACACTGAATCGATCTCCGGCGCCTCGCGCAGAATCTCGGCTTCCATCGCAGTCACAAACCCATGCGCCACTTTGAGCGGCATCTTCTCGTCCAGCTCCACATGCAGTTCCACGCGCAGCCGCCCATGGTGCGATTGCACGCTCAACTCGTGTACGTTCACGTTGTTGCGCGCGGCCACGGCACGCACCCGGTCGAAGATGCTCTCCGTCCGTTCTTCGCGGGGCACCGTGTGAATCACTACATCGGCTTTAGGCAGCGCGCGGTGTGCCGCTTCAGTGGCATCCCGCACCAACTCGCCAGTGTGTTCAAACGTGAAGCGCCGCGGCAGCGCCAGTGTGAGGTCGGCAAAGTAGCTTGCGCCCGCGCGCCGCACCCGCGCCTGCTCCACCGCCAGCACACCTTCCACCTGCTCCACCTCGCGCACCAGCCGCTGCCGCGTCTCCGCCGGAACTTCGTCCGTCAGCACCGCCACCGTTTCGCGGCCCAGGTGCAGCGTCATGCGCAAAATCATCAGCGAAACCACCACCGCCGCAAACGGGTCCGCATAGCGCAGCCAGCCAATGCCGAAGCGCATTCCCACCCAACTGGCGCCCAACCCGCACAAGACTGCCAGCGTCGACCAGATGTCGCTGGCGAAATGAAATGCGTCTGTCGCCAGAGCCGGCGAGCCCGTGCGTATAGCCACGGCACGCAGCCGCCGCGACCGCCAAAAATCCACTGCAATCGATGCCAGCAGCACCAGCACCGGCCACACCGAGTGGCGCAGTTCCACCGTGTGCTGGAAGATCCGCAGCATCGCTTCCCAGATGATCCAGGCGCACGAAACGGCCATCAGCCCCGCTTCGCCAAACGCGGACAGGTTCTCAAATTTGCCGTGGCCGTAGGTGTGATCTTCGTCGGCCGGCTTGTCGCTCACTCGTATTGAGAAGAAGGTCAGCGTCACGCCCACCAGGTCCAGCGCCGAGTGGGCCGCGTCTGACAATACGCCCAGCGATCCGCTCAGCAGCCCTGCTGCCAGCTTCAGCACGGTCATCGCCGCTGCTGCCACCATGGAGTGCAGCGCCACGCGCCGCTTCGCAGCGGAAAGCGCGGCAATACCCTCGACTGGCGGACTGGAGACGGCGGAACTCATCGCGCTCCTAGGCTATCGCATTTGCTTGCGTCAGGTCCGTGCCCCGGTATACAGGCCCGCAATCCCAAACGTATATGGCTGCCACGCGCGGTCCTTATAGCCAACACCGCGCATCATCTCCAGCATCTCCGACGGAGGCGGAAAATTCCCAACCGAAGTAGGCAAATACTTGTAAGGTCCCTCTTTACCGCAAATGAGCCTGCCGATCGCAGGCAGCACACGCCGAAAGTACACCGCATACGCCTTGCCGATCAGACCGCCCGGCTCGGCGAAGTCCAGAATCGCCAGCCGCCCGCCCGGCTTCAGCACGCGGTGAAACTCTTTTAGCCCAGCCTCGTAGTTGGCAAGGTTCCTGAAACCGAAGGCCGTCACAATCAGATCCAGCGACGCATCCCGCAGCGGCAAATGCAGCGCGTCCGCCTCGAGAGCCACTGCATAGGGCGCACGGCCCGGCTTCGAACCCTCGGCCCCGCAGCTGAATTTCTTCGCTCCCCGGCTCAGCATGCCGCGCGAAAAATCCGCCGCCAGAATGGGCTTCGCGCCAGACGGCCTGCGTTTCAGCAGCGCCATGGTCATGTCGCCGGTCCCGCAGCAGATATCAAGCACCGCCGCATCGGGATCGGCGAGAATCATCTTGAATTTGCGCGCAGTCTTCCACCACCAAAGCCGATCCACATTCGCTGACAAAACGTGATTCAGCAGGTCATACCGCGGCGCAATCGAGTCGAACATCTGCTGCACAGCCCGCGCCGCGTCCGCTTCATTTTGCGTACCCACCGGCTTGGCGCCCACCACACTCATTTCGTTTCTCAAGTTCCCGCTGACCTGCTGCTTAGCCGACCTGCTGGCTCGCTCGTTCCGCCGCAACCGCCAGCATGTATCCCACCGCAGCTTCCAATTCCGGCGGCGTCACATCCTCCACCACGCCCGCGTCGCCAATCCCCACCGGCAGTACGAAGCGCCGCACACCGCCAACGTTCTTCTTGTCGCTTCCCGTCGCCGCCACAATCTTTGTTGCGCGCAACTTCAACGGTGGCAGCGGCCCATACAGATGGATCAAGCTCTCCAGCCGTTCGAATTGATGAGTGCTGATCGTCCCCCGCTTGCGCGCCAGCCACAGCGACGCCACCATGCCCCACCCCACCGCCTCGCCGTGCAGCATCGCTTTGTATTCCGTCGCCGCTTCCAAAGCGTGGCCCACCGTGTGGCCCAGGTTCAGAATCATGCGCAAGCCGGTCTCGCGCTCATCCTTGTTCACGACCGCCGCTTTCATCCGGATCGACGACGCAATCACTTTTTCAAGAGCCTTAGCATCGCGCCCGAGCACTTCGTCCACATGCTCTTCCATAAATCGCACCAGCGACCGGTCGCGAATGATTCCCGCCTTCACGCTCTCCATCAGCCCGGCTCTCAGCTCGCGGTCCGGCAGCGTTCCCAGCACGCCAATATCGGCGAATACCGCCAGTGGATGATGAAAGCTTCCAACGAGATTTTTGCCTTCCGGCAGGTTCACGCCCGTCTTGCCGCCCACACTTGAATCCACCTGCGCCAGAAACGTCGTCGGCACCTGAATGCAGGGGATCCCGCGCATATAGATCGCGGCCAGAAAACCGCCTACATCGCCCACAATGCCGCCGCCAAAGGCAATCAGCAGCGATCCGCGATCCCCGCCCGCCTCGGCCATTTGGCGCAACAACTTCTCCACACTGGCCAGCGTCTTATGCTTTTCACCCGGCTCCAGAAACAGCACCACGGGCGCATCGGCAAAGGACTGCTGCAGGGTGTATCCCCACAACGCCCAGATCGGCGCCGAGGTCAGCACAAAGACACGTCGCGGCAGCTTTCCCGCCACGCGTTCAATCCGCGGCGCCAGCGTCTGAATCAGTCCGCTGCCCGCAATCACGTCGTATTTTGCCGAAGGTGTCTCTACTCGTATCGTCTGCACGCTGCTTCCATCCTAATGGACGGCTCTGGAGCGGAACCAGAGTCAGCGTGCTCTTGCTGGCTGCAATCCGGGTGGCTTTTTCTTTCACCCCAGCGACAAAGACCCGTCGCCGGGGACCCCGGCTTGAGGAAACAGCCACATAGCGGTTTGCTTCCGCGATACATCGACTCTGGTTCCGCTGTAACCGCCGAACTCAGTGCGGCGTCTCTGCCTGAACAACCCGGCGCCAACGCACAGACCAACTTCGCAAATGCAAAAACGGCGGAGCTGGTATGCTCCGCCGTTCTTGCACAACCTGCTGCCTGTTTCCGCAGCGATTGGTTACTTGTGCCCGCCGCCGTGTCCGCCGCCGCCGGCATGTCCACCGCCGCCACCGGCATGTCCACCGCCGCCGTGCGATGCCGCTGCGTGACCAGCGCTGGAACGAGCTGCCGCATGTCCGCCGCCGCTACGCGCCGCTACCGCATGTCCAGCGCCACCGCTGCGCGCCGCTACCGCATGTCCACCGCCGCCGCCGCGTGCTGCATAAGAAGCATGTCCGCCGCCACCACCGCCGCGGGCATAGCTGCTGCGACCGGCCGCTTCACCACCCCCACCGCGATAGCTGCCTCCGCCGCCGCCTCCAAACCGATGCCCACCCCAGCCGTGGCCATAACCCCAGCCGGCCCATGGGCCCATGCCCAGGAAGATCCCGTTATAGAAATATCCTGGCCCGTAATAGCCATAGGGCGAGCAGGCATACGGCGCATAGTCATAGTAGCCATACTGGCAAGTCGGTTGAACCCCGATGCCGACAACAATCTGCGCCTGAGCCGCCGGCGCCAGGGCCATCCCCGCGAACAATGCTGCAGAACCGATAATCGTTTTGAGTCCACGCATAAGTGACCCCCCTTAAGGCGTCTGCGGTTGCTTTTGTGAAGTGGGATGCTCCGATGGGGTCAAGACATATCCGCCAACAGCAGCCACCATAAGGATTTTGAAACCGTCCTCGGTATCCCTCACAATGTCGGGGGTTGAGTGTCTATCTATCCTTACGTTCTTGACTCTAGTCCTCACAATCGCCGCCGTCTGAGCAATAAGGAGCATGCTGAGCAAAGCGAAAGCCTGCCCTGAGCGTAGTCGAAGGGGACCTGCTTCTTGTCATCCTGCCGCAATAGGGGCGGTAAGCAATGAGGTCCATGCGAGCGTCTGCCCCACCGCAGGTGGGTGATAGCCTCAAAGGTTATGGCATTGCCGTCCGAAGTGGATTTTCTGGTGATGGGCGCGGGCGTCGCAGGCCTTCGCGCGGCCGTGGAACTGGCTGCTCACGGCGAGGTTCTGGTGGTTACCAAGGAGTCCCTGGCCGAGTCGAATACCCACTACGCGCAGGGTGGAATCGCCGTCGCCATGGAAGGCAGCGAAGACGTTGCGCTTCACCTTGAAGACACCGTAAACGCCGGCGATGGAATTGTTTATCGCCCTGCCGCCGAGGCGCTTGTTGCCGAGGGCCCGGCGCGCGTGGCGGAACTGATCGAATGGGGCGCGGCCTTCGACCGGGCCGCGGCCCAGGACGGCGGCCAGTTGCTTCGCACTCGCGAAGGCGCGCACTCGCTGCCCCGCATCCTGTACGCCAATGGCGACGCGACGGGCGCGGAGATCAGCCGCTCCCTGGTCGCCTTTGCCCGCGCGCATCAGCGCATTCGCTTCGCCGAATGGACCATGGTCACTAGCCTGGTGGTTGCCGATGGCCGCGTCATCGGCGCAGACCTCGCCGGCGCCGGCTCTTCCGGCGACAACACGCACTATCGAATCAGCGCCCGGGCCGTACTGATCGCCGCAGGCGGCGCGGGCCAGGTCTATTCCGATACCACCAACCCCGCAGTAGCCACCGGCGACGGCATCGCCCTGGCCGCAAATGCGGGCGCCGAGTTGGCTGACATGGAGTTCTACCAGTTCCATCCCACCGCGCTATCGCTCCCCGGCGTTCCGCGCTTCCTGCTCTCCGAAGCTTTGCGCGGTGAAGGCGCGTACCTGCGCAACGACCGCGGAGAGCGATTCATGGAGCGCTATCACCGGCAGCTTGAGCTCGCCCCCCGTGACGTGGTAGCCCGCGCCATTGCGCGCGAGGGAATGGGGAAGAACGCAGGCGAAACGAGGATCGTGCATCTGGATATGAGGCACGTCAAGAACATCGATCCGCAGGAACGATTTCCCGGAATCTCGGCGTTCTTAACCAAACATGGGCTGGATTTGGGGCGGGATTTGATCCCCGTGCGCCCGGCCGCGCATTACCTGATGGGCGGGATCAGGACGGACCTCGATGGGCGTACAAGTCTAAAAGGGTTGTACGCGGCAGGCGAAGCCGCCTGCACCGGCGTTCACGGGGCCAATCGCCTGGCTTCGAATTCGCTGCTTGAAGGGCTGGTCTTTGGCGCGCGTGCGGCAAACGCGATGCTGGCCGATCGGCTGGCGCTGCTCCCTGCGCCCGATGTTGCTCAGGCCTTGAAGCCGATGGCCAAAGAGGACGATGACCTGGTGGACGTGTTCATTCATCACTTGCAAGAGGCGATGTGGGCAGATGCCGGTTTGCTACGCCAGAAATCCACTCTGCAGCAGGGCCTCGCCGCGCAGGCGGAGTGCGAGACCAGCCTCGCACGCTTCGTTCAGGAAGGGAAGAGAAGCCGCCGCCTGAGCGAAGCGCAGGCACTACGCTGCGTGGCCCACGCTATTTTGCGTTCAGCCCTGGCCCGCACCGAAAGCCGCGGCGCGCATTTCCGCAACGACTTTCCGCAGCGCGACGACGCACAATTCCGCAAGCATTCGGTCTTCTCCAATACCGGCAAAATCAGGTTTGAGGAGTGGTGAAACAGTTGTCAGTTGTCAGTAATCAGTGGTCAGCCCGAATGGAGCGCAGGCGAGCCTGTACCTTAGTCCCTGAGTCCCTTAGTCCCTGGTCCCAGCTCCCTGTTCCCCG
>Ga0302189_10003735_pt1 | contig 11615 bp, 8 predicted proteins | sample II_Bog_E2_2_FD_194551 | JGI IMG/M metagenome (GOLD analysis project Ga0302189, IMG submission 194551) | Peat permafrost microbial communities from Stordalen Mire near Abisko, Sweden - II_Bog_E2_2 | ecosystem: Environmental > Terrestrial > Soil > Wetlands > Peat | place: Sweden: Abisko, Stordalen...
GAAGTTCAGCACCGCAGACATCCACGAGCGGAAATTCTGGAAACACTACATGAAGGCCTATGAACATTGCTTTCATGCAACCAGCACTCATCATGCGCCGTGGTATGTTGTTCCCGCCGACGACAAAGAGAACGCGCGACTTATTGTCTCGCAGATCGTGCTTGATGCGCTCGGGGGACTCAAGATGGCGTATCCCAAAACGACTGCCAAGCGCCGCCTGGAACTGCAAGCGATCAAGAAACAACTGGCGAAATGACTCTGGAGACTCGTTGAACTTCACAATTGGAGATCAATGAAAAAACTGATTGTGTTCGACCTGGACGGAACCCTCGCTCCAAGTAAATCGTCGCTCGATGCCGAAATGGCCTCACTCCTGCACGACTTGCTCAGCGTCGCCAAGGTTGCTGTCATCTCCGGCGGTGCGTGGCTCCAGTTTCAAAAGCAAGTGCTAGCCAATCTTCCCCAGGATGACCGCCTGGCACAGCTGTCTATTCTTCCTACCTGCGGAACACAGTTCTTTCAATACGACGGAGAATGGAAAAGGCTCTATGCGGAAGATTTCACCGCCGACGAAAAAGAGAAGATCATCAGTTCTCTGAACAAGGCCATACTGACGGCGGGCTTCGCCGTCGAGAAGACCTGGGGAGAAACGATTGAGGATAGGGGAAGCCAGATAACCTACTCCGCACTCGGCCAGCAGGCGCCGTTGGAGGAAAAGGTCAAATGGGATGCGGATTTTGCGAAGCGGAAGAAGATCAAGGCGATACTCGACACGCTTATCCCCGAGTTTTCGGTCAGCCTCGGCGGTGCAACATCCATCGACGTTACCAAGCCCGGCATTGACAAGGCATACGGGATCAAGAAGCTGCGGGACACACTCGGGATTTCGGTCGAAGAGATGATTTACGTTGGGGACGCCTTGTTCCCAGGGGGAAATGACTACCCCGCCGAACAGGCAGGTGTCATTTCAATTCCCGTTAAGGGCCCCAATGAAACCAAGCGAGTCATCGAGGCGATCATTGCTTGCCTTGGCGACAATCATCAAGCCCGAGTATTTGAGGTGGATTGATGGAAGTCTTCCAGTTGCGCCTCGGAATGGCGAAGCCATGACGGATGGTTCCTATTGCTCAGACAGGGGCCACGTGCGCGCCTAGATTTAAGAACGTAAGGATAGATAAGTAATAACCCCCTTCCGTGTAAGGGACATTCAAGAACGCAATCAGAATCCTTATGGTGGCTGCTGCGGCCCATGGTTTGGTTCGGCTGCAGAGCATCCCACGCACTACAGGCAACCGCAGACACCTTAAGGGGGTCACATATGCGTTTAATAAAAACTCTTCTCGGTACAACAGCATTGGTCGTAGGCCTGGCCATTGCGCCGGCGGCCAAAGCACAGGTTGTGGTTGAAGTCGGCGTGCAACCAGTCTGTTCCTACGGCTACTACGGTTATGCGCCCTACTCGTGCGCTCCTGACGGCTATTACGGACCGGGGTACTTTTACAACGGCATCTTCCTGGGCATGGGCCCTTGGGGCGGCTGGGGCTATAGCCACGGCTGGGGCGGCCATCGCTTTGTAAGTGAAGGCGGCGGAAGCTACCACGGCGGACCCGGCCGAGCGTCATATCACGAAAACGCGGGACAGGCGCGCGGTGGCGGCCAAGTCCGCAGTAACGCGACGGTTTCACACAGCAACGCAAGACCAAGCGCCGGTGGGCAAGTCCGCGGCAACGCAGCGGTTTCACATGGCGGCGCAAGACCGAGCGCAGGCCGGACGGTTGCTCGTCCCCAGGCTTCCCATGCCAGCGTACAGCACGCATCCGTTGCCCGCAGCAGCGGTGGTGGGCAACATGCCGCCGGTGGCGAGTCGCATGGCGAAAAACACTAACTGCTAGCTGCTGAATAAGGCGGCAGGTTAAGCAATAAGCGGCGGAGCATACCAGCTCCGCCGATTTGCTTTTTGGGGTTAGGCAGTGTTTGGTGAATCCGGAATTGAAGGGCTTTGTATCAGGGCATGGCTTCAGCCGTGCCGAAAATAGCTCAAAAACCTCTGGGCTTTACAGGCTGCGGAAAAACTCTGGGAGATAAGACCTTGTGTCAGGGCACGACTTCAGTCGTGCCGATAAAGGCCCTGAACGTGAGGGGTTTTAACCCCTGAGGTATAGTTTTTCGGGGCTCTTACTCCACTCAATGAGTTTTTCCGCAGCCACTTTAGCCCCTGAGGGACGCTCCTTCCTCACCAATTACCACCGATTCCATTCACCAAACACTGCCTAGTGAACTGCAGGCTCGCAATACAACCAGTCGATGCGCCCCCGGACTCTCTCATGCGGGGTGAAAAGCGCCTGGATAGGCAGGTAAACAACTTTTTCTCGAGTGGCGGCCACTCCCCAAATTGTTTTCGCATCCAAAAGATAGACTTCGTCTTTAAGGAAGCTTATGCGTTTGATGTCACTCCTAAAAGCTCGGCAGTTGCGAATTCTGTCCATATCAGTGGCCGCATTACTTCCATTTACTGGATTGCTGTCCATCTCTCAAACTGCGACAGTATCCGGAATTCAAGCGCAAACTGCAGCGCCCGGAACTCTGCCAAATCCGACTTTGCCGGAAATCCAGCCGCGCCTGGACAGCGATCGCGATCCCATTCCCTCACCCGATCTCGAGGTCGTTGCGCCCCCTGATACCGCATCGAAGCCTGCCTCATCGTCCGATAATAACGGCCTTCAAAAACGGCAGGACGGCACTTACGTCCTTCACGCCGACGTGGATGAAGTTCTGCTGAATTGCACGGTGATTGACGAAAAGGGGCAAACAGTCAGCGATCTCAGCCGGGGCAATTTCAAGGTTTGGGAAGACGGAGTTGAGCAGACCGTCAACGGCGTCCAACGTCAGGACCAACCGGTATCGATGGGCATTCTCGTCGATGATTCGGGATCGATGCTCGACAAGCGCGCGACAGTCAATGGCGCCGCAATGCGCCTGCTGAGAGCGTCGAACCCCGGGGACTCGGTCTTCATTGTCAACTTCGCTGACAAAGCCTACCTCGACCAGGGTTTCACCTCCGACCTCGTAGCGCTGAATCGCGGATTGGCCCACAACGATCCCCGCGGGTTGACCGCCATGTACGATGCGGTGGCCGCTTCCGCTCGCGAGTTATCGCTCCATGCAACGCAACGCAAACAGGTCTTGCTGATCATTACCGATGGGGCAGATAATGCATCCGAGTTGAACCTGGTACAGACTGTACGCAAGGTACAAGATCTTGCCGGACCAGTCGTTTACACCGTCGGCCTGCTATTTGATGACAGCCCCGCGGAGGCGCAGCGTACCCGGGCCGCTCTGGAACAGATGTCAGAGGAAACTGGTGGCGTGGCCTATTTTCCAGCCTCTCTCGCAGAAGTAAATGCTGTTGCCGCGCAAGTGGCCTACGACATTCGCAACCAATATATTGTTGCTTATCACGCGACCAGGGCTGAAAATCTGGGAGGTTATCGATCCGTGCGGGTCGAGGCCCAGGCCCCCAATCACCGCAAACTGAGCGTGAGGACACGGCGCGGCTACTTTGCCAAGCCTCCCGAGCCGGCGCATAATACCGCACAAACAAACCAATAAGCCCACCCGCATAGCGCGGAGTGAGCACGGGCCTTCAGCGTCTGCGTGAGAACTCGCCTCGGCGTCCTTTTCGCGTTCAAACCGAAAGGAGCAGTAGCCTTCAGGCTGCTGAATTCGGCACATATTATTGCCTCGGCTTTACAGGCTGCGGAAAAACTCATTCTTGCCCAAGCAACGACGCTCTGTAACAGGGGCACGGCTTTAGCCGGGCCAATGAAGCCCATTAAATGAGTCCGGGCTTCACAGGCTGCGGAAAAACTCTGGGAGATAAGGCCTTGTGTCAGGGCACGACTTTAGTCGTGCCGATAAGGGCTCTAAACAGGACGGGTTTTAACCCCTGCGGTATTGTTCTTCGAAGCTCTTACTCCACTCGCTGAGTTTTTCCGCAGCCTCTTCAGCCCCTGCTGCATAAAGGTTGAGAGATTGCTATGTTCAACGAGTTTTTCCGCAGCCTGTTGAGCCGCGGGCCTTTTGGCTGTCAATGCCCCGAGTTCTCGCGCACACTCTTCGGGCACCTCAACCAGGCTCGCTCAATTCGAGCCCCTATGCTGCGGACCATAGCATCACCCAGCGAACTGTCAATTTACAAACTGTCTCACCAGAGGGGTTCACCCCAAACGCTGTAAAGGGCCGCTGAAACCAGCAGACTCATTTCAAAAGCCTTAGGTCATTATTTTCTTGCGGATATTTATCGCCCGCAGGCGCACACTCTTAATAGGTAGGACTGCGATCGGGACATGAAGAATTCCACCGTAAACGCCGAGGCCAGCAACGACGCAACCAGCTCCGAAACTAAAAAAGGTTGCTAAAAACGGTGAAACTGTGAAACGCGATCCATTGGAATCAATCACCTGCCGACACCCCGTTCACAGTCTCACTGCCCAATTCCACTAAGCGCCAAATACAAAAGCCGAAGCAGATCGCTTCGGCTTTTGATGTTAGACCTGCAAGCAGATTCTCAGTGCAGGTGGAAGTCTACGTCGATGATCATCTGTACTGCCACCGCGTGTCCCTGGTACATTGCCGGCCGGAACTTGTATTGCTTAACAGCCTGAACAGCCTTATCGTCCAGTCCCATGCCACTGTGGCGAACGACATGGACATTTTGCGGATTTCCCTGCGGATCCACGATGAGCTGAAGAGATACCGTTCCCTGGAAGTTGGCGTTGCGGGCTTCCTCGGTAAATTCCGGATCGACAGAATGAATAACCACCGGCGCGCTAACACCGCCACCAACGCTCATCACGCCGCCGCCATATCCACCACCGCTCCCTGGACCCGCTCCAGAACCGTGCCCCATGCCAATGCCGCCGCCTGCGCCGTGACCGAATCCCGATCCGCTTCCGCTGCCTTGCGAAGCCAGAACAACCTGCTGTGACTGCGGCACACCAAAGTTCGGCTCGTTTGAGCTGTCAGGGATCTTTACCTGCATGGTCGGCTCAACCGGAAGCACCGGGTGCTCGAGCCGGGCGATTTGCGGAGGAAGAGTTTGAATCCTCGCAATCTTGGGCAAATGCCCCTTGGTAGGCTCAATCAATTTATGCTCACCGCCGCCGCCACCGCCGCCCTGAAGTCTTGCCACCTGCATGACCGGCGGAGGAGGAGGATCGTATAGCGTGAAGTTTAACGGCGTTACGGTCGTGTCATTCACGTGCACAACAGTCCGCTGCGACAAGCCCACCAGGATCAAGACCAGGGAGATTGCGATTATATGAAAGGTAACTGAGACGATTTTGGAGGAAGGATCACTCTTGAATTCGAGCGGGCTATTGCCACTCCACCAGATCAGGTCCTGGCGCGCACTGCCTGCCAAAACCGGCCGGGGGCTGATCGGCGCCACAGTTCCCCATTTCAAAGGAGCGGTTTCATGCAGGTCGAATGCGAGCGAAGTACTGTTATAGAGTTCGTTGCTTGACGATTCGCCGCTGACGTTAAATGCTGACTGGCCGCTGTACAAGACCAACTTCGGATTCATTGCTTCAGGATTGCCCATATAATTTTGCCGCAACGTTCAGCTGTCCGGCGCTCCCCTCTATGTATTTTTCCGAGAATTCGGTTTTCGTCACAATCAGTTGATCGTTCTACTTGACAAAGAGACGTCGTGAGATCGATCTACCAGATCCCTTTATCGCTTCCAGTGAGTTTTTGTCCGAGCGCTGCGGCTGTCGCAAGCATTGGCAGCAAGCCGAGCCTGGCGCCATTCTGCAGTTCGCCTTTCTTAAGTATTCCGGCCAATTGTGTCCTATAGAGCCCGACGGATTGGGGCATGATAGGGACACGTAAGAAGCTTTTCCCGTAGTAAACTTTTTCGCCGCCAAATCGGGCTCCGTCTTTCACAAACTGCGGAAGTTCCGGTCCCGTCCCACGGTAGTTCTTTACGTAATCGGAGACGATCTTAAGGTAGGCCGCGACGCCCTCCCAGATTCCGGCCTGCGTTGCCTGCGCGCGCAGTTCGTTATAGTCAACCAGATCCGCGTCCATGAGCTCCGCACTATCAATCACATCGCTCAACCGGAAGAAAAAGTGCCGGTACATACGCTGAAGCGTCGAAATCATGAGACGGTCGGCAATCGATGCAACACGAAATGTATGACCTTGAATCTCTTTCAACCTCGACCGCTCAATTAAAGTGGAGGCAATAGCGGCTTGTTCGCCGGTCTGTCCAAGACGGCCTATGTGTATCTCAATTGCTTCCGGCAGTCCCGGGATCTGGAAATTCCATTTGCAAGCCAGCCGGTCTCCCCAGCTGCGCGCAGAAATCGTCGCATGTAAATACTCCGTCATGAATTTGCAAATATCCCTGGGGCGCGAATCTGTGTACAGATCCAGATCGCTGCCCAGATCGGGCCAGTGATCGAGTGATTTGATCACGACGGCACGGTGACCGCGGTCCTCGAGTGTCTGACATACTTCATGCAGAAAGTGCGTGGCAGTTCGAATGCGCGACTGTTCCGCATCAAGAGCTTCTTGCGCCAGCTTTACACAGGCATCATTACCACGCTCTCCACCTTTTGCATCGAGAAGGATATTCAGGCCGCGGACGATTACATGGTTTAGTTGAGCCAAATCAAGAAAGTCACTGAACTCCTGATTACTTAGGCCGAACAGTCTCCGACTGAGCTCAATTCCCGGGCCCTGGCGCGGACCCAGCAAGAGCTGCGAGAGAGAATCCATAGATTCACGCATCGATAATTGTTTGCTCTGATTTTTCATGAACCTATTCGGCCTCGTTAATTGGGTGACTGTGGCGTCTCTTGGGTTGAAGGTTGATTCTGCGCAGGAACAGTAACATTTGTGGTTGTGCCGCCGCGGGGTGTTAGTTCTATCGGCGCTGTTTGCTGGTGGCGTTGTTCACTATAAATTTCCAAGGCGCCATTCACCTTGCCATCGCTGTCTGCTGCCACAGAAAGCAGCCGCCTGCCTTCAGCGGCACGGCTGGTCGCCAAACCTACTCGAGCATTCGAATTTGATGCTTTAGCAGCTTTCTCATAAAAGTACTGAGCTGTCTCCAGATCGCCATCCATCTCTGCTACGTATCCCCGGTTGTTTAATGAGAAGGCACTGGACGGATCAGCGGAATAAGCCTGAAGGAAAGCTCTCTTTGCGGCCCCCCAATCGTTCTGGTTCAATGCGGCCACACCGTTCCGGCTAAACCATGCCGCGTCTGAGTAATTGGGGTTCCTGCTTGCTATCAGGCGTTCGAGCCGCTTGGCACTTGCCGCGGCCATATTACTCACCGATTTTCCACTCCACACACGATCGTTCGTAACAATCACTGCCTCAGAGGAATCCTGATTTGCAACTTCGTTGTAGTACCGGAGCGCCGCTCGATAGTCTCCGACTGCCTCACTTGCAACTCCCAGGTTGTTCAAAGTAAACGGGCTCCGCGGGTCGATAACGAGCGCCTGCTTCAGCGTTTCGAGGGCTTCCTCGCCACGACGTTGAGAAAGAAGCCGGATCGCTTCCAAATTCAAGTGATTGACCCGCATTGGGCTGTCCTTGAGTCCGTCAATCGCTGCCGACATGGGTTTACCCTTAAGCTCCTCCAAACTGCTTCGATCGATAACCGCATTGCAACCTTGTTCCGAGGCCAGTTCATAGAACCTTTGCGCACGATCCAGTTGCCCCTGTAACTCTGCGATGTACCCCAGGTTATTTAAAGTGAACGGGTCGCCAGGATCGTAGAGATAAGCTTTCAGGAAGAGCGCTTCTGCCTTGTCGAACTGACGCTTCTTAACTAAGTCCACACCATCTCGATTCAACCGCTGCACAAGGCTTAGCCTGCCATGCATGGGAATTGTGATGGCGACCGTACCCCGATCTCGCGCCCAGCCAACCTGGCCGGCCCCTGCGATTGCGGCTGCGACAACCAGTAGTCTTAAAATGCCCTTGTTGGTCATGGACTCTCTTTTTGTAGGCGTGGAACACGCTTAGATCGGTCGTCTAGCTGTATTCGTCTATCGATCGTGCACTACATAGACATATGGCACGTTACTGTTTTAGATGCGAAATCCCCGGTAGTGTTGCTCTCACGGTAAATAGCTGCGAGCGCCTTGACTAGCTTGCGATACTTAGGGGCGGTCTGAGGTTAAACCTGAGCCGCAGGCTACCGGAAGGGCCTTCCGCGTCATCAAAATAACTGGCTGATTCCCGCCGGAGTTTTGATATGTCGAAGTTTGTTATTGCAATCTTTCTGGGCGCTGTTGCATTTGGACAAACGCCCGCCCTTTCCTCGCAGTCTTCCCTTCGGGCAGCTATTGACCCGGATGTTCGGCCCGCCGAACCAGGCGACATCCCTCGCCTGCCCCGGGGAAAGACAACCATTTTCGGCGGAGCGATTCGGAACTTCGATCCCGTGCGCGATCAATTTACATTAAGTGTCGTTGGGCAGCGGCCGATGAGAATTCTTTTCGACGAACGTACCATGGTTTTCCGCGACGGGACAAAGATCCGGCTGCGTGATCTTGGCCCTCAGCAGCACGCCTCCATTGAGACAACACTCGACGGAGACAACGTTTTCGCCGTCAGCATCCACATCCTGTCGGAATATGGCGACGGCCAATATGAAGGACGAGTGGTGAGCTATAACCCATCCACAGGCACCTTACTCATCGACGCGAGAGCGTCGCGGGAGCCTTTTAAGGTTGTCGTTTCAGCGAACACACAGTTTTTGCGCACAGGTCAGCACGACTTCGCTTCCATCGCATCCGGGCCGAGCGATCTCGAACCAGGATCGCTGGTTTCCATCAAGTTTCAGGCACGCACACCCGGTCAGGCAGTCGCGAATTCAATTACAGTACTGGCGATCCCGGGCAGCTCATTCTCTTTCAACGGCAACGTTGCTTCAATCGATCTCCACTCCGGGTCGATGACACTGATTGATCCGCGCGACCAGAAGAACTACCAGATCCTGTTCAATCCTGTCCTCTTTCCAGAAGGACGTGTCCTTCGGCCGGGAAATCATGTCATGGTAACGGCGTCATTTAACGGAACAGCCTTTGTGGCATCTGCAATTGCTTCAAACTGAGCTCACCGGCGGACGAACGGTATGAATTATCAATGCCACCGACGACTCTCATCCGTGGCATCTACATGTCACTAACGTCTGCGGCCTGTTGCGCGCCGCTGCGTTCATTGCGGCCTGCTGTTTGACTCGCAACTGAGTCTGGTGCAAAGGACATTTCTCTGAATCCCGTTCGGTGCAATGTTCGCTTGCACTTCTGAAGCATGAACCAGCGAAGGCAATTGCCTACGACCTTTCCGATCATCATTTCAAGACCGGCTACAAAGTTCTGTTCGGACATTTTGTATTCAAGCTCTTGTGACTGCAATATCGCTGTCAGTTGCTCAGCAAGATCGACGGCATTGCCAGGTTGGTAGAAACGAACCGCCATATCCTCATCGTCGACCATTGCCCGAAAGTCAGGAAGATCGGCGCAGACAATCGGCAGGCCAAACTCACAAGCCTGATGAGCTGGTCCGCTCGATCCGGTAGCTGAATCATACGGAATAGCTACAATCGATGTTGTTCCGAATAGCTCCGGAATCTCCTCTTCCGGAACATATCCACGAAACTCAATTGGCAAACCTGCAGGCTGAGCGTCGCGTATTGATTCCCAATAGCCTACCTTTGTGTGATGATTGGCGCCGGCGACAATTAGCCGCGCATTCGGAACCTTCTCAAGCACCAGTGGAAACGCCTCCATCAATGTTTCAAGACGCTTGTATGTTCCCCAATGCCCAATAGCGAGAATGCGCCTTTCGGGATTGCCGCGCTTTGTAAAATCAGGCGGTGTAGGGCTGGATCCGAAAGTTCCATGCGTTGACAAAAGTACGTTCCGCGCAAGATATTTCGTCCTCAGCGTGCGATGGTAACCGGAAATAAACACTGAGACTGAATTTGCCTTCAGTATTGCTCTGGTTGAGAGATTCGCGCCAATTCGAAACAACCGCTCGAACTTGATTCCTGCGGCGGAGAAGTCCACGTGCTCAAGAATGTGATGCAGCGTAATGTGCGTGTAGAATCCGGCTGCACGCGTAAGCGCTGGTGCGGAGAGGCCCGCAAACGCGGCAAAAGGCTTTGCCGGGGTGGCAAAGCTGGAATAGACCAGGTTGTACCAGACAACATCGGGCTTTAGCCTGCGGATCGTCTGCAAGAGACGAATCGGGGTATTCACACTTCCAAACTTCCAGCAGCGAACCACGTTGAATCCCGGCAACTCCGGCTGTTGAGCCGCTGACAGAGGATTACCATGCTTGTCGGTTGCGAAATCGTAGTTTGTCAACTCGTCCGCTAAAATGGTCAGCTCAACTTCGGGATTGGCTTGGAGCTCCCGTGCAATATAGTATGCATACTCGTTCAATTGTCGACCACTAGGGGGGAAAGTTGCCACTAAGCAGATTTTCATTCTGGCCTCTTTGTTTCAGAACACGCTGATCTCTATATACGGTCTGAATTGCTCATTGTGTGTTGCACTGAAATTCATGAACGTCTCCTGCTGAATGCCAGCTGAAAATCGTATCGGATACTTAAGATCTAGAGGGCCAGACTCACCGCTGAACTTACGTTGGAACGGCCTGGCGTAAGAGATTGCAACACTGTTCTGGATTGCGTCGTATACGTGAAAGCCCCTGGTGCTTGAATAGGCTGACGAGGCCTGTATGCCCCAGTTTCGTCTCGGCGAAAAGTCGATTGAACCGGCTGGCCTCAGATTTTGGGCGATGCCTGAATTCGGGCCAACAGTGCGCCATGCGCGTATATCTTCTGCAATTGCACGAATATTCAGCCGATCAGAGAATCTGCGCTCAAGCCCGATGTAGGATGCGGTTGTGTAATCCTCGAAACTGACTGGCGAAAACGTCTGATCGTTCATGCCCCACCCAGTAACCAGAGCGGTTTTTCCCCATGGACGTCCTACTCGGAAGTCAAGCGCGCTCGTCAGCGTACGGGAATTGAGATTGCTCTCAGTAAATGGACCCGACTCATGGATCACATATCCGCTGAACGACAGCGCATCGAAGAACGTACTCGATGATACATATACAAAAGTGCGGAAGAGATTCTGATTCATCTGGACGGGCGATTGACTGTCGCGGCGCAATGTGCCCTGGATGCCCGCATTGAAAACAAGAACGTTGCTTCCCAAATGAACCACGGGATTCACACCGGAGTTAAACACAAAGTCTGTTGTATTGCGATTCACAATCGAATTTGTCGCAGGAACAGAAATCTCGCCCACCGCGTTACGGACCTGGAAGAATCCACCGATTGTTGGAAAACTCGCGAGGTGTAAATGATAAGCCTCAGTCGACTGCGTTTGAATAGAAGAGCGCGGCGGAGGGAGCAACGAGGTGTTGGATCCCTGGATCGGTTGAGAGGTGTCGAGCTTCGAGTCCAGAACATAAACGGTCGAGTCCTCAAAGATGCCTTGCACTGAGAAATCGGCGAGCACGCTTACATTTGGCGTAACCCTCAAACCTTCGTCGGCACCTGCCTGCAGCATGCT
>Ga0302189_10003736_pt1 | contig 11614 bp, 7 predicted proteins | sample II_Bog_E2_2_FD_194551 | JGI IMG/M metagenome (GOLD analysis project Ga0302189, IMG submission 194551) | Peat permafrost microbial communities from Stordalen Mire near Abisko, Sweden - II_Bog_E2_2 | ecosystem: Environmental > Terrestrial > Soil > Wetlands > Peat | place: Sweden: Abisko, Stordalen...
CTTCAATGTGCTTCGCACATCGTTGTTCCGCATGGGATGGACTTCTTGGAAATCAATGCTCCGAATCGCGTCACCTTCCTGGAATGTCTACCGCCCGGGACGCTATAGCAAAACCAGAGTCGATGTATCCCGAACGCACAACATTCAAGTCGACGCCGGCTTCTATCGCTCGCAGTGCGACCCGGACGAGGAGATTGTCCTGGTGCCGGCCTTTCACTGGGCGCGCGGCGATGAGAGCATCGGCTTCTCCACGGCCTTGGTTTGCTCCAACTGCGATCACCTCAAGTTCTACGTTGGCGATAAGCTGGTAGCCGAAGCCGATCCCGACCGCAAGCAGTTCCCGCATCTCAAATACGCGCCCTTCTCTGTCGATGCTCACGATGTCCGCGTAGGCTGGGGCGATCTCCGCATTGACGGGTACATCCAGGGCAAGAAGGTCATCTCACGTAGCATGTCGGGGAAAGGCATCGATCAAAAATTCGCTCTGCTGCCCGATGACGCCGCGTTAATTGCAGACGGAGCCGACACCACGCGCGTCGTACTGCGTGTCACCGACGAATTCGACGCCATCCGTCCCTTCGCCAACGATGCCATACACTTCGAGCTCACCGGCCCGGCGCAGCTCATCGGCGACAATCCCTTCTCGCTCGTCGGAGGCACGGGCGCCGTATGGATTCGCGCCGGCGAGCAGCCCGGCAACGTGCGCCTAACCGCCCATCACCCTTATCTCGGCGCCCAGTACGTCGAGTTCGACATCAAGCCCGCTCCACCAGAAACAGCGTGAGACAGCTTCGGCGCGCAGAACAAACGCGAGGAGAGCATGCGCTCACCTCGCGTTTTGCATTTTGAACTTTATCCGAATGCGATTTACTGCCGGTCCAGTCGGAAAGCTGCCGCTTGAAAGTCTCCACGGAACCCCATGTCCATTTCCAGTCCGTGGTTCATCCACCAGGCGCCGCTGGCCACCTGCGACTGTCCTGGCGAGGCCTTGCCTTCGATGGAAACGAGTTTGTAATTGGCTGCCGGGTCGAGTCCTTTCAGCTTCAGCAGCGGGAAGAGATGCCCTTCCTGGGTCGAATGTATGAAGAGGAAGACCACCGACTGGCTCTTGTCCTTGCTCACCGTTTGGGTTGCCGAGAACTCGCTGCCGTTTGTAGGCGAGATCAGCCGGTAAAGCTCGCCCTGCACAATCGTCGGCTGCACCTGGTGGTAAGCGGCGATCAATCGTTTCGCCAGCGCGTTTTCGTCTGGTGTCCAGTTGGCGATGTTGGCGCCTATCCCCAGAGAACCCTGCATCGAACTCAGCATGCGGTAGGTGAGCGAAGTGCTGCGCCGGTTCAGCCAGTGGGGTGAGTCGGTTACCCAGGCCATCATGATCTGCGGCGTGTAGGCGTAAGTGAATCCGTTCTGCTGCGTCAGCCGGTCAAATGGGTCGGTGTTGTCCGAGGGCCAAACCTCGTCGGTGTAGCGCAGAATTCCCAGGTCCACTCGTCCGCCGCCGCCTGAGCAGGATTCGATCTCCACATTCGGGTGCCTGTGCCGCAGCTCGGCCAGGATCGCATAGAGGTTCCGCGTGAACTCGACATATACGCGCTTCTGTTCTGCCGCAGGAAGCTGATCCCAGCCAGGCTCACTCCAGTTGCGGTTGTAATCCCACTTGAGAAAGGCAATATCGTTTTCCGTAAGCAACTTGTCCAGAAAGCTCAGAATGTAGGCGCGCACATCCGGCCGCGCCAGGTTCAGCACCAATTGGTTACGCGCCTCCGAGCGCGGACGGCCGGGGAAATTCAGCACCCATTCCGGATGCTGGCGATAGAGGTCCGAGTCGGGGTTGACCATCTCCGGTTCCACCCACAGCCCAAAATCCATTCCCAGTTGATGAACCCGGTCGATGAGCGGCTTCAGGCCGTGAGGAAACTTCTCCCTGTTCACATACCAGTCGCCCAGGCCGGCGTGGTCGTCCTTGCGCTGGCCAAACCAGCCGTCGTCCATCACAAACCGGTCAATGCCCAGCGCTGCAGCCTTTTCCGCCAGCGCCATCTGTCCAGCCTCGCTGACATTGAATTCGGTTGCCTCCCACGAGTTATAGATCACCGGCCTCGTCTTGGGCAGCGGCCTGTCGGCAGTGGTCGCGGTTCGCGGCAAAATGTGCTCCAACTCGAAGCGATGCAGCAGCTGCGATGCCTCGCCCAGCCCATGCGCCGCATAGCCGCCGTAGAAAACCGGCGCCTCAAGCCGCTCGCCGGAGTGCAATACATATCCGAAATCGAAGGGATTGAAGCCGCCCGTGACGCGCACCGTCTCCAACTGGTCCTGCTCGATCGTGATGCGCCAGGAGCCGCTCCAGGCCAGCGCGCCGAACCAGACCTCGCCCTGCTGTTCGTTGCTCTCGCCGCTCTGAATCGCAAACCAGGGATTCGCCTGGTGGCCGGTAGAGCCGCGACGGCTTTCGATCACTCGCTCGCCGGGTTGCAGCTTCTCCTGCGTCAGGTTCCACTCCCCCGCCCAGCGTCCAGTCAGATAGTTGAGCGTGTAGTGACCGGCCGGCAGAGACCACGAGGCGGCGGCGGCCTGCTCCACGGTCACCGTCTGAGGCTCGCGGTTCTCAATGATTGCCGACCGCGCCAGAATTCCGCTCTGCTTATCAATGGCATAGTGCAGGGTCACATAGATCGCGTAGTGGATGTCCTTGAGCACAACGTCGAAGCCGTCCGGCGCTTCGCTGTAGCTCTGATAGTGAAGCACCAGGTCGCGAACTCCGTCGGCAAAGCTGATCTTCAACGCCGGCTCAATAAACAGCCCCGCGCCCCAGCTTGCGTACTCCTGCGGTGTGGTGGTGTAGGAGCTGTCGAAAGAGGCCCAATCAGGCCGTGGCACGGCCTGCGGAATGCTATCCGTCGCAGCCACCCGCCCGCCCCAATAAATCTGCTGTAACTCCCCCTTGGGATTTACGCCGAATATGTAACTCACTCCGCCGCCATCCAGCCGGAAGACCTTATTGGTGGAATCGAAGTTGACGCGGGATTCTGCGACCTGAGGTTGCGCTGAAGCAACAACGGAAACAGTAGCAGCCAGGACGGCGAATGAAAAGGTTTTCAGCATCGGCAAGTCCCTCCTTCTCTTTCTCAAACCGCGCTAGTATAGCATCTGTTTACCACGCCCAACTCCGCATTTTATCGGCACATTCAAGTCCGGCGCAGCAGCAATCCTCCTCCACAATCAAAGGGGTTTTATTGCTTCGGAAGATACTCCCAAGTCGGGTACACAGCGATGTCTGCCATTCGTCACTGCTGACAGGGCCGGTTATCGCAGGCGTGATGGCGGTGCGGCCGTAGATCCGCGGACGACAAGGCTGGTGGAAACCAGGAATTCGCGCTGCATTTTGGGGTTGCCGGCTTCCTCGGCTTGCTGGCGAAGGGCCTCGAAGGCCGCCTGCGCCAGATCGAAGCGGGACAGCCGGATCGTGGTGAGTGGCGGCAGCGTAAATTCGGCAAAGTCGATGTCGTCCAGGCCGATGACCGAAAGGTCGTCAGGCACGCGCAAGCCCTCCATGTAAGCGGCGCGGAGCACACCGATGGCGGTTACGTCGTTCGAACAAAGGATGGCGGTCGGGCGAGTGGAGAGGTTCTGCAACTTTCCAAAGCCAACCACGCCGCCCTTGAGCGTGTGGTCGCATTCGATCACCCAACTTGGCTTGATGGCGACGCCATTAGCCTTCATCGCCGAACGATAATCGTTTTCGCGGGTGATCGCCGAATGCAGTTTGTGTGGCCCGGAGAGAAAGGCAATCTTGGAGTGGCCCAGTTCAACCAGGTGCCTGATCGCCGCGTGAATACCGGTGCTGTAGTCCAACAGGATGGTGCTGACTTTTGACTCTTCCAGACGAAACTCGGCAAGCACGATTGGAATATTGCGATGCACCAACTCGTCAAGGACCGGCTCTTCCGCACCAAAACTGAGTACGGCCACACCCTCCACCTTGCGCTCCAACATGCGGCGGACACAGTTAGCCAATATGGCTGGGTCGCTATTCGAGGAACTGATCAGGATCTCGTATCCATGGGCGATCGCGACCTCTTCAAAACTCTGGATCAGTTCAGGGAAGAAGGGATTGGTAATGTTTTCAACGATGATGCCGAAAAAACGGCTGCGGCCGGAAACCAGGGCGCGCGCGTGGGAATTTGGAAAATAATTCAACTGCTCGATCGCCTTCCAGACACGCTTGGAAAGACGCTCTCTCACTGCCGAAGAGCCGTTGATTGTTCGCGAGACGGTGGCGATGGAGACCTTTGCGAGAGCCGCCACGGTGCGAATATCGGGCGTCTTCACGACTGCCTTGCGCGTACCTTTTCGAGCCACCGACCGCTTCTTTTCCATACGGGATTAGTATGAGCCGGAGTTTCCAATTTACTTTCCCGGCTATTCGATTATACCGGCAGTCGCCGCTACTTCCTTCTTTTCTGCATTCGTTCCAGCAGCAAAGAACCGGACGCGCCCGGCAGGGCCTTTGCCAGAACCAAAAGGCCAGGATTTGCGCCATTTCGAGGCAATTTCCCAGACGCCCCCGCTCAACCCCCTTCAAGTTCAGTTCCATGACATCCTCTGCACTTGGAGATTCCGGTTCTTGAATCGCGAAATCCTCACTGGCATGGTGCGTTACTGCGTTACTCTGATAGCGGCGGCCGACTTTCGTGCTTTTTCCGGGCCACTCCGACTTCTGGCCGATGACTGTTGATTTTCAACCCAATTAGAGTGTGACCTGCCATGCACGATCCTGCCGTTTTTCGTTCCATGCACTTAGCCCGCTTCCATGCCGCGCCGGCCGTCTATGCCGCGCCTGGCCGCGTCAACCTGATCGGCGAACACACCGATTATGCCGAAGGCTTTGTGATGCCCGCGGCTATTGACTTTGCAACCCTGGCCGGCATCTCGCCGCGCTCGGACGGCAAGATCGTCGTCTACTCGGAGAATTATGGCGAGGAGCGGAGTTTTGATGCGGCTTCGTTGCCCGCCAGTGCCAGCAAGCACTGGAGCGATTACCCGCTCGGCGTGGTTTCGATTTTGGCCGGGGAAGGCCATCGGATTCCCGGCTTCAGCCTGAGCTTGTGGGGCGATGTTCCGCTCGGTTCGGGGCTATCGAGTTCAGCTGCCGTTGAGGTGGCGACGGCTCTGGCTGTTCTGTCTCTTATCGGCGCCAGCTACCCCGGCCCTGTGCTGGCGCGCCTTTGCCAGCGCGCCGAGAACGAGTTTGTGGGCGCCAGTTGCGGCATCATGGACCAGTTCATCTCCGCCAACGGACAGAAAGACCATGCTTTGCTGCTCGATTGTCGCGATTTGAGCTTTAAATTGGCGCCGATTCCCGCGCACGTTGCATTGGTCATCGCCAACACCATGGTGAAGCATTCCGTTGCCGGCGGCGACTACACCACGCGCCGCGCTGAGGTGGAAGCGGCATGCGCCACCATCGCCCGACACCGGCCCGAAGTTCGCTTCCTGCGCGATGCGACGGTCGAGGATCTGGAAAAATGGGGCCACGAGATGACGCCCAACTCGCTCAAGCGCGCTCGCCACGTGGTGACGGAAAACCTGCGCACCCAGGCTGCCGCTGAGGCGTTAGCTGCCAACGACCTCGTTGAACTGGGCCGTTTGATGGCCGAGGCGCACCGGAGCTACAGCCAGGACTTCGAGGGCAGTTGCGTCGAGGCTGACGCCATGGAGGAGTTGGCGCGACAGTTGCCGGGGATAATCGGCGCGCGGCTCACCGGCGGAGGCTTCGGAGGATGCACGATCAATCTGGTGGAACAGAGCCAGGCTGCCGCGTTTGCCAAGGCGCTTGCCAGCAGCTATGCGGAGCGAACCGGCATTGAGCCGCAGATTCACATCTGCCACGCCTCGGGAGGCGCTCACCAGGTGCTGTAACTTTGTGATGGCTCATTGCGGCTCCAAACCATCAGCGGCAAAGCCCAGGGGAAAACAAAGAAGACCAGGCAGTTCTTTCAACAGAAAGCGGGAAGAGAATTATGGTTACGCAATCCAAACAGCCAGCGGCCTCAAGCGCGCCCAATTACATTGTTCCGTTTATCACGGTTACTGCTCTCTTCGGTATCTTCGGGTTCCTGACCAACCTGAACAGCAATCTCTCTCCCAAGCTGGAAGACATCTTCAACCTGAACCACATGTGGTCCAACTTTGTGACTACCTCGTGGTTTTTGGCCTACCTTGTCTTCTCTGTGCCCAGCGGCAAGCTGATTGAGAAGATTGGCTACAAACGCACCATGGTGACTTCGCTGTTCATCATGGTGATTGGAGCGCTGCTGTTCATCCCGGCGGCGGCGATGGTCAGCTTTCCGTTCTTTCTTACCGCCAGCTTTGTGCTGGCCACGGGAGTCTGCGTATTGCAGACCTCGGCCAATCCCTACGTCTCGATTCTTGGATCGGAGAGCACCGCTCCAGCTCGTCTGACGCTGGCGCAGGCATTCAACTCGCTTGGCTCCGCTCTGGCGCCGCTGGTGGTGGGTTATTTTATTCTTACCGACGCCAAGATTACCGACAAGACAGCGATTGCGCACACCGTGCAAGGGCCTTACATCGCTATCGCGGCGGCGTTGTTCGTGCTTGGCTTTGCGGTGATGTTCATGCATCTGCCGGCGGTCACGCGGAGTGAGTCGTACCGCCCAGGCGCGGACAGCGCCGCGTCCTCGGGCCGCAGCATCTGGCGCTACAAGCATACGGTTCTGAGCATGGTGGGCATCTTTTTCTATGTTGGCGTCGAGATCGCGCTGGCGGCCAACGCCATCAAGTTTTTCCTGGCTCAGGGCGTGGACCAGGAAGTGGCAGTCTCCCAATTTGTTGCTTCTCATGAATGGCTGGGAGGGTATCTCAGTCTCAAACTGGCAAGCTTGACCGCGACGAATGTGGCGGGAATTCTGGCTTCGTTCTATATGTTTGCCATCATGATCGGACGCTTTGCCGGCACATGGGCGATGAAGGCCGTCAAGGCCGAGAAGCTGCTGGCAGGTCTGGGTTTCTTCGGTGTGGCGCTGATGCTGGTGGCAATGGGAACCACCGGATCGATCGCCGTCTGGAGCCTGATTTTCTGCGGTTTGGCGAACTCCATCATGTATCCGACCATCTTTGCGCTGGGCATCGCTGAACTGGGGCCGCTGACCAGCAAAGGTTCTGGCGTCATCACCATCGGCAATGTGGGCGGGGCTGTGATTCCGCCGCTCTTCGGCGCGTTGGCCGTCGCCATTGGCTATCAGCACGCCTTCATTCTGCCGATCATCTGCTATGTCTATGTTGCGTATTATGGGTTGTCAGGATACAAGCCCACGCGCGCGGTGTAGGGCTGGCGTCCCAACTCCGGAGTACGTGCGCTGATGTCGATTGACAGATTCGGGTTGCTATCCAGCAGCCTGGCTGTGCTCTCGTCAATCGAGACTGAGCTTGTGGAAACGGAGCAATCACACCGCCGCTGCGGAATCTATAACTTCTGCGATATGCCAGATTGTCTTCTGCCGCGGTGGCGTGATTGCGTCAAACGCAGATCACTTCGATGCCTGCCGACTTAAGCGTTTCCATATCTTCGTCGCCGAGCTGGTCGTCGGTAATGATGGCGTGGATGGCTGCGGGTGGCACAATTAGCGCCAGGCTGCGGCGGCTGAACTTTGTGGAGTCGCAAACGGCTACAACGCGCCTGGCTGCGTTGACCATGGCGCGGTTCACTCGCGACTCGAGTAAGTCCGGAGTTGAAGGCCCGGCTGTTGTATCGAATCCATCCACGCCGAGAAAGAGAATGTCGGCATGCATCGAGCTCAGAACATCCTCGGCCAGGGGACCCGCTAAGGAAAGAGAATTCTTGCGCAGTGTCCCGCCCGTCACGATAACTTCAAAGTCGGTGCCTGCCAATTCGCTGGCGATGTTCACGGCGTTGGTGATGATCGTAAGGTGCGAAAAGCGCCGCAACTCGCGAGCGATGGCTGTGGTCGTAGTTCCCGAGTCGAGAAGAACGCACATGCCCTCTTCTACCAATGAAGCGGCTGCTGCGGCAATGCGCTGCTTTTCCTTGAGCTGTTTCTGCTCCTTCTCTCCAAGAGAAGGATCCAGCAGCGCGCTGCCCTGTGCGGAGAGCGCTCCTCCGTGTGTGCGCTTCACCAGTCCTTTCGACTCAAGATAGTCAAGATCTTTGCGGATCGTTATGCGCGAGATGCCAAGCGACTCAGAGAGTTCCGACACCAGGACGCGTCCCTCACGCTGAATCTTCACGAGCATGTGCTGGCGGCGCTCATCGATCAGCATATCGCTTCCATCTGTCGTAATAGGTTTCATGTTTCCTATCCCAAAGAATCGTTTCTTATCATACCCGAATCTGACGTGCGGGATTGCTGAAGTTAGGGGCGTGGAAAGGCATAGATCGCTTCTCCGTGCCTCATCTCTTTGGTGGATCATCACGCTGTAACTCGAGGCTGGAACCCGGCGCATAGCATGGCGATAACAAGATGAACGTCTTCGATCATGGTCATCCTCTCAGCGGACGTCAGCCAATAGCTTCTCGTCCATACTGGAGTCGCGGAAGGATTCTGTGCGCCCCTGGACGCAGGGTTGAGAGATCCGCGGTACGGTTGTAGGCTATCCTGTGCGAGTGCAATAAAGTGCCGCGGCAGTGCGCGCCGAATGTATGTTTTCATCGTTTTTGGACGGGGGATGCGATTTGAGGCCAGATCAGATAGAGATTCGTTTCGTAGAGAACTATTCGCCGCAGGACCGCCTGAATCTTGCTGGCGGCGATAGCGATCCGGCCCAGACGGCCAGCTATCACCTGCAATGGCAACCGAAAACGCAACATGTGCTCATCCTTGAAAATGGAATCGCTGTGGCTCACACAGGGCTGGTGAAGCAGACGGTTGCGGCAGGCGAACGTCTGGTCACAGTAGCCGGAGTTGGCGGAGTGCTCACCCGGCCGGATTGCCGAGGAAGGGGATTTGGTCAAATAGCCATGCAGAAGGCGGAAGAGTTTGCACAGCAATGCCTGATGGCGGACTTTGGGATGCTTTTTTGCAGAGCCGAAATGTGTGCGTGGTATGAACGGTTGGGGTGGTCGCAGATTTCCGATCCAGTCTGGATCGACCAGCCCGAAGGGTGCATTCGAGCTCCGTTACCTGTCATGGCGAAATGTTTTGGCCAGGAGAGTTGGCCAGGCGGGACGGTACGGCTGGGGTGTTTTCCCTGGTGATTCCAGTTGCCTTCCTTTTCTTTCGTAAATGGCATTGCTCCAGGTCTTACGTTGCAATAGTAAGGATTACGGGGACGAGAATGGGAAAGGGTAAGTTGAAATTGAACGAATCCAAGGGGACAATTGACAGCGAGCCGGAGCTGGAGGTCTCCGCTACAGATGCACCACAGGACGGAATGATGGCGGAGGAGAGGCGAACGCAGATCCTTCAGACTGTGCGCAGCGCGGGCCGTGTGAAGGTGAACGAACTCGCCAGCCGCCTCAGCACTTCGGCCGTCACCATCCGCAACGATCTGAATGAACTGCATCAGCGCGGCCTGGTGCTGCGCTCGCATGGGGGCGCGGTGCTCCCAGGCACGATGCTGCGCAAATCGCGCGTCCACGAGCGTCTGAAGACGCACTCCGACGAGAAGCGGCGCATCGGCGCCATGGCGGCCACGTTGATTAACGATGGCGAGACCACCATCCTGGATTCAGGCACAACCACGCTGGAAATCGCACGCCAGATCAAGAAGAAGCAAGGACTGCAGATCATCACCAACGGGGTCAACATCGCAGCCGAGCTGCTGGACGCGCGCGACGCGGAAGTATTCATCGTTGGGGGCACGGTGCGGGGAGAATCAGCGTCGATCAGTGGACGTTTCACTGAAGAAATGTTCGACCAATTCTCCGCCGACAAGCTGTTTCTCAGCGGAGCTGGGTGCGACCTGGACTTCGGAGTCAGCGGGGCAAACCTGGAAGAAACCATGGTAAACAGGGCCATGTTGCGGATATCGCGCGAGATTATCCTGGTTGCCGACGCCAGCAAGTTTTCCAAGCGCAGCATGACGCGCATTGCTCTCTTTTCAGAGATCGACACCGTCATAAGCGGCACCAGTCTCGATCAGGAAATTCAGGAGAAGCTGCGTTCGCTGAGCTGCAACCTGATTTTGGTGTAGTAGGCGCAGTCTGCAGTAATATTCGCGCGCAATTTGACGCTCTCTTTTAACGAAACGCCCGCCCGTCTACGCGACGTCTGACGGCACCTCGAAGGTGACCAATTCGGAGCGGAAGCCACGGGTGCGAATGGCTCCGTAAGTGATGCCGGCGGCCATCCATACAAAGCCCAGCACCTTGGCCGGAGGGCTGAGATTCCACCAGATGAAGCCGCAAATCAGGAAACCCAGGGCGGGCGAGACGAGACCGCTCAGATTGCCGCCGCTGGCCTCGGGGTCGCTCTTCTTGAGCCGCCAATGATGAACGAAGGCCGCGGCGTTCACGCCCATGAAGGCGATAAAAGCGCCGAAGTTGAGACACTGCGCGCCGATCTCGTAAGCGCCTCCACCGAGGCGGTTGGCAAAGAATTCGAGCAGGCCGGCTCCGGCAAGCGCAAACGCTCCCACCGCAATAATGTTGTTGCGGGGGACACGGTGCTTGGGCTCGATGACGCCGAAAAATGATTTGGGAAGCGCATTGCCGCGTCCCATGCCGTAGAGCAGGCGTCCGGCCGCCAGTTGCGAGCCCATTCCTGAACCCATGTTGGCGACAAGCAGAGTGAAGTTGACGATCTGAAAGAGCACCAGGCCGCCGGCTTTGCCGCTGACCAGTGCGAAGGCAGACTCGACGTTATCGCTGGAAAAGGGCTTCGATCCCCAGATGAGTTGCGCCGCGTAAACTTCCAGCCCGGAAAGAAGGCCGGTGATGAGGCAGACCAGAACCGTGGCCAGCAGAATGTTGCGGCGCGGATTGCGGACCTCTTCAGAGAAGGTGGAGATGGCGTCGAAGCCGATGTAAGTGAGCACGGCGACCGAGGTTCCGGCAAAGATGCTTGTGGTATGGAAATTGGCCGGATCGTAGAAGGGATGAGTGAAGAATCCGGGATCGTAATGCATATGCCAGACCGTGCGGATGACGCAGCCGAGGAAGAGCAGCACAACAATCACCATGCCTGCGCAGAGAGCCTCATTCAACTGCGCCGAAGTCTTGATGCCGCGCAGATTCATCCACGTGAAGAAGGCCGCGAAAAAGATAATCCAGATGTAGAAGGAGAGGCCGGGAAGGATATTCATTGCGGCCTTGGCGCAGAAGGCGGTGCAGATGAGCGGATTGATCAGGTAATCCATCACCATGCCCCAGCCGACAACGTAGCCGAGCGCGGAGTGCATCTCCTGGCCGACGTAAGTGTAAGCCGAGCCGGCGCTGGGATAGACCCTCGCCATGCGGCCATAACTGATGGCGGTGAAGAGCATGGCGATCATGGCGAGGAGGATGGTGGTGACAACGTGGCCATGGGCCTTGTTGCTGATGACGCCGTAGATGCCCATGGGCGCGGTCGGCTGGATGATGACCATGCCGATGATGATGAGATTCCAAAGGCCAAGCGTGCGGTTGAGACCGATGGCC
>Ga0302189_10003744_pt1 | contig 11599 bp, 7 predicted proteins | sample II_Bog_E2_2_FD_194551 | JGI IMG/M metagenome (GOLD analysis project Ga0302189, IMG submission 194551) | Peat permafrost microbial communities from Stordalen Mire near Abisko, Sweden - II_Bog_E2_2 | ecosystem: Environmental > Terrestrial > Soil > Wetlands > Peat | place: Sweden: Abisko, Stordalen...
GCGGCCAGCACCAGGCCCAGCAAGAGACCGCCCAGAGAGCAGAATGAGCGGAAGAACCCTTGCTGGAGTCCTGCCAGCACCGACAGTGCCATCACGATCAATATCGCCCAATCGATCCACGTCATCGTGCGCTCCGGCCGGTCTTGCCAATCCTGGCCCTACAGACTCAATTCACGCCCGGTCAAGCGGCGGAATGCTTCAAGATACTTGCCCTGGGTGCGCTCAACCACGTCATCCGGCAATCCCGGCGCGGGCGCCTGCTTGTTCCAATGAATTTCTTCAAGATAGTCGCGCACAAACTGTTTGTCGAATGAGGGCTGCGCTCCACCCGGCTTCCACCCCGCACCCTCCCAAAAACGCGAGGAGTCCGGCGTCAATACCTCATCGGCAAGAATAACTCCTTCGGCGGTTCTGCCAAACTCAAATTTCGTGTCGGCCAGGATCAACCCGCGGGACTCGGCGTGTTCAACGGCCCTTTTGTAAATGGCCAGCGTCAGGCGTTTCAACTCCGCCGCGTCGGCCGCGCCGATGGCTGCTTCCGTCGCGGCAAAGCTGATGTTCTCGTCGTGGGTTCCGGCCTCGCCCTTGGTCGAGGGTGTGTAGAGAGGCTCGGGAAGCCGCGAACCGTCCAGCAGGCCCGCTGGCAGCGGAATCCCGCAGACGGTCCCGCTGGCGCGATACTCCTTCCATCCCGAACCCGTCAGGTAGCCGCGCGCCACGCACTCCACTGAAAACATCTTGGCCCGCTTGCAGAGCATGGAGCGGCCTTCCAGTTGGTCCGCATAAGGCTGCAAGGAGGCTGGAAACTGGCCAACATCGGCTGTGATGAGATGATTCGGGACCAGATTCGACAGCAGGTCAAACCAGAAAAGCGAAATCTGGGTAAGAATCTTGCCCTTGCCAGGAATGCCGGTCGCCAGCACATGGTCAAAGGCAGAAATGCGGTCGGTGGCTACCAGCAGCAGCGCGTCGTCCACTGCGTACAGATCGCGTACTTTGCCCCGTCCAAGCAGGGGAGTTGCGCCCAGATTCGTTGTTAGGAGAGCGGTCACGGGAAGGCCTTACCTCGGAGGGAACTGAGCTTCAATTTTCCCGTGCTAGACAGGGTTTGTCAATAAGCAGTTGGTGGAGCGGCGCTCGCGCGAGGTGTTCAGAATTGACCAGTAAGCAAAGATGGGGTGTGATTCAATCCAGACAGTCCGAAAAGATCTCCACAGTGCACGAACCCTTGTGACGGTCGTCACGGAACGAACTATCCGTATAGGAGACACTCCAATTGTCAACATGGTTCGGAGGGCAAGCAAGAACGCTCTCTTTGAGCCGGGCGACACGAAGTGGCCGTGGAAAGGGGAAGCCGCAGCTACCTTCGTTAGTACAGGGATCACCAGTAGTCGCACGCTACCGACCTCCAGCGTCGGCTACTGGTCCCCGATTTAACTTGTGAAATGCAAGCGCCTCCGAAGTGAAGAATTCCTTTGGGGGCGATTTTTTGCGCGAAATCTGGTTTGTGAACACCCGGCTTCAGTCTGTCCTCTTGGCGCAAATTTCGAGATTTTCAGGCTGTTGGACAGATCCTTCGGTGGTGTGGGCTTCTGTCTTGAAAGGATACGGCTTTAGCCACGCCGCCAGACAGGCACAGGAAATACATGTCTTTGCGAAGCCGCACGTTTCTCAATACATAGTGATGTTCCGGCTCTACGCCGTGGCCCGCTGCTGCCCCTGGCTTCCCAACCTCACGCTCACCACCTTTGATACGCCTTGCTCCTGCATCGTTACGCCGTAGATCATGTCGGCGGACTGCATCATGCGCTTGGAGTGGGTGACCAGGAGGAACTGTGTATCCTTGCTCAGCGAGTGCAGCAAATCCGCCAGACGGCCAACGTTGGTCTCGTCCAGCGGGGCGTCCACTTCGTCCAGAACGCAGAAGGGGCTGGGCTGGAACTGGAAGATGCCGACCAGTAGCGCCAAAGCCGTAAGCGCCTTTTCGCCGCCGGAGAGAAGCAGCACGTTTTGCAGCTTCTTGCCCGGCGGAGAGGCCACAATCTCCAGCCCGCTCTCGGCCTGGTTTTCCTGATCGACGAGGCGCAGAAAAGCCTGGCCGCCCTGGAACAAACGCGAGAAAACCAAGGCAAAGTTTTCATTGATCCGGGCAAATGCCTCGTCGAATTTGGTGCGCGAAATCTGATCGATTTCCTTGATGGTTTCCTGGGTGTTTTCGATCGAATCAATCAGATCCTTGCGCTGCGTTTCAAGGAATTCATGGCGGCTGGCCGTTTCTTTATATTCCTCAAGGGCCATCATGTTCACCGGACCCATCTGCTCGATCCGCTGGCGAAGCGCCTTGCAGGTCTCCTCCTCGGCGGCGAGTGCCTCACCGGCCATGCGCTCAATCGCTTCGTCGGCGCGCAGCGTCTGGGCCTCTGCGTTCACTTCGGTCAGGCAGCTTGCCTCAAGGTACTCCAGGTCGGAGCGCAGCTTGGACCCATGGCTATAGCGCGTTGCGCGGCTCTCGCGCAATGAGTCAAGCGCCGCCCGCCCCGTCTTCAGCTCCGTCTCGATGGTCGTCAGTTGGTGGCGAAGAGCCTGTGCCTGTGCGGCAAGCGTCTGCGTCAATGCCTGTGCTTCAGCGCGCATATTTGCCAGTTCCTCTAGCCGGCTTGCCAGTGCGGCGCTCTCGCCGATGCGCTGAGTGCGCTCCGCCTCGGCGGCTTCCCGCTGCTGTTCGATGGCCAGAATGCGGCGCTCCAGGTCAGCATGCAGCCGATCAATGCGCTGGAAGGCCGATTCCGCCCCGCGCCGCCGCTCTTCCAGGCCGGCCAACTGAGCAGTTACCTGCGCTGCTTCCTGCTGCAAGCCCTCGCGCTTCTCGCGCAGATTCGCCAGTTGGGCCTGCATTTCATCCAGGGCGGCCTCGGCGGTTGCGTGTTCGGCCTCAAGGCGATGGGTTTCCTCGCGCTTCTGGTCGATGCTGATTCTTCTTGCCTCGCGCGCATCCTTGTTGCGCGCGGCTTGTGTGGCCCACTCCTGCATCCGCCGCTCGATGCGTTGCGCCTCGCCTTCCATCTGCTTCAGTGCCGCGCCCTGGTTGGCGGCGTCGGTCTCAGCCTGCCTGCGCTGTCCGCCGCTCACTTCCAGTTGCGCCGTCAGCTCTTCGATCGTACGGGTCAGCACTGCCGCTTCGGTCTCTGCCTGCGACAGATCGATCTCTAATTTCCCGAGGCGCCCTGTGGCGTCGCGCAACTCGCGCTTCAGGGCCAGCGGGCCTTCGCTGGCCGGCTTGCCGCCGGTCACCGTCGCGTTGTGGAAGCACTCGCCGCCCGGAGTAAGGAAATAGGCGTATGAGTAACTTGCAGCCAACCGCTGCGCTTCTTCGGGATCTTCCACCAGATAGCCGTGCCTGAGCTTGGGCAGGATTGATTCCATTGACCGCCCAAAGCCATTCAGCACCCGAATCGCATCCTTCAGGGGCGTGAGGCCGGGGCCACTGATGGGGTCTGTGCTTTCTGGAAACAGTGCGGCTTGCTCGGCAGGGTTAATCAGGAAGGTAGCCCGGCCGTCCACGCCTGATTTGAGGAGCCGGACGCCCTCTTCGGCAGCCACCCAGCTCTCCACCACCACATAGTTCAGCTCTTCGCGCAGGAACTCGTCCACTACGGATTCATAAGCGCCGCTGACCTCAATGAAATCCGCCAGCGTGCCCACAGGGGCCATGCCCTGGCCCAGCGCTCCGGGCTTCAGCAGCCTCCGCACTGTGTCGGTTGAGTAGCTGTGATTGCGAATCAGCGACTGCAGCGAATCGCGCCGGCCCGCTACGGCGGCTTGCTCGCCGCGCAGTTGGTTTACGCGAGCGCGCTGCGCGTTCTCTTCGGCCCGTGTTGTCTGCAAGCCTTCGCGCAGCGAGGCAATCTCGCCTTCCAGCAGCTTGAGCGCCTGGGCTGCGGACTCATACCGCGCCCTCGCCAGCCCGCTCTCCACTCCCAGATTCTCCTGTTCGTTGCGCGCCTGACCCATCTCGGCTTCCAGCCGCTCGGCCTCGCGTTCCAGCGCGGCAAGGCTCTCTTCCCCTTGTGCCGTGTGGTTGCGGGCATTGCCGGCCAGGGTCAGCAGGTGCATGGCGTGGCGGCGGCTCGATTCCAACTGCCGCTCCGCATTGAAGACCTCCTCCGCCGCCGTGCGTGCTTCCTGCTGGCGTGCTTCCACCTGCTGGCGAAAGGCTCTGGCTTCCCCTGCTGCCGACTCAAGAAACGCGTGCTGCTGCGCGCGCTCCTCGGCGATTCCGCCCAATTGCACCCGTGTTTGTTCCAGCTCCGCGCCCGACGCTGCAATCCGCGCTTCCAGTTCGCCCACGCGTTCGGCATTGCTGCGCTCCCGCGCCGTGGCCCGTTCCAGCTCCACTGCCGCTTCATTGGCGCGGTTTTGCGCCTCGTGTCCCTCGCGCTCCAGCTCATAGCCGCGCTCGGTGAGTGCGTGCTGACTGGCTTCCTGTGTCTCAATCTCCGCAGCGGAGCCGTTGATGCGTTCTGTCAGTGCGGCAATCTCCTGCTCCAGCGCTGTCTGCTCCGCATCCATGTGCGCCATGCGGCTGGCCAAAACCACGCGAAGCCGTCCGCGCAGTTCGTCGCGCACAGCGGCAAATCGCTCTGCCTTGGCTGCCTGCCGTTTCAGGCTGTTCATTTGCCGCGTGACTTCCTCGAAAATATCGTCCACGCGGGCTAGATTCTGTTTGGCGCTTTCCAGGCGCAGCTCGGCCAGCCGCTTCTTGTTCTTGAAGCGCGTAATCCCCGCAGCCTCCTCAATAATGGCCCTGCGATCGTTCGGCTTGGAGCTGAGCAATTGGCCGATCCGCTCCTGGCCGATGATGGCGTAGCTCTCCGGCCCCAGGCCCGTGCCCATGAAGATGTCCTGAATGTCGCGCAGGCGGCAGAGTTTGCCGTTCAGCAGGTACTCGCTCTCCCCGGTGCGGAACAGCCGCCGGGTAATCACGATCTCGCCCTTCTGCGGCGTGCGCTGGAACTTGCGGCGGCGAATCTTGAGCACCACTGCTTGCGGACCCTGCGCACTCGCCGCGAGCTGCGCAGGCATGGCATCGGAGCCCTCTGCTTCTTCGCCCTCCTGGCCCTCCTGGGAATCGAGTACCTGGCCCGGTTGTTCCGCGGCAATAATCTCCTCGGCCTCGATCGCGCGCTGGCGGCGCACCTCGTCTTCGTCCCAGTCTGTAGGGCCGTCGTGCTCGACTACCACCTCCGGCTCCACGGGCACCGGCCCCTCGAAGGCCTCGGGATCGACCAAAGTCAGCGTCACTTCGGCCATGCCTAGAGCCTTGCGATCGCGCGTACCGGCGAAGATCACATCCTGCATGTGCGTGCCGCGCAAGGTCTTGGCGCTCTGCTCTCCCAGCACCCAACTCACGCCGTCCAGAATGTTGGACTTGCCGCAACCATTCGGCCCCACCACCACGGCAATGCCTGTTCCCGGCACGGTCAATTCCGTGCGGTCGCAAAAGCTTTTGAATCCGAGGATGTGTATCTTCTTTAGTTTCAGCATGTTTGCTCCGAATCAATGGGGGCTGTGTACGACTGCGGTCAAGAATACGGCTTCAGCTTCGGTTGGCCGCCCAAGTGGGGGAAATATTGCCACCCGCTTACAGACTCTAAGCAGCCTGAGGGGCAGGGTCAACGGTCCGGGACAGGGTTTTTGTGGATAAGACAGGCCGGAATCGCTCTTCTTTTGAAATCCCAAGAAAGCTGTGCGGAATTGGGATTTTTTGAGAAATTTCGCGCGCCTTTTGCACAGGTTGTCGAGTCTTGCAGCAGGGCTTTCACTGCATTCAGAACCCCTTTTCCGCTTCATGCAGTGACTGAAACGCCGCTCGCGGCTTCATGCCCTGCGCCAGCAATCTCCCTAACGGCCCAGCCTGCGATCAGCAAACTCGGTGCGGGAACAGGTTCAGCATCGGCCAGGGCGCCGAGGGTCGTACGCCGCAATTGCTGGCCGGGCTGGGCGGCGTGCGAAACCACGGCGCAAGGGAACTCCGGCGGCAAGCCCTGCGCGAGCCATTCCTGCGCGAGCAGATGCAGGTCGCGCCCCGGCATGTAGACGACGCGGGTCGCGTCTTCCAGTTCCGGCAGTGGCGATTGGTTGTGCGACTGCGCGTGATGGCCGGTCGAGAAGATTACGTTCGACGCGCTGTTGCGGCTTGTGAGCGAGCATCCGATGGCTGCTGCCGCAGCAAAAGCCGCTGTGATTCCGGGAACGATCTGAAAAGGCACACCCGCTTCGGCCAACGCGGCCATCTCTTCGGCAGCGCGGCCGAACATGAGCGGGTCGCCGCCCTTGAGACGAATCACGCTGCGGTTTTCGCGCGCGTGTTCGATCATCATGGTATTGATTTCGCCCTGGGTGATGGCCTTCGTGCCGCAGCGCTTGCCCACGTTGAGAATCTCTGCCGACGGCGAGGCGAGGTCAAGAATCGCCTGCGGCACAAGGTCGTCGTGCAAGATGATATCAGCGGTCTGGATCAGGCGCAGAGCCTTCACCGTGAGAAGGTCCGGGTCGCCAGGCCCCGCGCCCACAAGATGAACCATTTCTGCCGAATCGACGGGTTCGTCTCCAGCCTCGTACGTGAACTCCTCCGCTGGGCCGAAGCACTCATCGGTATAATCCTCGACGTCCTCGGCGCCCGGTTCATCCTCAAGCTGCGTTAGCGCAAGTTGGCGCGATGGGCAGTCCTCGGATCCGCACACATGCCTCTGGGCCAGCAGATGCAGCAGAGCCTTGCGCTTCTCGCCGCTGGGATGCACTTCAAGAACCTCGCGGCGCAATTGGCCCAAACTCTCAAGCCACGGGCCGAGGTCCGTGGGCAGTTGCTCATCGATCTCGCGGCGCAGGTGCTGCGCCACGGCGGGGCTTTGCCCGCTGGTGGAGATGGCAATCTGGAGTTCGCCGCGGCTGACCACCGATCCGAAATAGAAATCGCAGTTGGGAATGTCATCGACGCTGTTGCACAGAATGCCGCGCTCCACCGATTCGCGATGCACCAGCGCGTTCACCGCAGGCGAATCGGTCGCCGTGACGGCGAGGAAGCATCCATCCAGGTCGGCAGGTTCAAACGCGCGCTGAACCCATTCCAGTTTGCCTTTGCTGGCCAACTGACAGATTTCAGGCCGAGCCTCCGGAGCCACAACCGTGAGATGCAGTCCAGTCTTGAGCAGGCTGCCAATCTTGTCCAGTGCCACATTGCCCGCGCCCACCAGCAGGCAGCGGCGGCCCTGGAGTTTAAGAAAGATCGGCAACATGCTCATGGCTTCATCTTCAATCGGCCACTGCGTGCGGCACGCGCCCAGCCGGCACGTCGCGTTCGACGGCGGTCAGGGCTCCGCCACCCGGTTGGGGGCCGGCCAAATAGCCGCGCAGCTCGTCGTTGGAATAGCGGCTGAACCAGGCGCGCAGGTTCTCTTCTGGCTGCCGGTCGGCAAGGTACTGGCGCAGCAGGCGCTCGATGGCGTCGGGAATCAGCGGCGCAGGGCAGCGGTAGCCGACCGGACGCGAGATTGCCGCATGCTGGCCAACCGCTCCGCCCAGGCAGAAGTAAAAGGCGTCGGTCAGCTTGCCCTCGTGCTTGATCTTCTTTCCCTCAATGCCGATGTCGGCAACCCAGTGTTGGCCGCAACCGTTGGGGCAGCCAGTCACGTTGAGCTTGAGCTGCTGGTCAAATCCCGGCAAGCGCTCTTCGAGTTCATCCACCAGCCATCGGGTAAAGCCCTTGGTCTCTGTAATGGCCAGCTTGCAAAACTCGGTTCCCGTGCAGGCGATTGCGCCGCGCCAGAAGGAAGAGCCATCGACCTGGAGACCGATCTTGTTCAGTTCGCCGGCGAGCGCCGCGGTCTTGCTGTTGGGAATGTCGATGAACAGCAGGTTTTGCGAGACCGTGGTCCGCAGTCCTCCGCTGCCGAAGCGCTCAGCCAGATCGGCCGCGGCTTCCAACTGCTCTCCTGTCATCCGCCCGCGCAAGACACTTGCTCCAACGGAACTCAGGCCTGCCTGCCTTTGCGCATGAATGCCGGCGTGGTCGCGGAAGATGTCATTGGGTGCGTGTTCGGTCGCGCCGGGCAAAAGCTTGAAATCGAGCCGCGACTGCAGTTCGGTCAGAAAGCTCGCGGCGGTCCAACCCTCTTTCATAAAGAGATACTTCAAGCGCGCGCGGTCGCGGCTCTCGCGCAATCCCTGCTGGTCGCGGAAGATTTCCGCTACTGCTTGAGCCACGCGAACCGCCTGGTTGGGCAGGATGAAGGCGTCCAGGCGCACGGCGAGATGCGGCTCTGTCGAGAGCCCACCGCCCACGTAGAGGGAATAGCCGACTTCGCCGTTGTGTTTTACGGCCGCGAGGCCGATGTCGTTGATCTCCGGATTGTTGCACCACGAGGGGCAGCCCGAGACGGAAATCTTGAACTTCCGGGGCAGGTTATAGAACTCCGGATGGGCGGTCAGCAGTTGGGCAATCTCGCGGGCCAGTGGAGAAGCGTCAATCAGCTCATCGGCGGCCACGCCTGCCAGCGGGCAGCCGGTCACATTGCGCACCACGTCGCCGCAGGCGCCTCTGGGAGATAGGCCGATGGCGTTCAGCGCGTCCACCACTTCCGGCAGCGATTCAATCGTCAGCCAGTGAAGCTGGATGGCCTGGCGGACGGTGATGTCGGCGAGGTTGCGGGCGTATTTCCGCGTGATCCCCCCGATGGCGCGAAGCTGGCTGGCGGAGACAATGCCGTTGGGAATGGCGATACGCATCATGAAGTAATCCGATGTCAGGCCTTCGCCACCCTTGCCGCCGATGGCGCCAACGCCGTCGCCCTGCGTATAGATGCCCCACCATTTGAAGTAGAAAGCGGCCCACTCCGGCAGCACACTGGTGCGGCCTGCGCGCGCAAACGCGCGCACCTCGTCAAATGCTTCCCATGGGTTCTTCTCGCGCTTCAGGCGCTCAGCGCGCTGGGCGCCAGTCTCTTTTGCTTGAACAGCTTGAGCCATTTTTCCCTTTTCCCGGCAGAAATAGAAATCCCGCGGCAGCGTAACCGCTTCGCGGGCTCTCGGAAACCTTGGATTTGGATCGTGCCTTTATGCCCAGGTCACCCGCGTGCGCGAAGCAGCGTACAGCGGCGACAACAGGAGCGATCTTCCATATCGAAATCATAGCCGCGGGCCTCAAGAAAAGCAATTGCCGCAATCTAAAGTTCCTTTGAAGACCGTGAAATTGCGCGTTTGTAACACGGTTCTAGGTGACGAATGGGCCTATGACGCTGACAACAAAGGGCTATCGACACGTTAATCGAAGTCTCATAATCTTGGTTCATCCATCAGTGCACGCAAAGAAATGGTTGTGTTATCCCGTAGCCGTTGGATGGTTTTCAGGAGGGGTTCTTGAAACGATTTGGCATTTTATTGGGGTCTGTTTTTGTTTTTGTCTTGTGTGGCGCCACCCAGGCCACTGCGACCAGCCTGATTGTCAACGGGTCGTTCGAGCTCCCCAACGAGTCGGGGAATTGGGCTCTGGTGGCGAATGGCTCACTGCCGGGCTGGACCACGAGCGATCCCGCCGGTCTCATCGAAATTGACAACCCCTCTGTATTCGGTGGTGGTTCCACCGCCTACGACGGCGCGCAGAGTTTAGAGGTGAACGCGAATAAACCCGAGGACGTGCAGCAGACCGTTACCGGTCTGACCGTAGGGCAGACCTACGTCCTTTCCTGGGCGTATGGTGATCGCCCCGGCTCCGGCGACGAGGAGCTTCAGGTTTTCTTCGGCTCTGACCTCGTAGCTACAGATACGGATACCCTTGAGGGCAGCAACTCCGCAGTGCTTTGGTTTCCGAATGCCTTGATCGTAACCGCGACCAGCGCATCGGAGGTGTTGAGCTTCAATGGTGTCTACGTTGACGGCTCCCCCTCGTATGGCAATGAATTGGACGCCGTATCGCTGGTGGCCACACCAGAGCCTTCCACACTGCTTCTTTTCGTCTCAGGCCTTTGCTTGCTGGGTTGTGCTTGGCTCCGGCAGCAGAGGGCGGCGGCGTTCACCGTACTGAAACTAATCACCGCAAAGAAAGGCTGGTAAGTTTCAAAATGATCGGCAAGAGGATCTGCACGCTTTTGACCCTGTTTCTTGCTTCAGCTTTTATGGTTGCGCCGGCGGCGGCCACCACCACCTACGATACGAGCCTGGCATCCCCGACCAGCAACCCGTCCACTCTGGGTTGCTATAACGGAACGGGGTGTCCAAACTTGGGATTCACAGTGAGTGATGATGGCACAACAGAGCTTGGCCTGAACGCTACCCTGCGTTATATCGGCCCAGCGCCCGAGGTGGGCGACGCCTACTCCGTACCGGTCGGCACGCGCGGCGGATATGCACTTTGGGATTATCGGTTCTCCATCGACACGCAGCCCAATGGGGTTGGCAGCGCCACTCTATCGGACTATGCCTATCTGCTGACGCTCACCGATCTCACCACCAGCGCCACCTTCAGCTTCGATCCGCTTTCGATTCCAGACGATGCTGTCTATGGACCAAGCGGCTCTGGATATGGAGTGAATTCGCCCACGACGCAGTGGGGTGCGCAAAACGCGGAGAATCTTTCATTTCCGGGCGTCGGAATTCCGGGCTTCGATCCCAACGCCACGGATAGTTACCAGGTAACGCTTTCGGAGTATTCGGGCGATTCACTGGTGAACTCGGACACGATTGAGGTGACAGCCACAACTCCCGAACCGGCAACGTTCTACTTGCTATGTGCTGGGTTGTTCGGCGTCGGTTTCGCCGCACGCAAGCGCTGGGCGTTCCATGTCCTGTGAATCGAGGTGGTGCGGGACATTATCGGGACCCTACCGACCTCAAGACCCGCTCATCGCTATAAAACCGCAATGACCGGGGCACAGATTCTCAGGGCTCATGGTGATTCTGATGATCGGGCCACCTGGCCGCCATTCATGGCACACTTTGGCAAGGCGCACGAGTCACGACGAGACTACCCACCATCTCGGAACAGATACCAGTTCTTTGATATGGATCTAAAGAAGACGCCGGGAGCAAGGTCGTTCAAGTTATCTTTAATGGGGCCTAGCTCCCTCTCAGAATAGGCATAACCCTTGCAGTCTCTGGAAATCGCCGAACCGTCACAATCCGCCCATAGAAACACGACGGAGGGAAAGTCTTCGCGACGATCAACTCCGTATTTTATTCCAAGCTTGCTGAAGAGCTGCCTGTATTCATCCCACCTCTGCCGCGGCAATCCTGTGGGTCCGAGCGCAGAGGAGGAGGATCGTACTGGAAGAGTGTACTTAAATTCTATGCGCGCTAGCTGGCGATCTTGCTCTGCCATTTTGGCAAGTCGTTCGAAATCACTCTTATTCCTCTCAAATGCGTCAACAAGCTTTGCATCTGACTCACTATTGCACCCGACTAAGCAAATCAACACTACTCCTAGTGTAGTCCGCCACACAGATGGTCATTTATTCAACGCCGCCCGAGCGCGTGTGACCTTTTCGAGGATATCTGTAGCTTTGGCAGTCCAGATGAAGGGCTTGGGGTTCCGATTGTGGCCGTCGAT
>Ga0302189_10003746_pt1 | contig 11598 bp, 11 predicted proteins | sample II_Bog_E2_2_FD_194551 | JGI IMG/M metagenome (GOLD analysis project Ga0302189, IMG submission 194551) | Peat permafrost microbial communities from Stordalen Mire near Abisko, Sweden - II_Bog_E2_2 | ecosystem: Environmental > Terrestrial > Soil > Wetlands > Peat | place: Sweden: Abisko...
CGGGCGCCACGCTGGTGCTGGTGACGCACGATCCCGAGGTGGCCAGCCGCGCCGACCGCAAGATCGTTCTGCGGGATGGGATGGTGGTGGAGGATAGCCTGCCCTACATGGCGCAGGCGGCGATTGGGGCGGTGGAGCAGGGACAGAATGGCTAAGCGCGCATTGAGCTGGAGGCGGGCCGGAGCCATTGGCTGGCGGGATTTGCGCTCCGCGCCGGGCAAGTTCGGCTTTGTGGTGGTGTCGGTCGCGGTGGGCGTAGCGGCTCTGGTGGGGGTGCGGGGGTTCAGCGACAGCTTTCGGCGGACGCTGTCGACCGAGGCGCGGTCGCTGATGGCCGGCGATCTGAGCGCGCGGTTTTATCATCTGCCAACCGCGGAGGAAGAGGGCAAGATTGCGGGGGTCGTTCGGCAGAACGGCGGAGGCATCCGGACCACCTGGGTGACGGAGACGGTTTCGATGGCCTCTGTCGCGCCGGACCCGGTTCCGCTGCTGGTTTCGCTGAAGGCCGTGGACCCGGCTGAGTATCCCTACTATGGCAAGGCGGAACTGGAACCGGAGATGAGCCTGGTAAAGGCTTTGGATGGCGATTCGGCGGTGGTGGCCGAGGAGTTTCTCATCCGGCTGAAGGCTGGTGTGGGCCAGACGCTGCGGCTGGGCGGCAGAGAGTTTCGGATTACCGCGGTGCTGAAGCAGGAGCCGGACCGCATGACGGCCGGTGCTGGGCTGGGGCCGCGCGTGATGATCTCGCAGGCGGCGCTGGCGCGGACCGGCCTGCTTGCGCCGGGCAGCCGGGCCAGCCAGCGGTTGCTGATGAAGCTGCCGCCGCAAATCGACCCCGTGACGCTCCGAAAGCAGGTCGAAACAGCTCTGCCGGATGCGCAGGTGATGGATTACCACGAAGGCAATCCGGGGTTGAACAAGGGGTTGGAGAATGCCACCGCAATTCTGAGCCTGATCTGCCTCGTGGCGATGGTGCTGGGGGCGATTGGCGTGGCCATGGCGATGCATGCGCACCTGGAGCAGCGCATGGATATGCTGGCTATTCTGAAGGCTTTAGGCGCGCGCTCGGGCGATTTGTTGCGGATCTTTCTGTTGCAGACGCTGGGGTTGGGGCTGGCCGGGGGCGTGCTGGGCGTGGCGGCGGGCGTGGGCGTGATGGCCGCGCTGCCGGCGGTCTTCGGCAAGCTGCTGCCGGTGAATGCAACTCTGAAGTTTCCCTGGCAATCGATCGCCGCCGGGCTGGGGACCGGATTGCTGACCACGCTGCTCTTTTGCCTTCCGCCGCTGCTGGACGTGCGGAATGTGCGACCGGCGCTGGTGCTGCGGCGGCTGGTGGAGCAGGGGCCGGAGGGCTTCAGCGGCTGGGTTGCCCGCTGGTGGGCGCGGCGGCTGCAACTGGGGCTGGCGGCTCTGGTGGTGCTGGCGCTGGGCGGAATTGCCTGGGCGCTCTCGGACTCCGCCAAGGTAGGGACGTGGTTTGCTGTTTTGTTCACGATTGCGCTGGTGGTGCTGTTGGCGCTGGCGGCAGGGTCGCTGTGGATGCTGCGCTGGCTGCTCAATCGCGTGCGGTTGCGGCTGCCTTCGTTCCTGCGTCACGGGCTGGCGAACCTCTACAGGCCGGGCAACCAGTCAGCGGCGGTGATGGCCGCTCTGGGCACGGGGGTGATGCTGATTCTGGCGGTCTATCTGATGCAGGCGGCGCTGCTAAGGGATTTGCACGAGACGGCCTCGCCCAAGCTGCCCAATGTCTTTCTGATTGATGTGACTACCGATGAGGTCGCGGGGGTGAAGGAGTTCTTCGCGCACCAGCCGGGGGCGAACCAGGCTGCTGGCCAATCCCTGGACCTGATGCCGGTCGTGACGGGGCGATTTGTTTCGCTGAACGGCAAGCCATTGGAAGAACTGAAAGAGGAGCATTTTCCGCGCTGGATACTGGTGAACGCGCGATTGACCTGGGCCGATGCGGCTCCGGCGGGAGACAAGATCACCCAGGGCAAGTGGTGGACGAATCCGGGGGCCGGGGAACTGGCTGTGAACGAAGGCGTGGCCGAGCGGCTGCATCTGGGCGTGGGCTCGGCGGTGGAGTTGGAGGTTGGCGGAAGGGTGCGGGCGCTCAAGGTGGCGGCGATCTATCGCGCCGATGGGCAGCACCTGGGAGCGCAGGTCTCGTTCGTGCTGCCGTCGGGCCAGCTCAAGGATGAAGCGGCCACCTGGTATGGAGGAGCGCATGTCGATCCCAAGCAGGTGGCGAATATGGAGCGGGGGCTGTTTGCGGCTTATCCGACCGTGAGTGTGATCAACCTGGCCGATGTGCTGGAACGGATCGAGAGCGTGGTTGACCAAATCACGTTTGTGGTGCGATTCCTGGCGGGGTTTTCAATCTTCGCCGGGCTGACGATTCTGGCTTCGAGCATTGCCGGCACACGCTTCAGGCGGATGCGCGAAGCGGTGGTGCTGAAGACGCTGGGAGCAACGCGGATGCGGGTGGTACGCACCTTCAGCGTGGAGTTCAGCGTGCTGGGATTGCTGGCCGGGTCAGTGGGCGTGGTCTTTGCGAATCTGCTGACCCGGGTGCTGCTGCACAAGCTGGAAGTGGGCTTCCATATCGAGTGGCGGGCGACGCTGATTGCGCTCGTGGGAACGGCGCTGCTGGCCACGGCCACCGGCTGGATCGCCAGCTATCGCATCCTCGGCCTGCGCCCGCTGGAAGTGCTGCGCGAAGAGTAGAAACAATGAATGGTGGTCTTAATCCAGGTCTCAAGAGCGAGACCCGGGGCACCCCAGGCTTTTGCTCGAAAAGCAATATCAACGATGGGGCGCCGGGCCTATAATTAGGCGCGTAAGGGATTGATCTGGGCGCGGGAAGCATCCAATCCTACGCCAAGACGGGAAAGATACAGGAGGAGCAAAAACATGTCTGAAAGCCAGGCAAAGACCCCAGGACCACCCATAGTCGACGATCAGAACGCCATGTCAGGCGATGCAAAGTGCCCATTCTCAGGCGGCGCTAGCAAACACAGACCGGCTGGAAGCCCAACGAACGCGGACTGGTGGCCCAATCAACTGAATCTGAAGATCTTGCACCAGCACTCCTCCTTGGCCAATCCCATGGGCGAGGCGTTCAATTACGCTGAGGAGTTCAAGAGCCTTGACCTGGACGCGGTGATCAAGGACCTCCGTGCCTTGATGACGGACTCGCAGGACTGGTGGCCGGCGGACTACGGCCACTACGGGCCGTTTTTCATCCGCATGGCGTGGCACAGCGCGGGCACCTATCGTATCGCTGATGGCCGTGGCGGCGCGGGCTCCGGAGCGCAGAGGTTTGCTCCCCTGAACAGTTGGCCAGACAATGTGAGCCTGGACAAGGCGCGCCGGCTGATTTGGCCGATCAAGCAGAAGTGTGGCCGGAAGCTCTCCTGGGCCGACCTGATCGTTCTCGCCGGCAACGTGGCGCTGGAGTCGATGGGATTGAAGACCTTCGGTTTCGGCGGCGGGCGCGAGGACATCTGGGAACCGGACAACGCTTATTGGGGATCTGAGGGCAAGTGGCTGGGAGACGAACGCTACAAAGGCGACCGCCAGCTCGACAATCCTCTCGCCGCTGTTCAAATGGGCCTGATCTATGTGAATCCGGAAGGACCCAATGGCAAGCCGGATCCAATTGCCGCGGCAATCGATATTCGGGAGACCTTCCTTCGCATGGCGATGAATGACGAGGAGACGGTTGCCCTGATCGCCGGCGGACACACCTTCGGCAAGACTCATGGCGCTGCCGATCCGCTCAAGTATGTCGGGCCCGAGCCCGAGGGGGCGGATATCGAGGAGCAAGGCCTGGGCTGGAAGAACAGCTTTGGCAGCGGCAAAGGCGTGGATACGATCTCGAGCGGGTTGGAGGGCGCATGGACCACCAACCCGGTGAAGTGGGACAACGACTACCTCGAAATCCTCTTCAAGTATGAATGGGAGCTCACCAAGAGCCCCGCCGGCGCCCACCAATGGAAGCCTAAGGACGGAGCAGCGGCGGGTACCGTGCCGGATGCGCACGACCCCAGGAAGAGGCACGCCCCCACCATGCTCACGACGGACCTCTCCCTGAGAGTAGACCCGATCTATGAGAAAATTTCGAGGCGCTATCTCGAGAATCCGCAGGAGTTGGCAGCCGACTTTGCCAAGGCCTGGTTCAAGCTGACCCACCGCGACATGGGGCCAATTTCGCGGTATCTGGGCCCGCTCGTTCCCGCGGAGCCGCTGATTTGGCAAGACCCCATTCCCGCGTTAGATCATGGTTTGATCGGGGAGCAGGATATTGCGGCCCTGAAGACCAAGATCTTGGCATCCGGGCTATCCATCTCCCAACTAGTTACCACGGCTTGGGCGTCGGCTGCATCGTTCCGCGGCAGCGACAAGCGTGGCGGGGCGAACGGGGCCCGCATTCGCCTCGCGCCGCAAAAGGATTGGGAAGTCAACGAACCGGCCGAACTGGCGAAGGTTCTTCAAACGCTGGAGGCGATCCAGAAGGACTTCAACGCGTCACAGTCAGGTGGCAAAAAAGTCTCGCTCGCTGACCTGATCGTTCTTGCCGGCTGCGCAGCCGTCGAGGAAGCTGCGAAGCAGGCCGGCCACGACGTGAAGGTTTCCTTCTCGCCAGGGCGCACGGATGCATCACAGGAGCAGACGGATGTGCACTCCTTCGCCGTGCTGGAGCCGAGCGCGGACGGCTTCCGCAACTACATCCGGAAGGGACTGGAGGGTTCGGCTGCCGAGTTGCTGGTGGAGAAGGCAAACCTGCTGACGCTGACCGCTCCCGAGATGACGGTGCTGATCGGCGGCCTGCGCGCGCTGAATGCAAACTTCGGGCAGTCCGATCATGGGGTTTTCACCAAGCGGCCAGGAGTTTTGACCAATGATTTCTTCGTGAATCTCCTCGACATGAAGACGAAGTGGCAGAAGTCCGCTACCTCTGAAGGCGTGCTGGAGGGGCGCGACCGGGCGACCGGCGAGCTGAAATGGACCGGCACCGTGGTCGATCTTGTCTTCGGATCGAACTCTCAGCTCCGAGCCCTCGCGGAATTCTATGCGTGCGCCGACTCGCAGCGGGCGTTCGTGCATGACTTTGTGGCGGCCTGGAGCAAGGTGATGAACCTCGATCGCTTCGACCTCCGATGACGGCAGATGGAATGAGGTTCGTGGTCTCCCACCCTTTCCGCGATGGAGCTCCGGAAAGGATGGGGCACCCGGCTTTTCACTGATCCCTGACAACTGATCCCTGATCCCTGTCTCAGAAGTCCTCAGTGGATTCGACGGCTGGCAGCACGTCGTCTTCGCGGGCCATCCATACATAGAGGGTGGGGAGCAGGAAGACGCCGATAACCAGGTTGGCCAGCAGGCCGCCGACGATGACGATGGCGAAGGGGCGCTGCGAGTCCGACCCAATCGCGTGAGAGAGCGCGGCGGGCAGCAGGCCCAGCGTGGCCACCAGCATGGTCATCATGATGGGCCGCAGGCGCAGCACAGCGCCCTCGATGGCCGCCTCGACTATATGCTCCCGTGTGGACTCTTCCATCCCCTTGCGGCGGGCGCGCAACTGGTTGATGAACTCGATCATGATGACGCCGGTCTGTACCGAAACGCCGAAGAGCGCCAGGAAGCCGACGCCGATGAGACCGAGAAGTTGGTGTGCGTGATAAATAGGGCGAGCGGCCCGCCGATGGAGGCCATGACGACCGAGACCAGGATGAGCATGGCCCACTTGAAAGACCGGAACATCGTATAGAGGATGAGGAAGATGCGCATAACGGTGATGGGAATGACGAGGTCCATGCGCTTGTCGGCGCGCTTCTGGCTCTCGTATTCTCCGGCCCACTCGGTGTGGTAGCCGGCGGGGAGCATCACATTTTTGTTCACCTTGCCGAGGGCCTCTTCGACGGTTGAGCCCAGGTCGTGTCCTCGGACGGAGTATTGAATGGCGATGTAACGCTGACCGCCCTCGCGGTAGATCTCCTCGGCGCCGTCGTCGGCCGAGATGCGGGTCAATTAAGCCAGTGAGACGCGCTCACCAGAGGGCGCGAGAAGGCGGACATTTTCGATGGCTTCGCGGGTGTCGCGGTAGGGCTGCTGGTAGCGGAGGGTCACGTCGAAGCGCGCCTCGCCTTGCTGCACCTGGGTGAGGGCGTTGGCGCCGACCGCAGTCTGAATGGCGTCCTGAATGTCGGCGACATTGATGCCCCAGCGGGCTGCTGCGGCGCGATCCACGGTGTAGTTGAGATTCGGTTGGCCGATGATGCGGAAGATGCCCAGATCCTCGATTCCCCTGACGGTAGCCATCTGCGCCTGAATCTCCTCAGCTTTCTTTTCCAGGGTGCGCAGGCCATCGCCGTAGAGCTTGACAGCCAACTCGCCCTTGACGCCGGAGACAGCTTCTTCCATGTTGTCGGAGATGGGCTGAGAGTAGTTCCAGAGAACACCGGGGAACTGCGAGAGCTGCTTGTCCATGGCCGCAATCAGCTCTTCCTTGTCCTCGCGGTGCGGATGGTGGGATCGAGGATGGGGCCGATATCGCTGATGTGGCCGGTGAGCTGACGGTCCGGCCAGGCATTGAGCTTGATCTTCGCCTCCTGGCCGAGTTGCAGCCTTGGAATGTCGTTTTCGAAAACATCGCAGACGATCCAGACGGTGGAGAGGTCGGCGATGGTGAAGGCTGTTGCCGAGCCGGAGAGGCTGACGCCGGCTGCGCCGGCGGCGGCGACGTTCTGCGCCACGATGACGCCGGAAATCGGTGCATAGACATTGACGATGCTGCTGGGGTGATTCTTGTCCACGCCGAGGGTCTTCAGTTGCTCCTCGGCGGCGGAGAGGTCGGCTTTGGCGTCCTTTTCCGTGTCTTCGGCGGCCTCAAGCATGGCCTGGGAGATAGCGCCATGCTCAAAGAGGTTCTGCGCTCGGGTGTATGCCATGTTGGCCGCGTGCTCGTCGTTGGCGGCCTTCAGGTAGGTGTCGAAGGCGCTGGTGATGTCGGGGCTTTGGACTTTGAGGAGCAACTGGCCCTTCTTTACGTTGTCGTCGAGGCGGGCCTTGATGTCAACGACGCGGCCATTGGCGAGAGAAATGACGGGGACCTCGCGGGAGATGTCGGGAAAGACGCTGCCGGTAGCTGACAATTCGGATGCGGATTCGATCTGGCTCCCTGTGCTGAGAGAGAACTTTCCAACATCGTTGGGATCGAGGGTGATCAGGTTCATGTCGGCGACAGGGATCACGGTGGGATTTGCGGGCGGGGCGCCCTCGCCCTGGTCTTTGCCTTTGTAGCCGGGGAGAGCAACTAATGCTGTCAGGACAAAATAGACCGAGGCGGCAACAAATGAAGCGGAAATGAACTTCCGATCATGGAATCGCTGTGCTTTGAAAGGGCACGACTTCAGTCGTGCCGTGAGAGATGCAAAAAAGATGTTGGGCTTTAGCCCCTGAGAAAATCTCTTTGCAACAACGTGCATTCCCTCGGCGGCTAAAGCCGCGTCCGTTACAGGCGCTTCTTCGGCACGGTTAAAACCGTGCCCTTTCAAAGTGAGGGCCGACAAAAAAACAATGAGGCGTTTTCCCAAAATAGAAAAAATCATTGGATTACCTCGCGGCCCACAGCAAGATTCAATTGTCCGGCGGCGGTAAGATAGGAGCCGATCAGTTGCAGATAGGCCAATTGGACGGCCCGGTAGTCGCTCTGCGCGTTGAGGAAGTCCATCAGCGAAGCGCCTCCATGCTGGTAAGAGTAGGTGACCGTGTCGCGGACCCGCAGCGCCTGCGCTTTGTATTGCGCCTTGTAGGGGCGGAGCAAGGCCAGGCTGCTCTCCACTTGAACGTAGGCGGAGTCCACATCGCTGAAGACCTGTGCGCGGGTGGCTTCGGTAAGTTGCTGATTGCGGCCGATGTCGATCTGGGTGCGCTGCTTCTCGCCCTGGTTGCGGTCGAAGATGCGGAGGGGAAGGTTGACGCTGGCGCCCAGGGTATAGCGGCCGAAGTTGTTGTTGAATGCGGGGTTATAGGAGTACCAAAGAGCCCAGGTCGGGTCGGCGGAGCCGTTGGCTATGGCCAGTTTGTGATTGGTCTGGGCCTGCAGGATGGACTCCAGGGCAGCTCTCAAGTCTGGCCGCTCGTCGAGGGCTGGCTGGCGAAAGTCCTCCAGCGGCTTGAGGTCGTCGGCGAAGTCGAAGGGGCCGACCACGTCGAATTGCTCCACCGGCGTGCGGTCGTCGAGCAGTTGCAGAAGTTGGATCTTGGAGGTGCGCAGGTCCACGATGGCCGTCTGGATCTCCGCTTCGTATTGCACACGCAGCAGCTCGATGCGATCGAGATCGACTTGGGCGATGTCTCCGGCGCGGAAGCGGTCCCGGCTGATCTTGATGATGTTGTCGTAGTAGGCCAGGTCGGCCCGGGCCAGTTCGAGAACTGCCTTTGCCTGCAAGGTCTGAACGAACTGGGAGCGCAGATCGTAGAGGAGGTTGCGGCGCAGATCTTCGTGCTGCGAGCCGGCTATCTGCGTGCCTTGCTTCGCGCTCTGGAGACGGAGGTCGCGCTTCTGTTCGCGCTCATAGAGATAGTTGATGCTGGGCACAAGCTGATTGCCGGTCAGCGGAAGCCAGTGGGTGCCGAGGCCGGGGACCGTGTGCGGAGCGATCTGCAACCCGTCACTCGAAAGGCCGATCCCAGGGTTGGGGCGCAGAAGGGCGGTAATTTCCGCAGCCTTCATCGCGTCGACGCCGAGGGCGTCTGCCTTGAGAGCGGGGTTCACGGCTTCAAACCGGGTCTTGACCTGATCCCAGCTGAGGGCAGCTTCGGGCGGCGAGCCTGGCTGCGAGAAAAAGAGGGCCGGCGCAAGGAAAAGCAGCGCGGCCGCCAGCAGGGCAGAGAGGGCAGGGAAGAATCGCTTCAAACACAGCCTTTGCGCCGTAATCTACGGGCGCTAACAGGAAGAGAGGAAGAGAAAGATGCAGGAGGAGCGAGCCGGAAGATCAGGCGGCAGGCGGCGGCCGGTTCTCGATGGAAGCCAAGCCAGGATTTTCCACCACCCGGACCGGCGCCAGGCTGGGCGCGGCAATGCGCAGGAACCCGAAGGAAGGTCCGGCCAGGACTGGCGGGGGGAGAGTTGCGACGGCAGGAAAGAGTGAATGGGCGCAGGAGGCCACATGGTTGCGGCGCGCGCAGCAGTCGAGTTCAGCCGGGTTCTAGAGCATTTTAGGAAGTACTGTAGACCGTTAATGCAGTGATGGAACCATGCCTTTGAGTTGTCTGGAGTGATCATCCGGATGGCTTCGGTGATGGCTTTTTCCAGCGCTTCTTTGGTCCTTGCCTTGGCCGCGCGAAGGATTTGTTTGAGCTTGGACCAAGCTTTCTCGATGGGGTTCAGGTCGGGTGAGTAGGGCGGCAGATAGAGCACTTCCGCTCCTGCTTTCTCGATCAATCGCCGCACGCCCTTGATCTTGTGGGAACTCAAGTTATCCATCACGACTACGTCGCCGGGCTTGAGCGCCGGGCACAGGATGTGCTCAACGTAGGCCAGAAAGATGTCTCCATCCGTGGCCTCTTCGATGGTCATCGATGCAATGATTCCGCCGAGACTCATCGCGCCCAGAATGGTCATGATTTTCCAGCGTCCGCCAGGTGTTGTTTCCGAGATGCGCCCACCTCCGGCGCTGCGCGCATAGAGCCGCGTCATCGAGGTAGTGACCCCGCTTTCGTCCAGAAAAATCAGGTGTTCCGGAGAGATCGTCGCGATGCGAGCGATAAACTCCTGGCGCTGCTTGCGATTGGCTTCGGTATCGCGTTCGGTGGCGTGGAGCGACTTTTTTTGAGTCGCAGTCCCAGTTTTCCGAGCAACTTCCAGACCTGAGGCAAGCTGAGTGAAACCCCTGCTTGGTCAAATAACTTCTGCTGCACTTCGGCAAGCGTCAGATCGGGCTGCTGAACGAACCAGGCCTTCACTTGTTTCTTCGCCTCGACTCCGGCATGTGGTTTGCGTCCTGGCTTGTGCGGCACTCGCTCGGCTTGGCCGGTGCGGTTGCGCGCGGCGGAAATCTTCTTCGCCCAGCCAACGCTCACCAGAAAACGACTGGCCAGTTCCTCCAGCGTTCCCTTGCCTTGATCGTAGGCCAAGAGCAACTTACGGCGCAAATCATCCCCAAGGGCTTTCCCCATAACTGTGTTCGCCGCAGAGTCTCGCCAAAGACAGTCTACACTATTTGCTAAAATGCTCTAGAGAGCCTGCAAGTGATCGGTCACCAAGATCACAGGAAGCAGAATCACGATGAGCATTGCCAGCGCGGCGATCTGCGTCCGGGCATTGGCGGCGTTGAGGCGCGCATGACGCAGCCACAGTCTCACAAGCGAGACCGCCAGCAACGCCCAGACGAGATTGAGAGCCAGCTCCATTTGCGTCTCTGATTTTATAGTAGACGCGTCTCAAGAGAGAGAGGATACAGCCGCGTCCAGCCGGGGTGTCAGGGAATGAAGTTGCCTGGGGTTTGACCGGCGGCGAGGAATCCACTTATGATAATCAAGTTGGTTTTAGTCGCTGGCGCTGAGCCGCGGCGGAAGCCAATCCGGCTGCGGAATAGCCGCTGCATATAGGATGCCCACTCGTTCAATGGTAGGACAGCTGCCTCTGGAGCAGCATATTGGGGTTCGAATCCCTGGTGGGCAGCCAAAACGGGTTCACAGAGTCTATAGGCGCAACCGGGATACAATGTCTGATAACGTATATTCTCGTTGATCTGGAAGCCGCACTTTGTTTTTTCAACGTACAGCTATAGCGGTTGAGCTGTCAAGGGTTTCTTTGTGACGGCCGTCACAGCTGTTTGCAACTGATTCAGTACCAGCAGAGCATGAAGCGCTCCGCCGTCCTTCGTCTTGCCCCTCAGCTCACTCAGTTTCGCTCCGGGAAGGGAAGCCGACGCCCCGAGAGCGGTGAAGGATGAGGCCGCGGCTGGAACCTCTTCAAAGGTTAAATCCATGCCAGCGGCCGCGCAAAGCTCGGCAAGCTCATCCTTGCCGACGCCGCCCTTGAGAGCTTTTACCAACTTGAACGGGTTCATCGCATCCTCACGGCTGAAGCGTAACGCTGTACTGATCGATGAAGCAACGGTCGGCCGACACCGAATTCGTCAAAAATAAATTGAGATAGAGGTTCGAGGCGGAGTTCAGCGCCAGAGCGCCACGATAAAGAGTGACGGTGTTCGAGCCGGAGAGTTCCGTCATGTCAACCGTCTGCGCTGATTGGCTCCCGGCGTTGCTGACTTTCCCTTCCCAGACGCCCTCTTTCGCCGCGACAAGAGCCGAACCTTGCGAGATATTTGAACCCCCGCTCCCGCTCGTCGGGCTCAGATACGCGCCCAGGGCGCAGGTTCCAGTGTTCGCGGCTGTGCAGCTCGCCCACGGTGCTCCGACTCCGGTGCAAGCGCCCATCTGCACCTGAATCGAGAGCGTCGAATTGACGCCCGTCATTCCAGTCGCAATCGGGCACGTCGCTATCAGATTGGCGGACGTGTTGCCGGTTGAAACCAGCGGGGTCCCAGCGGAAGTGACCGCGCGGCAAAGCAGAGCGGCGACAGC